>LAZR01000639.1_pt1 | contig 25534 bp, 43 predicted proteins | sample 329461 | NCBI WGS metagenome assembly LAZR01 (sample SAMN03002196, study PRJNA259156) | marine sediment metagenome | biome: sea floor; feature: Hydrothermal impacted sediments; material: marine sediment; isolation source: Loki non-amplified sample from Loki's castle hydrothermal vent sediment ...
GTATCCAGCAATCCCGCGCCCACGCTTAGTCTGATCGGTGAGGATCTCGGTGGCGCTCGGCGGCTTGTAGAGCCGGTAGAGAACACCGTCTGATCCAGTGAAGTTGCTGCCCGCATCCGTCGTGATCGTGTCTGTTGACACGGAGACGACGCCAACATCCCCTGCATCCACCCCTTCCAGGATCTCAAGCCGGAAGGTGCTGTCGATGCCCTCGGCGTCGAAGTCCCTGTTGGGGTCCGTGAAGGTCTTCACACCAGTATTGGTGCTCCCACGATTGTCTGCGACTACAGAATCACGGGAAGCATCACTGGCAGATTTCCCTGCTTCGTGCAGGCTGAACGATGAGTAAACGATTGCAACGGCCATTATTCTTTCCTCGCAATCTTGTTGAACTCATCGACGAATCCGGCCAAGAGCGCATCTTCGATGCCTGCGCTGGCGACCTTTTTGATCGTCGGATTGTTCGTGTCCTTGACCGACCGTGGGCCGACCTTTGCGGTAATATCCTTCGGGATCGCAGCGAGTTGGTTGCCCTCGCCGCGCATGTTTGTCTCGCCTTTCCCTCCGAATCCTGCTGGGACCTGCGTGTTGTGCGGGAATGTGTTCTCCAGCGCACCAACCGGCTGTACTTTGTCTTCCTGGGGAGGGTTTGCCGGCGTATGGGCCGGTCCCCCCTGGATCGCCGCCAACTTCTTCAGAAGAAGGTCCCTGTCCAGTGGTTTCGTGTACGGGATTACGTTCATCTTGTTCCCCTAGTATGATCTCGGCGGCACCAACATGCCGGCGCCTGGCCTGTAACTTCCGGTCAACCTTCTCGTGTAAGCTTTCTGGGCCGCGGTCTGTTTACCAGCCAGATGGCTTGCCGCCAAAGCTGGGGCCCCAACCAGCGCTGCGCCGGTCAGAGCAATCTTGCCTGTTCTGCCGAGGCCAGTCGTCCTCAGGTCGCGCCTCGCAGCCCCCGCTGTTCCCTTGATGGCGCTCCCGATCCTTTTTCCCAGGCCAGCCTTCTGGCCTTTCGCTCCGGTGAAGACGCTCTTCCAGAGCCTACCAGCGGCCCGGATCCCCCCAACCTGAGCAGTCTTCTCTATCTCGTCCCTGAACGCTATGATCACGTTCTCGTTCATGCCGCCGCCGTCCTAGGAACTCCCATGGGCGACCTGAGCGTCCAGTTCATTCCGGACATTCCCGTCATGGCCGCACCGACTCCGCGGGAAACAAACTCCTTGGCAGTGATCCCGGGATGGACCCATCCACCATTCAAGAAGCTCTTAAGCGTAGCCTTCCTGAAGATCACTCGCGTCTGTCCTCCTTCAAAGATCCTGATCGGGATCGTCTTCCCAAGCAAGGCCCACATCACGTGGCTCGCCATCCCCTTGTCCTGCGCGTCGGCGTGGGGCTGCTCGGAGATGATGTAAATTGACTGCCCGGTCACATACCCCTGGATGCTATTGGCCAGGATCCCGGTCGGGTGCTTCATGACGCCGGAGTACAGAACCTCCTTGATCGAGGAGATTACGCCCTCTTTGACGCGGCTCATCTCCCAGAAGGGAACTGGCTCGCCATCATTGCGGTTTATGTCCAAGATCCGGAGCATCTACTTCTTCGCCTTCCTTCCCTCATAGGGAAACATCTTGGCCGCTTCCCTCTTGCTTTTTTGGGCCATCATCCCGGCTCCGCCCGCCGCCGCGGCTCCTCCAACCACTCCGGCCAGGGTTGCCAGTCCCTTGTACTTTCTTGTGTACTTGCTGCCGCGAGCGAGGAGATTCGCAAGTGTTCCGCCGCTCATTGCCCCAAGAGCTGCCTGGGCACGCTGAGACCCGAGGGCTGCTTGCGGCCTACTAGCCATTCTTCTGAAGTGCGGGACGTTCTTCCGGTCATACTCATTGAGCTCGTCAAGCTCCTCCTTAGAAAGCTTCGCGACCTTCTCGATCATCATCATGACTACTGTTCCTTCTTGAGCTCTTGGCCAATCTTGATCTTCGCATGGACCTTGTCGAACTCAGACCGACTCAGAGTTCTTCCGCCTGTCGCCCGGTTTATGTTCTTCAGGAGGCTATCGTTGACAGACTTCTCCCCGTGCTTGCCCTTGCAGTATTCCTTGTACTCGCGAATGTCCATCTTGCGATCTGGTCTATCTTCTCTGCTCATGCCGTGCTCCTCATGATCTTCATGGCCTTGGCTCGTGCATGCCCCCTAACAGAGCTTCCGAACTCTGCGTCTTTGAACGGCTTTATCCTACTCCTCTTTGGGTCGGAGCGCCCTTGCCATTTGGAAATCTGGCGCTTCTGCTCATCTTCGACAGACCTTGTCATCACCTCGGATGCGGCACCATACAGCGCTCCCAGTCCCGATCCAATAAGGGCGGCCTTTGTGCTCCTTCCGAATACTCCGCCCAGGAACGTCCCGGTCGTCGCGCCCTGTACGATTTCCCGAACTGCCCGAGCCCGGCGGGCTTTTACCTCGACGGAGCCGTACTGGGCAATCTTCTCGATTAGCGTTGGCATGCTGCTTTACCCTCGAAGATTCGGTTGACCACCACTCCTGACGGATTGGCTCTGTAGCCACCCGCTTGAGAACAGGCTTCCCATCTGGGATCCATGTAGAGCTGCATCGGATGTTGCTTGCCTGCTGCCAAGGTCGCTGTTGGGAACCAGTGTCCCGTCCTTCTTTTCCTCGTATCCGCCGTGCTGATGAGGCTTCTTGGCAATCTTTCCGATCTTCATCCTCTTCTTGACGGCCTGCTTCTTGAGTTCCTGGCCCTTGAAGTATCGTACCATATCCTTGACTTTCTTGTTCATGAACTTCTTCTTGAGCGGTACGACTACTTCCGGCCCTCTCTCTCCGATGACGGCGTTGACCGGCCCTTTAACAACTCCGCCAACGCCGTATTGACCATGCGCATCCGTCCCTGGGTTGTGGGCCAGGAATGATTGGGCGTGCATCGAGGCTTCGGCTAGCTTCTCAATCACCATCATCAGTACGTCTTTCTCGACTTGGACGAGACAATCTTGATCTTCGGACCCATACCCTTCTTGCTCTTGGAGGCCACTACGCCGCCTTTGCCCATCGCCGGCGGTACCGCCATTGGAGAAGTGCCCACGCCCCGCATCATTCCGAAGCCAAGCTTCTGCATCTCCTCGGAGAATCCTTTTGACAGGCCGTCAGAGGCTTCTTTTTTCATCTTATCCGTCGCCTTTCTGGGCTTCTTCTTGCCGACCGCGGATGCCGTGCTTGCCTCTTCGTTCGTCGCCGGAAGGGGGACTTTCCCTGGATTCAATCCAGAGTGATCATAGATCCCGTATCCGCTTTTCGTGTCTGCCTTCGGGGCCGCATCTTCATTGTAGAAGGCCTTCTTTCTCACATCACTGACCTTCGGTATCCTTCGCCCTGGCCGGAAAATGTTATTCCGCCAGTGTTCTCGCCCATGCTCTCGCCGAATCCGCCACCCTTGCCTTCGAATTGCCTCTTGCTTCGTCCGTCCGGGGCAACGTCCTTATCTTTATCCTCACCGCGAGTGAGCCAGCGCCGCGCAATCCTCTGCTTCTTGTCTCTCTTACTCGGGACCTGCGGGTTGCCTACAGCGAGCTTCTCGATCAGCATCATCTACTTCTGCTCTTTTTTCTTCCCGCGACGCCTGCTGAGTGCATACCCAGCGCCAAGTCCAGCGGCACCGATGGCTGCTGCCGGTATGGCTTCAGCGGGGAATGCCTTGCCAACCGCTTTCGCTCCTCTTTTGGCTTGTCTTGCGGTAGCCTTAAGGGCCTTCTGGGCCGCTCTTCTTTTGGACTCGGTCACTCCTGTTGCCATGTACGACTCTAACGGCTTTCCGGTCGCAGCCGTGGTCCTCTGGACTCTAAACTTGGGCTTGAAGACGCGCTTCCACATCCCGAAGAGATGCTTCGGTCCACCGCGGACGGCGAGTTTCTCGATCGTTTTCATTAGTAGGTCATCCCGCCCTTGCCCATTTTCATCTTGTGCTTGTAGTCTTTGCCCATCTTCTTGCCCATGTAGGCTTTGATCATCGACTTTCCCTTGCCTTTGCCCTTGTGCATATAGGGTCCCGCGGCAATCTTTTCGATAAGTTTCATGATGCTTTCTCCAGAGTTGGCAGCTCAAGTTTCCATTCAATGTCCGACCGGTTGATTTCGGTCAGGAGTAGGTTCTGGTGGACCAGGGCCCTGTTCTTCCTCGTCGGGGTCATCCTGGTCACGCGCCACCGGGTTCCGTTCGCGACGGCCTCTACGATCACGTCGCGCTGCTTGATCTCCGGGAAGTTGCTCATCCATGCGGCCGTCTGATTCGGCTGGAGCTCTCCCATGTTTGCGAACTGGCTGACTTTCGGGGACGGGCTAACATTGATCTTGATCTGAATCGGGTCGAGGAACCCGCCGACGAATGTTGTTCCCAGACAGATTGGACAGTCACTGCGGCGCTTCCTTGACTTCACCGGGTCCATGCAGGTGCACTTCTGCCCAAATGTCCGCTCAATGAAGGCGAAGGCGTCGATCCCGTTTTTGACCCTCAGAAGCAGATTGTTTCTCCGGATGATCGCAAGAGCGATCCGGTCCGGCTTTTCGCTGTTTGTAACAATCTCGGACTCGGAAAACTTCTCCGTGTCCCGTTCGATAACCCGGACTTTGTAGTGCCATTGGCGCCATCTTGCCTTCTGAGATGCATGAACATCTGCAAAGGCGAAAATAGACTCCAGCTCCTCCGACACCACAGAGAATGGGCCCTTGGGAGATTGGCTTCTGAGGACCACGAAATCGAAGTCGTCGATCGGACGGTTCGTCGGCTTAACGACCCACTCAACCAGCAGGAAGTCAAGCGATACCGTCTTGACCGTGATCTGTTCGAATTCTAGTAGTCCCGTCGCAACCATTTGTTACTTACCTGGCTTCTCGTATAGAGCTCGCCCAATGCGGCGGTGAGATTTTGCCAGACCTACTCCAGCAGCACCGCCGCCCAGGACTCCAGCCGCTGTCGCCGCGATTCGACCGGCCTTGGTTTTCGCGCCTTTGCCGAGTAAATGCCCGATAAAACCTCCGCCTGCCGCTCCATAAGCGCCACTCACACCGGTGTGCGCGCCGCGGATGTATGTGCTGAGTTTCTTATCTGGACCATTTTTCGCTGCGAGTTTCTCAATCAGATTCATGGATCTCTCCTAGAAGAAATTGTCGTCGTCGTTCCTGTTATTCCCGCTGTACTCAGACGGGACTGACCCGAATCCGAGCGAAATGTTCAGGCTCTTCTTCAGGTTGATCTTCTTGGTCTCGTAGTCCCGGACCAGATGGCTGATCCAGGCCTGGTAGTCCGGGGCCTTGTCCTTGTCCCGCACAACGATGCCGCCATCATTGTAGTCCAGCCGGTTCCTGGACTGCAAGATTCCTGCCGAGTGCAGGACCTCGATAGCGGCGCCGCGGATCAGGAGCCGATCCGAAGGATGGGTCAGGATATTGATCCGCGCCAGAGGCGGCTGCGTGTCGTTCCAATCCTCGATCGCATCCAGGATGGCCTCTTTGAGTTGTCCGTCCCCGGATTCCTTGCCTTCGATTAACTCATTGATGACCGGATCATCTCGAATGTACGCCCGGAGTCTCCTGACCAGGACGGCACCCTTCTTCTCGTTCTTACCGGGATCTCCGATCTTGATCCCGACTGTTTCCTGCGGGATAGGCATTTACCTATGCTCCCAGGTTCTGGTGATCCAGAATGGCCTCGATGATCGGGTCCTTGCGTGTGCTGTCGATGTTGATCTCGCGGTCCTCCAGGACTTCTCGGAGTCCGCGCAGGTTCATCTTCCTGAGGGCGCTCTTTGTGTATTTTACCGCTTCGTCATCGCCGTCTTCAGGGCTACTTTTTTCTGTATCTGCGGGAGGGAGGTCGCCGTCCGACCCGTCTGGGATATTCTCGCTCACCGGATCGCCGTCAAGACCGGACGATACCGTGGGGACGGTCGCATCTTTCGGCTCAGGCGTTAGATTGACGACCGCGCTGTCGGAAACTTTCGGAGCCTCGTCTTCGACAATAACCTCGGACCCATCAGGATTGTCGTCGCCGGGCTCGTCGTCTTCGCTTTCCTTGAGTGCAACGACGGTGTCTTCCGGGGCCTTGTCCTGGTCCCCTTCCGGGTCTGCCTGAGGCTTCTCCTCGCGGACGACCCTTCCCTTCTCATCTAGGTTGTGAATTAAGATCCTGCCCTGGACTTCAAGGGCGCGCATCGCATCATCAACCCATTCCGCCGGGAATGTTGCCCAGGTCAAATTGGCTGGCTTATACCCCTTCCTTCTCAGGAAGGCTGATGATGGACGGGATAGTCCGATATGCTCATCGGAAATATTCGTGACCCTGACCCTGCTTCCGCTAATCGCCATTCTTCTTCGCCTCCTTCCCGTGGTGGACTACAAGCGACCGTCGGGAGACCCCGATTGCCAGAAGTCGCGTGTAGTTCGGAAGGTGGGGAAGGATTTTACTCCCCTCCCCACCATCCCGGCGCCTATCCGCGTGGGGGACCGCGTGGCACCGTGGTGAACTACGACAAAGTGATCCTTGCCACGCCATTGACGTTGGCGATGCCAACAGCAATGTCTTCCCAGCTCTGCCACTCGACCAGATTCGCACGCTTGTTGATCCAGAACTTCGTCTGATTCAAAATGAAGAAGTTCCCGAGGAACTGCGGCGCCGCGAACCCGTAGAGGTTCTTGGGAAGAACAATGTCGTTCTTGATCGTGGTCACAAGCTTGTACCCCAGGAGGGTATTGTACTTGTAGCCGTCGACCGTGATCTCGGACGCGACACGATCACCAACGTCCGTGGCCTCGAAGGCCAGCACGTCCGCGAAGTCTTCCTGCGTCATCAGGAACAGATCAACCTTGAGCTTTTTGCCCGTGATGATCTTGATGAGCTGGGTGAGCGCGTTCCGGGTAACCCGCGTATCGGTCACGCCGGAGCTGTTGCCCGAGATGCCAATTGCGGCATCGACGTGCGCGAGGAAGGTGCGATCCTCTTCCTCTTGAATGTCCTTGACCGAGTTCTCCTCAATGATCTTCGTGATCGGAGACTCGTAGGACAGGAGCTCCTGCTCCGTCTTCTCGAACTTCTCACTGGAAATACTGAAGAAGTTCACTTGATACCGAGGACCAGTAACATACCTGGCATCCGGCTCGCCGCGCCACGTGATGGGCATGGCCTTCGACTCAGGCTCAATGTCCACGATCTTGACCAGACCGTCATGCAGCGTCGAGCGCTGAGTGTCTTGCTTGGTGACCATCACAGGCGGGATGATCTTCCGCAGGAACGACAACTCACGGAGCCGGGCACGAATGAACGCACCACCTGCTGCGGCAAGCTTGACGATCTCACTGGGATCGTTCAGTGCTTCACCGAACAGTGCGTTAATCGTCGAGGCGTTCGCAGCCATCGCATTTGCACCATCTGACATTACTGTTCTCCTTCCTGACTGGTTTCAGCCTCGACCTAAGCCGTGGTGAAGTGAAGTCGGTTGTCTGCCCCGACGGCAATTTCCACAAAAGCCTTGGTCGGGTTGGTTGAAGTCTGTGGCGTGAGCTTGCCGCTCGTCACCATCAGAGCATCGTCCTGGGTGTAGGATTGGCCGTCATCGAAGCCAACGTTGCTTACGTCGGCCCGATAGTCGCCCTGGAGGCCCGTGACGCCACCGGTCGAGATCTCGACTGGAGAGCCGAGACCCTCAATCGGGTCGTCCTGCGTGTTGCGAGAGTCCGGACGATCCGTTCCAGCAAACGTCACATACGCGATGTTCACAGGACCAGTCGTCTTGACCGCCTCACCACCTGCATTGCGGGTAAACCACTCACCCTCAACAATGCTTTCGCCGGCAGCGACCGGCAGGTTCAGGCGGACGAGACCCTCTAGCTTCGTCTTCAAGAAGAGAGCTCCGCTGCTTGCCATGATGATTCTCCTTTATCTCAGCCGGCCGTTCCGGCTATTCAGCACCAAGTAGAAACGCTGAAAGCGGGTCCAGTTCCCCGGCTTCGCTCGAAGCCAACTTGGTATGGACCTTGCCGATTCCAGCATGTACCACGGGCGTCTGTCCAGTTGGAGACGCCGTCTTAACGGAGGAGCCCGGCAGGTCTTTGAGTTCCGCCACCTTCTCCTCATAGTCCTCCGGGTCAATGACGCCGTCCCGAATCCCATCAAGGACCGCTATGCACGCCTCTACCTCCTTTCTTGCGTTGTCTCGCTCACCAGCGAGCTTTTCCTGGTTGTCTGTAAGACGCTTGTTCTCCGACTGGAGATCAGCGTATTTCCGCAAACAAGTTGAGACCTTTCTGGCGAGCTCGGGACCCATGTTATTTTTATCGCTCATCGTAATCGATCTCCTTAGCCGGCTACTGCCCCAGAAGTTGCAGTACGCGCTCACGGCCAGTTAGCTGATTCGAACATTCATTTTTCTCCACGAGCCGACCTAGCTGGCCATGTTCATCCAATTCGTGGAGAGTGTGCAGCACTGTGCTCGCCATCGCCAACTTCAAGATGGCGTCGTGTGTGTCCTGCTCCTTTTTCGCAGAAGCTACTTTCTCGAATTCTTCTTGATTGGACTCAGCCTGATCGGCCCAGGACTCAAGTTCTCTGGCCGTCTTCTCAAACAGATCGAGGCCGTCATCGTTCCCCGCCGCTTTGGTAGACGCGATTTTCTCGACTGGCGGTTCGCCAACCTCGAACGAGTCAGCATCGCCGATTGCGGCCTGGACAAGTTGCTCAACTGTTGGGACTTTGCTGATCATGTCGCCCGTTTCCTTTCCGAGGCCAACTCACCGATTCGGTTCCTCAGCGCTCGGTTCTGCCTGGAGAGTTGCTGGTTCCGAACCGAAAATACCTGCAAGGCCCTATTTCTGATGTTCGCCCCTCTACGAAAATGGCGAGCAGCAGCAATGGCGCCCTGTTCACGTCCCCTCTTAGTTCCACTCTTCTTGCCCTTTCCGTAACCGAGGGCGCCGCCAAGCCCTGCGCCGCCGAGGACTGCTGCTGCGTAGGGAATCGCTTTTTTGAGTTTCGCTATAGCCATCTTTTCTTCCTCGTCCCGGGGAGGCGGAGCTTGGACTCCACCTCCCCGGATTCCAGGAACTACGAGCCTAAGATCGTCGCGAACGAACCGGCAGGCGGCTTTTCAGACGCAGTCTTCTCTGCATCGTCGAGCTCGGCCATGAACCCCTGGGCCATGATGCGGCCAGCGGCGTCCAGTTCTTTCGCCTGGGCCTCGTCGTCGCTTGCCGTCTTCTCAGACGTTGCCGTCTCACCATCGTCCTCTGAGAGGTGATCGATGAGGTTGCAGGCAGCAGCGATTTTCTCGGCGCCAGACTTAAACTCCATGCCGAAGGTGTCCATCAAGGTGGCGGTCGCCGCCAACTTGGCGCACTGGTCTTCGTCGAACTTGGCAAGAGCCTCTTCAACCGCTTTGTCGTCGGCGGTCTTCTCGGACTCTCCGCTTGCGCTTTCGCCACCCGCGTAGGTAGCGTTGTAAATGTCTTGCAGGCTCATCTTTAGTCTCCTATTTGGAACCTGATTGAATCTCGACTACGTCAGGTTGCTTGGGACCTCTGCTGGATGCTGCTTGCGCTTCTGTTGCTTCGCCGCATCCACGATCTTGTGCAGCATGCCCATTGCATCCTGCTTTTTGGTGGCGCTCATTGGCTGGTGAACCTGATCGACCGTCGCCTTGATCTTGGCGAGGACGTTCGAGCCGTCCTGTGGCGTCGTGTAACTCTGGCCTTCTGCATTCGGTGCCTTGGGGCCAGGCTCGGCGCTATTTGCACCCGGAGACGTGTCGCCACCCGCGGCGATCGTTTTGTTGCCCGGGGCGCCGGGAGACGTGTAGGCCGTTCCGGTCATACCCTTCATGCCATCAGGGCCGCCGGCTGTTCCACCGAATCCCGTGACGGCTCCGCCCGCAGCATTCTTCTCGCTGCCAGCGATCTTGCCAAGCTCGTCGTGGAATCCACGGGCCAGGAATCGACCGAGCGTCACGTAATCTTCAGCAAGCTTCTCCTGCTCAAGACTGGACGCGATCTTCTCTACCTCTGCAACCTCTTCATCGCTCAGCGCCGACGCAATCGTTGCGATCACGCTGTCTTCTGAAGTGGCCTGCTCAGAGGCATTTTTTTCGGTCTCATCCTCCCCCATCAATTGGGCAAGAATTTCGTCCATGCGCATCTGACTTCTCCTTTACAATGTTTAGCTTACAAGTGTTTCCAACCGAGCAGAAACCTTGCGCAGTCCCTCGGCGATCGCCAGATCGACCAACTCGGGGTCGGAACCATATCGAAGGAAATCCTCAATTGGAACCGGCGCGCTTGATCTCTTCTCGAACAAGTTATCCAACCCGGAGTTGGATTCAGCTTTCTTGAACAGTCCCTTCGCAAGCTGTTTTGCCTTTGAACCGAGACGTTTACGGTAGGCAACCAAGCCAGCGGCAGTCAGTCCGATCTTCCCAGGACTACGGGCCGCAGCAACCTCTCCCCTCGTTACCCGTTCACCTCTCAGGGCTTTCGCCTGAATGTGTCCAGAGTAAAGATAAGGGGCCAACAGCGCTCCGCCGACCAGGGCGGCTTCGCGAGCCCTCCCTGCCGTTTTTTCCTGGCCGAGACTCCGGACCATCATCCGGCCGAGAGGACCAAATGCTCCACCAATACCCGCTCCCACGACTGCTGCCGGGAGTTCTGGGTGATTAGCAAAGGCACTCTCAATGAACTTCGGGACTTTCGCTCCCTTTACACCCTTCCGGTAGAGGGCGAACAATGCCGCGGCCAACGCCGTCAGCGGGATTGCTTTCTCCAGCAGAGAAGATTCCTGAAGCATGAGAGCTTCTTGATTTGCGGCCTCATCGTTTGCGGCGATTTTATCCATGATCTGATCTGGCGACATGGCCAGAAGATCCAGGACACGGCGGCGCATCGGCTCCCTCAGGCTTGATCTTTTCTCCAACTGGGAATGCAGTAGACGTGCAAGAGAGGGGCGAACCCGATTAACCGAGATCTCTGGGGTCCCGATTTGATCAGGACTCTTGCCGCCCTTGATCTTCATGATGACGATTCGTCGCATCTCGTGCGGCTTGAGAGCCATGCCCATGGCAGTCATCGTTGAGCATACATCCCCAAGTGGGCTGCGAGACAGAACCTTCATCACAGCTTCGGGCATGTCCGGCTCAATAGCTTTGAGTAACGGAGCGCCCACTTCCTTGTTGATGGCGGCGAGCCCATTAGCGCTCTCCGCCCCGACGTTAGAAGGCACTACTTTGGAGATCGTTCCAGCCTTCTCTTCCGCCTTCTTCGGCTCTTCCTGCGCTTCTTTCTTGCGCTGGGCAGACTTCACGAGCTCCGCATAAAAAGCTGAAGGAAGAGAGTAATCCTGCTGATTCGATTCTGCCCTAGTGATGCCTTCTGCAACCCAGATAACAGTCCGGTTGCCCAGTCGCTGAGCCTCCTCCTTACACGCAGCGAGCTTCTTGAGCACCTTGGCCGTCTTCTCGGCTCCTTTCTCGACATACGATATGTCGAAGAACCGGGGCCTCGTATTGTGCGCGGCAACTTTAATGCCGTTGTCGAGGACCTGGTTCATCGCATATTTGAGATGATCGCAATACGATGCAATGTTTTTGGCCTGGTTCCCGCAGACGCTGCATACGTCGAACGGAACTTTGCAGCCCATGCTAACCGAACAGATTTCGCCATTCTCAATCTGCTCGACGAGATCCGGGGCGCCAACCTTGATAATGTCGCCAAAGTCGTCGAATTCGGATGAGCGGCGGAGGAAGTGGATCAGCTCCACCCGCTTCATGTTTTCGTTCCAGACCGCCAGCTTCACCCGCTCCCCGACGCTCTTCCGGGGATCCTTGTTGACGTGGTGGCGATATGGGAAGGCATATTTCTCAAAGGTCTTGAATCCGTAGTCGTAAACTTTGGGGCAATCATACGACAGGTCACAGGCATACTTGAGCGATTCCTCAGGGAAATAGTCGCCATTAGAATTGCTGCCCCAGTACTCGCCTGCGCCCAGGGCGTTGAGAAGCACCCAAATTCCATCTTCCCGTTGGGGAAGAGCGTCGGCAGCCTGCTTTATCAACGAGTTCGTCACCGAGGCCGTCTTGATGAGACGACTCGAATGCAACGGCTCGATCGCCGGAGTTCCGTCCGGAAGATGGCTGTCGATCTGGATATATTTAGTGAGTGACATTCTCTACTCTTTGTTGCCCGTCAGCATGTACCCAGCACCGGCGCCAGCGGCCAGGCCAGCTTTTCCTGGATGTTTCTTGATGATCTGCTTGGTTGCGCCGACGGTGCCCTTAATCGCTTCGCCGGCCAGCTCTCTCCGGGTCTTTGCCCCGGTGAGTCCTGGGCCAGCGATGGGTTTCGCGACTCGTTTCCACAACTTCCCGACACCTTTGATCATGCGGCCGATTCCAGCTTCTTTCTGAAGCTCGTCGGCAAACCCCTTGATGAGAAATGAGTCCATCTGATTGTCTCCAGAAGTTTTGACCATCTGTTGTGCGCTTCCCGAAATTGGCTTCGTCTGCGTCGTCTTGAAGATCTTGCTCATGGGGAACCCAGACGTGACTTTCCCCATCTGCTTGATCGTGTTCTTCGGACCGGCGACCGTACCTGCCGAGAATTTGATGGCCACCTTCTTCATCGAGTACTCTGTCTTCTTGCCCTTCTTCTTGAACGAGTCTTTCTGCAACTTTCCTGGCAGCGGCCTGGTGCGGTTGCCTCCGAGACCGTCTGGATTGCCGACCATGTCGTCTTTTCCTGCCGGCACGATCTTTTCAAAGCCTCTCCAGTACGTCTTCGTTCCACCGCCAGCCGCCGTGTCGAACTCGTCATAGTTAGCCAACTTCGATAGGATTGACGGCATATTCTAGTTCCGCTGGTCCTACCACTTCCACGTACTTGGGTTGTTCCAACTCCATGAACCTGGGACCAATCCAGTAAGGACTTGAGATTCTGAGTCTTAGAGAATTGGAAACGTGCTCAGCCACATCCCTGGGCTTTCGTTTCGTCGCCGATCTCCCTCTTATCCTCTTGACCTTGGCCGGAGACTTCAGAGAAATCCTGATTATCTTCAGGAGCTCCTTGGTGTCCGATGTTATCTTAACCCCTTCTTTGTCCACCACGACGTTACCAACTACGTCAGCAGTTCCCATCGATCTACTTCTGTAGACCGCGAGCTTCATGCTCCCGGAACGCTCATACTCTCGACGTTCTCAATCCTGATCTGGTCGCCAATATTGAACTGTGCTTTTGCCGGCCTTCCGCCACCGAAGATGCCCTCGCCAGGCGCCACGAGCTGCTGTACGGCAGCCGCAGACTGCAAGAGGTCTCCGACGCCGCCGCCGCGAGGACCCATGTCTCGCAAGCCTCTCTCCATAGAGATCAGATCCTGGATCGTCTTGTGATCGATCGATCCCCACTGCTTCATCTTCAGGAGCAGACTGGATGCAACGACGGGATTCTTGGCCACGGTAGGCGAGAAAGCTGACAGGGCCTCAAAATGCTGGTCTGTCATCTTGTCTTTCTTTAGTTCTGGATACTGCTCTTTTATCTGACCCAAGGACGAAGTCAGCGCCTTGGCCTGCGCCCTGGTCGCCACGATCTCTCCGCCGCCAAGAGCGAGTCCCATTCCAACCAGGAACGCCGGGGTTATCTTGCTCTTGTGCTTCGAGATGAATTTGCCAAACCCTGCCATGGCGCCGCTAAGCGTCCCCATCTTGGATACCCAATCGACCTTGGCGAGCTTCTCGTATTCATCGCCGTCTTCTTCATTAAGAAGTAGGGCGGCCTTCTCAAAGTCTTCAGGGGAAAACGAGACGGATCTTAATGAGTCAGCGATCGAGCTTAGGAATACGCCCATGTCCTCGGAAGAAGACTCGATGAGATTGGCGCGCATCTCTGCGATCTTCGCCATGTCGTCTTCCGACAGCACTCCAGAGTCCCTGAGTGCGATTACTTCTTCTGGGAGTGGCATTCTTTGCTCTCCGGCAGAATGGGGGCGTGCGAAGGACGATCTTCCTGAAATTCAGGCATCTTCACGGGCTCCGGGCCTGCCTCTAGGGAACCAAAATCGATCTTCGGAGGAACGAAGTTCCGGTGGCGGCGCAGATATTTTTCTGCTTCAGCCTGCATCTCCCGAGGAGATTTCTGTATTCGAAATGAGCTCTGGCTCCAGTTCATTACACCATTCTCGACTGAGGCAGATAATATGCGGCGCTCGGATTGTATCCCGCCGGCCTTATTGCCGCGCTCCTGCCCTTGCTGTAAGCCGCTCCCGCCATCGGAATCATGAAGAGGCCGCCCGTGGCAGCCTTCCCTGGATTCTTTACCGACCAGCCCAGCAGTTTGCCGCCAGACTTGAGCGCCTTGCCTCCAATGAACTTGAACAAAGAGCCAACGACTGCGACCTTTTCGAGGTCGTCACCGGACCCTTCGCCGATGAAGCAGCGTATGAGCACATTGACCCCTTCATCCTGCATTCGCAAACCTGCGCAGAGCCGGATCTGGGTTTGGCTTAATATCCGGCTGCTTGCCCATTGTTTCCTGCTGGACGTACTTATCTGTCAGGGCAGACGTGTTCAGGTCGTTGATCCGCCGGATCGCATAGCTCGCCTTGTCTTCGAGAAGAAGCAGTCCCCTCTTAAGACGATCTTCCTCAGAGACCTGGTCGACAAGTTGATTTATACTGACGAGGATTGGATGATTCCCGTTGACGACTTTGACCTTTGCCAGTGATCCTTCGGATCCGGTCAATTGCGTGTCCGAGATCAGATCGGACTGAACCGCCTCTGCCTGCTTAGAGAACTCTGCGATCTTCGTGCGGATGTGCGCGGTTCCTTCTTGTTCGGCCTGGAATTGGGCCAGGGCGCCAAACACGCCTTTCTTGACCAGGGTCTCTGTGATCTTCGCGATCTCGCTGAATGCGACTTCCTGGCTGGCCTCTTCAACCCCCAGGCCTACAGCGTGAGCCACTTTGCGAATCATGCCCATTCGGTCTGGATTGTCCGAGACGAGGATCGCCTGCTCAACCTCGTGCTGCAATGAGCGTCTCGTATCGACCATGGCCATCTGGTTATCATGCTGCTTTGCGCGGATCTCATCGCAAGCAAGTTTGGCATTCTCGATGAACTGTTCGAGATCATTAACGTGCGCAGCAACTTCATGCTCGTTGGAGATCTGCTCTACGCCGAACTCCGCGTTAATGTCGATGTTGAGTTTCGGCCTTGGCGGCTCAAGGAAATAGTCGGAGTGCGAACGATTGTCGTTTGCGACCTTCTCATTTTCAGAGATGGAGGAGGCGATGGTTTTCGCGTCTGCAAGATCAAACACTGCATCGATCTTATCTTCCGACTGATTGAAGATGTGCTCGTAGGCGCCGACATTTGCCTGCTGGCACACTTGGCGGACCTGCGCGGGCGTGAGGCTGTTTTCGCTCGCAATCTTGGAGATGGAATCGTTCAGAGACATTCCGTTCTCCAAGTAATCCGAGACCGCATCCTGGGCCCACTCAGCATATTTTATCGCGTCGAATTTTGACACCCTAGAGTCCTCCGGAGCACATCATCTAGCACGGCACTCCCAGTAGACCACATCATGATGATGACGATTATAGGACGCACAATGCGTAGGTCAATGGCTTTTTTGTATAACTACTTACCATCACCATATTTATGTGCACTACATTTGTACTTACAAGCAGGTAAAGACACTTCCACTATTTACCCTACTTACACTTCTTACTCCATCGCAACCCTAGTTGCTATAAGGGGATACGGAAAATCCTTTGCCAATCAAGACTTATGGCTTTACCCTAACACCGAATGCTCAAATATTTCGAATCATCATCGAAAATTATGGGGCAAGTTTTTGGGTATAAGATAATTGAAGAGACGGTTATTCATATCGGCCCAAGCCCAAAAGGAGAGAAGGTGACAGCAGGCGAGAGAGAGGCGGTAAAGAAATGCCGTGATTGCAAGACCTTGTTCAGTATCCAGGCTGAACACGTCCAGTGGTACGTTAAAAAAGGTCTATTTTTGCCCGCTAGGTGCCAGAAGTGCCTGGACAAGCGGAACAAGAAAAAAAGGGCACCAGACAAAAATCCCGGTAACTCACCGGAATATCTCGATCCAACCCCCCTAATGACGAGTGTGACCTTCGACGCTGGCTTGCTGCAACTGCTACAGGATGCTGCCGAGACATTTGAGGCGGAGCATAAAAACCTAGTTGGCAGGCCGATTCAAGATCTCACCACGTTCAAGGACCTGGATCGTCTCTTCACGTCAGGGGCAGAACTCATCGCGTCCCTGAAGCTCAATGCCTTCCTTTGTCCCGAAGAAGAGGAGGAAGATCTGGAACAGGCCGAGAAGGAAGAGCTTCTGCCCGACACACGCACACTTGCCGAGAAGCTTCGGAGTGTCGGGATTAAAGTAGAAGATGCTTCCCCCCACGAGACCGAGGAGCCAGCACCAGTCGAAGCCGCGGTCGAGGTAGGCCAATAAGTCTTCGTCCCGGATAAGGAGGACAGCTCGCGAGATCCCCTTGTCCGGGACATTTCTAACTCGAACACAAGCCGATAACCTGGAGGATATTTCTGTGGCAAAGATGACAGGAAGAAAACAGCAGATCTACGATTGGCTCCAGGGAATCTGGGGCACCTTGGTATCCGACGGCATGGAGGAAAATACCGTCCAGGAGCTGTACCGTGGCCGAGGAAGCTTCTGGAGCCTAAAGCGGAGCGAGAATCCCTGGTTGAACCCTATCGTGAAGAAGGTTGAGGATCTCCGCAAAACGTGGCGGAAGGCCATGCCCGATGTGTTGCAGATGTTTTGGGAGGTGATCCTGATCTATTACCACGAGATCGGCACCCCCAATCTTCCCGAGCCAGCAGAGCTTCCAGGAACACCAGTAAAGGCTCCGCACAGCAACGGCCATCTCAAGCACAGTAAAGACACAATCAAGTTGGGAGAGCGGCTTCTCGATAGCAGATTCATGTCCCTGCGCAGAGACATTGAGAAGCGATTCGCGGCCGGAGAAGTCCACTTGAATCAGCAGATCCTCGAAGCCATCAAAAGCAGCAACGGGCCCGTGGTAAAAAAGATGGGCGAGATCGAGGAGAGCTTGGCCGAGATCCGCGAAAAGCGGTTGGCGATCGAGAGAAAGAAGGTCGACCTCAGCTCCAGGATAGAATCGAGCGTGGGAAGGGCCAACGAAAAGATCGCCAAAATCAAGGCGGAATCCTCCGAGAAAACGAACGATCTCAAAGTCGAGGTCGGGGTCATCGACAAAGAGGACTGGGCGCACAAGGACGCAGAGGCCAGCCTCACAAAGGAGCTGGTTGAAGTCGAAGAGCAGCACGAGGCCAATGTGCGCGCTAGATTCACGGAGGCCCAAGCAAATCTCGAAGCCCAGCGGCTGACCTTACTTCGAGATCTTGATCTTCAGCGCGAACAGGAGATCGACAGCATGTGGTCAGAACACCTGCCGTCGTCCATCAAGAAGTGCCTGGAGCGTGTTCCGAAGATCGCACAGGTGACTGGACAACTCCCCAAGGAAGTACAGAAGTTGATCGCGGCCCCCCAGCCGTAGAAAGGAAACCATGCGACCGTCACCCCCACAGCACACATCCCCTCCCCAGCCCGTTGGGCAATCTGGCGGAGCCCGACTATAGGTGATTGTCTGCTATTGCACGGGCGCTTCGGCGCCCGTGCCTTTAGCCCTCCTATTTGCCCGCCCCACTAGGACGGCGCTAATCATCTGCGCCTTTTCCAGGTGATAGTTCTTGAGCTTTGCAATCTCTCTAGGATCGAAAAAGTGTCCCCTGACTGCACAGTCATTGACAAGCCGGCATGCTTCGTTGTAAAATTCTGTGTGACGGGAGCACCATTCGCACAGCGTTTCGTCCTCTACGGTCTCAACGTCAAAAAACAGTTCCTTATTGCCGTAAATCTCGGCGAAGTAATCTCGCATAGACTGTAGCAGGTCCAGACGATACCCAACCTCGAAGGGTATCTCTTGAGAGCCGTCGATTATGCTGGCTCTGGGATCTGGTCGTTTTCTTGGCAAGGAGGCACTCTATGTACGGAACAGTTGTAGTTTTCGCGGTGATACTATTTGTACCGTGGATCTACTTCGCAATCAAGTATCGATTGAACATCAAGAAGTGGAAAGATCACGAACATCTCAAGACCAGGGTTTATTGGAACGAGCATAGGCATCAAATCGAGAAGTCTGGTATCTGCCCATGTTGCGGTCATACATTCCACATTCTCGTTGATAAATATGGGAGGAGAAGGATCTACTTGCCCTCGGGCGTCTACGTGACCGTTACGAAGTTGCTGTCCATGGATGTTGCGCAGGAGTCCGTCGCGATCTGTGTAATTATTGCCGCGCTTGATGCGGACGAAGAGCTGGCGAGAGCGATCGTCGGCAATTGGGACCAAATAGAAACAGTCCAATGATGGTATAAGGGAACTACCTACCGGTGGAGACTACTCATGTCACTTCTCGATAAACTCGATTCTGAAAAGTACAAACCTGAGAACCGCGGGCATCCGTCCGAGGGGATGCTGCACAGGGACACGTTTACGATCATCGAGGGCGGAAGCAGCCACTCCTATGCCGTGAAGCAGTACCCAGGCGTTACGATGGAAATTCTCAAGTCCGGCCAGAAACTATCTGGAGAAGTAGTCCTGACAGAAGGCGAGTTCGAGATGTGCTACAGCATCTACAACATCCAGGCCGACGTATATCTCGGACGGTCCACACAGGAAGAGCTCGACGAGGCGGTCGCAAACGTCCAGAGCAACCAAGCCGCACAGCAGCAGACACAGCAGCAGGCGCAACAGCAAGGCGGGGCCCAGACGGCGCCAGCACCGGGATCTCAACCGCAGCCGTCGCCCGCGGCGCCGAACAAGGCATCCCTTCAAGATGTTGCCAAGATCCTCGTGAACGATATTGATGGAGCTCTCGGCAAGCCCGTCTACCAAATCACCAGCGAGCTCGCGGAGGAAGTCGAGAAGAAAGGGTTTGAAATCTGTAAGGAGGAGGATTTCTACCCGCTCGTCGAGGGCTGGAAGAACGGCGTCATCAAGGTCGAACAGGACGGGTCGTTTGACGAGAGCCTGCTTAAGATCGACGAGGACGAGGAGGACGAGGAGGAAGAATGAGCATTTTGGAGGCGGACACGAAAATGTCCCTGATGGGAAAGATTGTCCTGAAGGGGCCTCCTGTCCCTGCAAATTCCATAATCTTGTGCCGGATGTGCAGAGCTCCCGTCTACTATTCGGTTTGCAACTTTAACTCGATGGAAGTTTTCATGCCGGACTTTCAGTGGACAAGGTGCATTGATAAATTCTGCCTTATCGCGCCCGGACCGCTGCATCGACACAACAGGAGGAACCTTTGCCCAGAGTGCTTCCACGAAGTATTTGCATACGGCACTCTAATAATGTTCTTTGTCCCGTTTCCCGGGACGATCAGCCTGATGCAGGCGCTTCACTCTATTTGGAGAATCTGATGGACAAAACTGAAACAAAAGAAATAGACGATCTCATCAGGGCCTACCGAAACATCGGAGGCATATTGATGAGCAGGTTGAAGAGCAACATGGCGGATTTCCCTGACCACATGGGTGGCGCAGTCTCTTCGCTTCGGACGCACACGTCGCTCATGCATCACGTGATCTCAAGTATCCATGCCAATATTACCGAAGACGTTCCGGACCAGGACAGAGACAAATACGAGGTTGAAATCAAGTGCGGCATCCGTTTCATCGTCGAAGGTGTCAAAACCAGGAAAGAGGCTGTGGATCAGGTCGAGTCCGGATATTACGACGAACACATCGGCGCGCTCATCGGGGAGGCGCTCGGGAAAGGTCGATTCAGAGAAGTCGAGAAAATTCGGCCCGTAGACGAGGAGAAGACAGATGAGGCCTAGCCATCGCCCAACAGTGAACGTTCGTACAAGCCTTTTCTCGCAGGCATTCAGGTCTGGACGCATTGCGATCTTTGACAATTGCGATGTAAAGTCGTGTTCGTTCCGTGACTGCGTAGTCGAGGTTCGGGAGAAGTCGCGCCTCAAGGACTGTAATCTTGAGGACTGCATTGTCCATATTATGGATAAGGGCAAGGTGATAGGGTGCCAGCTTCATGACTGCGAAGTGCATTCCCCAGACGATGCGAAAGTGGCAATCAGGTTCAACCGCGTGACCACTAGCAAAGGGAAGACCAAACATGGAGCCTAAAGTAGCCGTATCGACAGTAATCCAAAGAATGCGCGATCGCAGAGTCCTGGTCCTCAGGAGGTCGGATAACGGGAAGTGGAACTTTCCTGGAGGCAAGGTTGAACCACCCGAAAACCTGGAGCAGGCAGCAGCAAGAGAGGTTCTTGAGGAGACCGGGTTCGAGATCCGACCGACGAAGATCGCGATGGTGTTCTCGAACGGGACGGATAACGGGGGGACATTCGTCTTCGTTATTTTCAAGGCTACGATGGTCATCGACCCAGAGGTTACGATAAACTCCGAGCACACCGAATACAGATGGGTGACAGCCCGGGAGCTCAAGGAGGAAATATCTTCAGATGCCCTTCCTAGGCTCAAGGCGTATGCCATGTTCGACCAAACGGCAACGGGCGGCGTCTACCATAGAGATCCAACCGAGTATCCCTGGTACCCAGGCGAATACGCGGAGATCGGAAAGGCAAAGGATGGACGCGGGTGAGATGAATATCCAGGCGATCGTCGCGCAGAAGGTCGCCCACTATATCACAGAGGCAATTCCCGAAGAAGAATGGGACAAGATGGTCCGGGGCCAGATCTACGAGCTCGTCACCGGGAGCAGAAAACGCGAACTTGAGAATTGGATCAAAGAGGCGCTCGACAAGCGCATCAAGGAGATGATCCGGACTCAGGTTTCCGATATGGATTACTGGGGATCCACCTGGGGAGATCCTGCTGGTCTGTTCAAGGAAGTTGTTGCTGAGCACGCCGACAAGATCATCGAGAAGATGTTCGAGGGCGTGTTCATTAAAATGGCCTACGCAATGAAGCAGGCGATTGGCGCTACCTGATTCCGGTATAAGAAGACTGTAGCGTTTTCTTTTGATCCCCTCAGAACAGGAGACCGAAGTTGGCAAAGAAGAAGAAGACAGTAAAGAAGGCGAAAGACAAGAAGAAGTCCTCTAAGAGGAAATCGGCCAGAAAGCCACCGAAGGCCAAGGGTCCGCACGAAGTCGTATGGGTCAACGGATCCGTCCACATTGATAATCGAGATTTCAAGCCTGGTCCAGGAGCACGCCTGAACAAGGTGGAGGCCAAGACGTATGGCGCCGCCCTGTATGACCTGGCATCCAGTGGCGTTGACTGCACGCCGGAGAACATCGTTAGCGCGGCGTCCCAAGGATCCTCTCCGCTCAACCCTTATTTTGATTGGGTCAACAAGGTCGCAGCGGACAAGTGGCGCATTGAACAGGCCAAGTATCTCTGCCGTTCGATCATCGTGATCGACACGGACGCAAGAGGGCAGATGATCGAGTCACCGATTATGATCTCCATCCAGACCGGAGATCGTCAGACGGATCGGCGTTACTTTCCGACCTTCGAGGTCATGTCTGATCCGGACATGCGCCAGCAGGCGCTAATTAACGCCGCGAATGATCTCCGTCATATCGCCGATAAGTATCAGTACATGAAGGTTCTCGCGAAGCTGTGCAATACCATCAGGGGCAAGTGCGATTCGATCCTGTCCGGCATCAACAAGGAGCGGAAGCACCAGAAGCGCCCGAGGAAGATCTATCTTTCTCGTCACCGCGACTCAGCGGGTGGCGATTAAGGCTGGCTGGCACGTTCTGGAACGTTTGGGTTCGTCAGTGTACGGCGGGGTATGGCTGGAGATGGCATGGTGCGCCCTGGATGGGTACGTCACCGTCTGTCATGGAGGGGATGTTACGGCTGGTAGGCCAGGCCAGGCCTTGCGTGTTGTGCTGGGTTGTGTTGCGGCGTTGTTTGGCACGGCTGGACGGAGAGGCGAGGAGGGTCATGCGAGTCCGGGTTCGTCTGAGCGGGTTATGGCTGGAGGGGCGTGGATAGGCAAGGCTCGTCCCGTCCCGGATTGTTTTGTCCCGGTACGGCTGGTTGGAAGGGCGGCTCCGGGTTAGGTTTGTCCGGATTTATCCGGGTGTGGCTGGATGGCAGGATGAGGCCCGTTGCGTTAGGCGCGCAATGGCATGGTAAGTTACGGCTGGTCGGTGTGTCTAGGCTCGTCTGGATCTGGCGCGTCGGGGCTAGGCCCTGTGGGTTCATGTGGGGCTGGAAGGTTCGGACCGGTTGGGCTAGGTTCGTCCGGGCACGTTCCGGCATGGCCGCGCTCGTTATCTCATGGCTGGATGGCGTGATTAGGCGGGGTTGCCGTTTGGGCGGATTGTTTTGTCTAGTTGTGGCTGGAGGGTCAGGCTCGGCTTGGCTTGGAAAGTCGAGATCGGTTGTGTCTAGGCTGGATGGTTGGGTGCGTTCGGGTTGGTCACGTCACTGTTGGTTGCCGAGGGTCATGTTACGGCTGGGTGGTTGGTCCGCGTAGGTTGCGTTTGGTTCGCGCTCGGCACGGCGTGTTCCTGTACGGCTGGATGGCATCGTGTGTCTTGTTCCCGCGTGACCCGGACAGGCTCGGTGCGGTATGGCTGGAGGGCTAGGTTCTGCACGGCACGGCACGGAAGTGTTCTGTATGATCCGTTTTATTCTGTTCGGGTTTGGCTGGGAGGACTGGCGAAGTGCGTCAGGGTGCCGTTGGGCTAGGCGCTGCGCGTTATGGCTGGTAGGTGCGGTCAGGTGCCGCCTGTCGGGCCTTGGCCTGTTATTGTGGGTTGCGGCTGGAGGGTAAGTTTGGGACGGGCTCGTCGCTGACCGGTACGGCTCGTCAAGGCTAGCGAAGCGAGGCTGGAAGGTTGGTCTTGGCGAGGTTAGTCCTGGGACGTTGTGTTGAGGCTGGAAGGCGTGGATGGTGCTGATCGGCAGTGCTAGGCACGTCCCGTAGAGGTACGGCTGGAAGGCTCGGCTCTGCCCGGAGTGGCATTGCTGGGTCCGGAATTGCATGGTGCGGCTGGATGGTATGGTTCGGCACGTTGTGGCACGGATCGGTTAGGCTAGGGTAGGTTCGGCGGGTTACGGCTGGATGGCACGGAGGTGTCTGGAAAGGTCCGTTTCGTTGTGGCAGGGTATGGCTGGACGGCTAGGCTCGGCTCGCCAGGTCGGGTCGGGGATCCGTTATGTTCGTCGGGGCATGGCTGGAAGGCAGGTCGCTGTTGGGCGGAGCCTGTTGCTGCGCGTTATGAATTGGCGGGCTAGGGTACGGCTGGAGTGCAAGTCTCGTCGGGGAGGGTCGCGCACGTTCAGGCGGGTTAAGGCTGGTAGGCTTGGCACGGAGCGGTGTGGAACGGTAGGGCACGTTTTGTCCGGGCTGGAAATACGGTATAAGAAATTCAGAGGACTCTGGGCCCACATCCTCTCTTACATAGGTGGCTGTCAAAGCCATCTTCGGCGGGGCGTGGCTGGGAGGCAGGTCATCGCCCGTCTTGGCGCGATCAGGTATGCTAGGTTACGGCTGGATCAGTTCATTTTGCTCACCAACACAAATTACCGAGGCGGAGGACTCGGAGAATCTATAAAGTTATGAATCACCGGAGGCCGAAAGGTCCCACACCCCAGAAGGAGTCTTTGACATGGCTGTACAGACAGCGAGAAAGAAGAGCACGAAAAAGAAGACGACCAAGAAGGTCGCAAAGAAGACCGGCAAGGATGCCGAGAACAAGACGATCGAGATCATCAAGCCGGATTGGGTTTACTACATCATCCACATCATCGGCCTGTCGCCCTTGATCACGCATCGGTTCGGGGCTGCGGCCCAAAGGAAAATCCTCGACAACCAGATGAACGTCTCTCGTCCGAAGAGAGGATTGCGGGAACCCATCCAGGAGTACATGGAGTCCCTCTACGTCGTGCCCGGGCGGGAGAAGTGGAAGGATAACAAGCCCGGAAAGTTCGGTCTTGCCGGCCACGCCTTCAAGCAGGCATGCGTCGGAGCTGCCAGATACGTTGAAGGGCTCAACATGACGTATGCTCGCGGTTGCTTCTTCGTGGAAGACGATGTGGTGGGGATCGAGAACATGACGCCCTACAATCGGCAAGACGTGGTCCGTCTCCCGTCAAGCAAGAGCGCGGACATTCGCTTCCGCGGGTGCTTCCCCGCAGAATGGGAGGCGAACATCGTAATGAGCATCGACAAGTCGATCATCGACGAGATCTCGGTGTTCAATCTTCTATATCGCGCCGGGATGAGTGTCGGTGTCGGGGACTGGAGGCCGTCCTGCAATGGGATGATGGGCCGGTTCGAGCCCGTCTCCATGAAGCATACGAAGGCCCCCAAGAAGAGATTGTTCTCCCGGAATGAGGCCTTCCCCATCATCTACAAAAAGGGCAGCGGACGGAAGTAGCTGGCGTTCTTCCGTGCTGTCTGGGAGGAGAGGACTAACTCGCCCCCGCGGGAATCCTCTCCTCCCGCTTTCTCTGGAGGGATGATCATGGAACAGGCAACGATGCAACAAGGCGGAAGAGTCTATATCCCGAAGATGGTGATGACCAGCATCGAGATCGTCATCCGAGGGATCTCAGATCTTCTGTGCAGCAACTGGCGGACAAAACACGGAGAAATCCGTAACTGCCGAATCGACCCGAAGGTGTTCGGGAAGATGACTCCCGACGAGCAGTTCAAGCAGGCGCTCTGCCCTGTTGATGGTCGGGAGAAGTGGAGTGAAAGAAAGCATGGGAAGTACGGCATGCCGGGATACTACGTGAAGCTGGCATGCACTAGAATGGCCCATGAGGTGAAAGACTGGGATCTTCGAGACTTGATTCGTGCAGCGGTTCATGTTCCCGAAGATGTTATCCCAGTCACGAAGGTTGTTCCGAAGCCGTATACGGCGGAAGTTAACATCGCCACACGCGGTAGCGGAAGAAAGATGATCGAGAAGACCAGAGCCATTTTTCCGAAAGGCTGGGAGATGGTCGTCAAGGCAGATATTGACCAAGATCTTCTGCGGCCGGATGACCTCGCATCAATAGTCGACAGGGCCGGTCGCTCTGTCGGCATTGGCGAGTGGCGCCCCGAAAGGGGCGGCAAGTTCGGAGCTTTCGAGCTCGTAGAGATACGAGCATAAGGTACCAAGTGGGGAGGGCCGGCCTAGGCCGTGTTCCTCCACCTCCCCACTTTTTTTACCAGGAGGCTTCATGGCGAAGAAGAAAAAGAGGAAACGAACTTTCGACGGCCCGGAGATCTTGAAGTGGAGAAAGTATGAGCAGTTGCTGAACGATGGTATCTCGCCCGACGGACTTCCGATTAAACCCTTTCCCCCTGGGCCGTCTATCGGTATTATCAATGGCAAGGAGCGCTTCTTGTCTGAGAAGTCGGGGTGGTATGAATGTTTCGAGCGATTCATCGATCGAAAAACCGGGAGGATCGCCG
>LAZR01000640.1_pt1 | contig 25533 bp, 45 predicted proteins | sample 329461 | NCBI WGS metagenome assembly LAZR01 (sample SAMN03002196, study PRJNA259156) | marine sediment metagenome | biome: sea floor; feature: Hydrothermal impacted sediments; material: marine sediment; isolation source: Loki non-amplified sample from Loki's castle hydrothermal vent sediment ...
GAGCAGGAGCAGCGGCAGCCGCCCCGCCAGCAGCGGCGGCGGGAGCAGGAGCAGGGGGTGGCCTAAGTTCATTCTTGCTTGGTAGCTCACCGCAAGTTGTAGGCCAGACTGCCGGCATCACTTCTGGTGGTGTTGCCTTGCCAGTTACATCCGCCGGAAGCCAAGGGGTCTTGGGTGGGCTTGGGATTACTGCTGGTGCTGGGGCGGCCCCAACAATTGGCAGCCTTGGAAGAGCAGGCAGACTTGGTGTTGAAGGAATAGCTATTGACCGAGAACTGGGCCTTCTGAGTAGGCCGGGGGTTCCACAACAGATTCCCCCACCTCCGCCGCAAGAACTCCCTCTTGCTGTTCAAGCATCGCCGCTTGGTAATGACCCGGAGCTAATACAGTTGCTTATTGAGGCCATAAATAATTCTAGGCGAGGTCGAGCATAATGCCCCTTCGAGACTTAATGCGTGGATTGCTTGAACCAGCAGGGGAGGGTGGCACCGTTCTATCCAGCCCCCTTGCGTCCCTTATCGGCCTTGGATTATCTGTGGCAGATACACGCTTTGCCCCTGTATTTAAAGCCACGGTTCTTGAGCCTGAAAAGCTGCGGCTAGAACAAGCACAAAAAAATATTAAGCTCCAGTTGGAGTTAGAAAAACTCCGACAGTTAAAGGAACTTAAGCTCACAGGTCCAGCCGCAACCGCTCCGATAACAAAACCTAAAGCGGGCGTCCCTTCCAAGCCAAAGGAAAGCCCACCGATAGTGTCACCTTTCCTAACGGCCCCTCAAACCATCGGTGGCTTTCAGGTTCCTTCGGCTGTTCCACAAGCCCCCCCGCAGCAGGGGGTTCAGCCTCTACCTTCGCCGACCCGTGCCGTGGCACCTACGGGCTCCGTGCAAGAGATGAAGAATGCCTTCTCTCAGAGGCTCTTCAATGTCGGGGCAAGCGTGGGCGAGATAAGCCTAATTAAAGCAGGGGCTACTGGTTATTTTAGTTCCCTCGCCAAGATAAAGGACGAGCGGGACGAGGCTGGCAGACTAAAGGCCATAAGTGAAGCGTCAGCGTTTGCCAACAAAGCTACGCGTACTGGTGTAAGGCCAAGCCTGGCAAGGCATAGTCTAGCCGAGGCTCTTTTTCTTGTCCCCAACATGACACCAGAAGAAGCAGAGAAAAGTATATCTACATTTAATAAAACCTTCGCCACGGCAATCAAGAATGAAGAGATAGCTGGTAAACTCGCAACCCAAGCTACTGAAATACCCAGGAATATCGCATTGGCTACAGAAAACCTAAGACAACTTGGGCTTGCCGCACCCTCACCTGGTCAGCAAACGCTACAACCCCCCGGCCAAGTAATCACTCCGCCCACTCCGGGGTTGTCCCCAACGGGAGAGGTGCCCATCCGACGTAGGGCGAGCGCATCAAGGGGCAACATCATAATAAGCGATGACCCGCGTGACCTTACTTTAGCAAGAGAAAGAATCAAAGAAACAGAGAAAGAGCGTGACAGACTTGCTGACGCTAGAGAATCTGGTTTACCTATGGATTCGTTTGCTGTCCAGCAGAACATAAAGTCTGGCGTAGCGATACCACCAGTCTCAAGAGCATTGCAGGGCGATTTTAACTCATACAAACTTATTAGCAAAAACCTCATGCGAGGCGTTAGTATTTTCAAGTCTGATTTTGCTGCTGCTGGCATTGGTGGGACTATTTCAAGCATAAGAAGAAATAGATTTATTGCCCCACTCTTCCCGCTGAGGGGTAGAAAGCTAAAAGAGATAGTTTCTTGGGAAACCATCGTTGGCCGGGTGGCCGCAGAGTCAAGGAAGGAAATTTTCGGTGCGAACCTGACTGGGCCTGAAGCGCAGGATGCCAAGGCTTTCATCCCAACCCCGCAGGCCGTAAGGGAGCTTGACCCAAGAGCCGCCGCTAGGATGCTTTTTGAAAATGCTAGATTTGCGATAGATAAAGAGAATTTGATGCGAGATGGTATAAAACAGAATCACGGTAGGCCAAATTTTGAACCGCGCCCAGACATATTTACAACTCTAGCGGAGGATAGAGGATTTACAATCTCTAATCTGACAAATATGGTTGGGGTGGGGTTTTTACAGTCAAATGAACTCGCAGATATACTTAAAATTAGAGCGAGACTGTTGAGGCGATAATGGCACGACTAAGCCCTGAACAGCTAGAAGAAAAGATAAACGCTGGTACTGCCACAGATGAAGAAATAGATGCGTTTGCTATTTCGGTAGAGGCTGTTCCAATCGGGGAATTGACGGGGTTCGCTGCTGAGAATGTACCGCCTGAGCAAGCTATTGACCCAGTTGAATTGTCTGCCTTGCCTCCACCCATAAGCGAAACATCCCCTGAGTTGAGAAGGTTTGTTCCAAGGGCGGCTACTGGAATTGCGGCTGCTGCCCTTGTTTCTGCGGTTGCTGCTCCAGAGATTACGTTACCAGTCTTGGCTGCACATCGAATTTTAGCTGCGGGTGCAGGTGGTGGGCTTGGAGAACTATTTAGTGGTGCCGTAAGGCGGGGCGGGGGCGTTCCGGGTGAACTTTTGGGTGGCCCATTCGAGGGGGAAGACATTCCTATTAAAAAAATAGCAGGGGATGTTGGGTATGCCATGATAGAACAGGCCACCTTTGAAACACCTGCGGCTGCCGCAACAGCCCTAGCAGCCAAGGCAAAAACCCCATTTGCAAAGTCATTTTCGGAAGCAGAGATGGGAGAACTTTTGGAATTTGGTAAGTCCATTGGTACAGAACTAAGCGTAGGACAGCAGGTTACATCAAGAACTGCCGATACTGCAGAAAATATAATCCGTGCATCGTTGGGCGGCGGCAAGTTGGAGGAATTTATTCAGACCAATATCCAGATAACAGCAGACCACATTCAGGCTTTTGCAACAGGGATTGGCGAAGGTATGTCTGCCGAAACAGCAGGGCGTAAGGTTCTCCAAGCAATAAGACAGAGAAAAGCCGTGTCACCACGATTGGCTAAACTAGCAAAGCGGGCGGCAGATTTTGATGAGGCATTCGCCGATGTCATCGTTTCATCCATCTTTGAAGATGTGAAAGCAGGGTTTGGCAACACCCGGATTGATATGTTGCCCATAAAGGGTCGCCCTGCTGTTCAACCAACTGGGACTTTTGGTAAGCGGGTTGGGCGGGAAGGTGGGCCTAAAGTTGTTTCACCGCCCAAAGTTGGACGAGAGGGTGGAGCGGAAGTTGTGTCTCCGCCTGTTAAGCCCAAAGAATTTGGGTTTAGAGAAGGAACCATCTCCGGCGAAGTTGGAGAGGGAACGGTAGAAGCATTCAGGAAGGGCACCATCTCAGGGGAAATTGGTGCCGAGTCGCCAGCGGCGTTTGCACGGTCTGGTCGGTTGGAAACCGCAGGGCAGGAAGGAATCTTCGGGGTGGTAGATGAGGCCGAAGCGTTTTTGAGGGGCGGCAGACCGGGTGAGGGTGCAGGAAAGGGCATAGTAGAGACTAAAGTTCGACGGGTATTTAATGCCGTAAAGGAGATGCCTGATAATGCGACCTTTGAGGCCGTCAAGAATGTTCGTTCCCGCCTTAGTGAACTTACTGTTGACAAGACGTTGAGCCAATCGTCAAAGAGTGCGGTTGTGAAAGTGCTTAATGCGTTTGATGAGGCCATAGAAGCTGCCGCTACTGGAAGTGGCGTGGCCCCCGGCACGGCCAACAGGTTCAAATTTGCCCGAAGATTAAAAACAGCCATAGAAGGTGGTAGGCAACCCAAGGGTGGAAGGGTTGGGGAAAGGGGACGATTTGGGAACGAGATTGTCAAGGCTGCCTTACGCAAGAAGGATAGCGAAATCATCCCAATGTTGCTAAGAGAGGGAAGGGTTTCAGACCTGAGAGTAATAAGAAAAGCACTAACCAACGAGGATTGGGGGAAGCTCGTCATCCCTCAGTTTTTCACGGAAATGGCGGGAGGTTCAAAGAGCCTTGCACCTGATGGGGCGCTTTCTGGGCAGAAATTGGTCAGAAGGTTAAGGAACCTCCGAACGGGAGGAAATCTGGATATCATGTTTCAAACTGCTGCGGAAAAGGCCAGTTTTAACCACTTTAGGAAAGCAGCAGAGTTGTTGGCTATTCAACAATCAAAGCAAATAGCAGGGGCCGGGACGGTTGTTATAAAATTAGTAGAGGGCGGGATGGTTATTAGGGGACTTGCGACTCCCACCCCTGGCAGGTTGTTCAACGCCCTTATGGTAATAGCCGTTCCCCGAATGATGTCAAGAATAATGTCTAGCCCTAAGGGTGTGGAATGGTTAACAAAGGGTCGAGCATTACAAGTGGGGACTGCAGAAGGCAACCAGCTTGTTGCTGAAATGTTTGGTTTCTTGGCAGAACAAAGAATATTAGAGAAGGCTGGAGAAACAGGGTTAAGTAAAAAGGCCCCAAGAACAGACCCATTCGCACCCCTACCGGGGGCGCTTGCAGCACCACTACCATCGCTACCGCCACCACCGCCATTGAGGTGAGAGGCTAATGGAACCGGAACTGCGTGACATCATCATTAAGACGGCCACAGAGGTCAAGGGTATCAAAGATGATGTGGCTGGAATTAGAGATAGTCAAGGAAAGATATGGACAGCCATAGATGGTCTTAGAGAGGACGGGCAAGAAACCAGAGTGGTCCTTGGAAAAATCAACTGGTTGCCAAAGGCCGTGATGGGTATCGTGATGGCCATCGTGGGTAGGGCCTTATGGATAATTAGCAAATGAGTACCTACATAAAGTTTTGCATAGCAATCGCTCAACTTGCCGCCGCTTGTGGGGGGCGTTGTACCTCTTGGTGGCGTACCCCTGTTGGCAACATGGAGGTAGGAGGCCATAAATACTCTCGACACCAAGTAGGTGAGGGTGTAGACTGGACATGGAGCAAGGAAGAACTGGCTGCGTCAGAAGTTGTTTATGAAGGCATTAGGACTAATGGGCGAGAGCGCATGATTGCTATGGCTCCGAAGCTCGGCCTTGTAGTCGTGGATGAGGGCGACCACTTGCACGTGCAAACGAAATGATGATGGAAGCAGAACGCGGCGAGATTGCAAACTGTCCATTCTGTGACGATGACCCGCTTGCTGAAGGTCATCATAGACTCCAGAAGGTGCCCATCTTGGTACAGGGCGGGACCATGATACACCACCTAATGCTAACCTGTCTTAATAGATTTCCAGAAGCGCTTGACAAGGAAACACCCTTGAAAGACCTCATGCCCCACACATTCTTGTTGATTGAGAAAATAGAGCCTCACGGCAGACTTGATGAAACCGTGGTTGCTCGGGAAGATTGGGGCTTCATGGAGAAACTAACAGACAGACTTGAGGAGGAAGGGTAATGGCCTACGAACCGCAAACCGCTGGCTTCTATGCGTATCTAACCCCGGAGGGCGACCCCGGCGCAGGGCATATTTACCTTGCCCACATCGGCCCGATAGTCACAAGGATGACTAGAAACTTTGCTGATATTTTTGTGGCGACGGGGCTTATCAAAAACTATCGAAGCGTTTATAACTTGGGCTTCGTTAATATCACCAAGTCCAAACTCCGCACTTGGTTTGGGAGCTTCTTGCTTGAAAAGGAACCACACCCCGCCACGATTGGGCACCCAACATTCACGACGGCTTACGAGGCGGTAGAGAACTTGCTGCTTGTTGGTTGGGGCCATAGCCAAGAGTATGCTCGCCATCACTTTGGGCTCACAACGCCTTTGGACCTGATGAGCATTGCAGACCAGTATGGCTTAAAAGAAAAAGCAGAAGCAATTGAGGCTGACTGCAAGACTATCGCCAAGGCGATTGTCGAGAGCTTTACCGTGGATGACTGGCTGGCAGATGGTTCGCCCGACCTTCCTTGGTTGCCGTCCAATTTCACCAACGAGGACGGGGCGACTACAAGTATGGTGCGTGGCGATGACTTCATTGACCCAGATATGTATGACTGGGGGGCTCGGTACACTTGGGCGATGGTTGACCGTGCCGCCCTCATCATGTGGCTCTGGATTAACCAGAAAATTGTGCCTTGGACAATTGAGAAAATGAACTTGGTTGATTCATCGCGTGGTCACGTTTTAGGGACGGGTGGATAGATGGCTACCGAAGAGGAAACGATTGTCAACGAGGGTAAGTGGCTACGTCCTTACTTTAGGGGCACCTTGGCCGTGATAGCTGTTGGTGCCACACCCGCTATGCTTGTAGCTGGCCTCCAGATTCCCAATGAGTGGTGGTTGATAGTCAGCGGGATAGTAGGCTTTTACTTCGCGGGAGAGTTCTAAAATGGGAAGTTGCGACGACTCATCTATAACATTACGAGGGTTGCTTTCGCCTACATGGTAAACCGCAAGTGGTTTAGATAATGGTGAGCTATGGGCGCTCTGGAATTTATATACTGGCTAGGTCTTCAGGAGCCGCCCGCTTCTCTGATTACACTCCCACCTTGGCAAGCCATCGTTCTCATGGCCGCTTGGTGGATAGCCATCTACAACCTTCCGAAGCTATAATTCCTTAGTTTTTAGCATTTTAGCCACAGTTTTTTCCTGTCCAAACTCTTGCCCATTTTTTCCTTGACAATGCTTGGGTTTTCATATAACTTGTAGGGCATGGAAACGGAAAAAAAAGTTGACCCGCGATGTTGGTGTGAGGTTTGTGGAGAGCAAGTAGAGGATTGGGCCATGAACTCGACCTGTCGTAATCCTAGGTGCATTCTCAAGCATGAAGACTTCCGAAATACGGTCATGGAGAATCTGTCGAAATGAACAAAAATAATAAGCTAAAAGCGGCGGTCATTGAGAAGAACGGTTCGCAGTACAACTTCGAGGAAGCTGTGGGGCTCGAGCTTGGAATAACGTCAAAGTGGATAAACAACAGGCGCAATCCTACCGAGGAACAGTTGAAGATACTCACCGAGGCGTTAGGCAAAACAGCAGAGGAGCTAGGTTTATGACCCTGCAACGGCTGGCTGCATCCCATAGGCCTATCTGGGCCGCTTATACTCCCACCCACTAGCGGTCAGCCGTTGCACTAAATTGGGGGAAAAAATAATGGAAGAAGAGCTTGCCCCTACCAAGAAAAAAGCGACAAAGAAATCTGGCGACTCTAGGCTAATTTACGCCATGCTGTGTCAGCCGTTGCCCGAAGAAGCCATCCAGCGCACTGAAAAAGCCAAGACAAAGAAGGGCTACGATACGACGGGCCACGGCTACCAGTGGGTTATTGACCGCTTCAACGAGGTCATGGGGATAGACGGATGGCGATACACCTACCGAATTATCCGCGAAGTCGAGGGCCAGTTTCAGGGGGGCCAACCACGCCACGACATAACCGTAGAACTAGGCATCAACTTGAATATGAGTGGCGAGTGGCTAGATGCGAGGTTTTGCGTTGGCTCCCACGTTAGCGGGAACCACGGCGATGCGTTGAAGGGTGCCATCACCAATGCCTTCAAGAAAAGCGCAAGCTGGTGGGGGGTCGGTAGGGAAGCTTATGCGGGCCAACTAGACGACGACAACGTGACCCAGGATGAGGGGCCTACAACGCCCGTAGCGAAGGAAACGGTAAAAGAGGCCGTCAGCCCGCCGAAGGCCACGCCTGGCACCCCCACGGGCCGTCCTGTGTGCCCTGAGTGCGGCCAGCCAGCCCTGATGGATAGCAAGTTCGGCGAAGGGCAGTATTGCAACCCTGTTTGGGGTGGCTGTAAAGCACAGATTGTGCCAATCGAGGAAGCCGACCCAGACCCCTCAGAGCCGCCGTTTTTGCCCCCAGAAGACGATATTCCCATTGATTCGGCCCCCGATAAGCCCCCACCCAAGAAAAAGCTCTCCAAGACGCTAGAGAACGCTTTGAAAACCGTGGCGGATTCATTGGATGTTAGCGATTTGGGGGATATTTACACGAAATATAACAAGAAGTTGAAGGGTGATGAGCAGGAATTGTTCAAAGATGCTTGCATGGCTAGGGCTGAGTATTTGAAATCGGGGGAGGATGAATAATGCAAGAGCCACAGGACACAGTAGAAAGCGCACTTTATGGGTCAGCGTGGGATGAGCCGCTGCCGACAATCATGTATAAAGACCCCGACGCGACTTTTCCCACAAGCGTAGCCGCAGATATGGTGTCCGAGCAAGAAAGGATTAAGGAGCAATTCAAGATTGACGACCAGGGCAAGGCGAACTGGGCGATACGAAGGATACGAGAAGCGATGCGGCGGTCTATCGAGGTTAATAAGGCCGCCAATGCCGAGCTAGAGCGCATTAAAGCGTGGCGGCATAAGGTTGAAACGAAAGAAAGCAGGGAGCGGGATTTCTTTGAAGGTCTACTCCGCGACTACGCCCACGATGCGCTTGCCCATTCTGACGGCCAGAGAAGGTCCATTGCGCTATCCGAAGGGACGCTTCAGTTCACCAAGCGCCAGCCCAAACTCATCTATGATGACAAGGCGCTAATCCAAGAGCTTGAGGATAAAGACCTAGAAAAGCTCATCCGAAGGAAGGCCGAGCCAAACTTGGTGGAAATAAAGCAGGCCATCCGAGGCGGTGTCATCATAGACGCCATCACGGTTGAAGAGCAAGCCGATAGCTTCAAGGTGGGCGTTAATGAGTAATAAAACGACGAAACAAGCAAGAGAGGGTTATTGCCACAACCACGGAGGTTGGGGAAATTACTGTGTTCGTTGTGGAAAGAGAAATCGTGCCAAGTGTTCGGGTTGTGGCCTCGCAGTAAAAATACCAGAGGATGCTTATTGTGGACAATGCGGTACTCCAACGAAAAACGCTAGGCCACTTTAAGCCGGGGCACCAGTATCCGCCAATGGGTTGTGCGATACTTGAGTGGTCAAGGGGTCAGCTAGTGGCTGGCCCCACGCCCTGGCATTAAGGAGGGATTGTGTTTGGCTACCACCGACATGATTGGAAAAGAACAGGCACGGCCTATGCGCCCCCTGTTAGCATAAAAACCGCTGGGGAATTTGAATGTTCGGAACACTTGGTAGAACGAATGACCTGGGGGGTAACGACGCTTTTGTATGAGTGCCAGTACCGAGGGTGCGGGCAATCAAAGACCATTGAAATACTTGGGAAGTTAGTAGATGACTGATTATATATCATTCACGATACCGGGCAAGCCCATACCGATGGGCCGGGGTCGCATAGCTACCACCAAGCGAGGCAAGCCGTACATCATAACCCCAATGCGTACAAGAGTTTGGCAGAATCAGGCCATTCCGTTTGTTAGGCAAGCGATGGCGGGCAGAGACATTATTAAAACTCCCGTTGCGATTGAGACGGTATTCTACTTCGCACCACCAAAGTCATGGAGCCAAAAGCAAAAAACTATGGCCTTGGGTGGTGAACTGTGGGCAATTAGTAAGTGGATGGGAGATGTTGACAATTTGTTAAAGCAAGTTTTGGAAATATGCACAGGTGTGGTTTTTGAAGATGATATTCAGGTTGTTGAGGCAACTTCTGAGCGTCATTATTCAAAGAATGAGGGAACCCTTGTGAATATATTAGATTTAGGCAAAATATAACCATGAAAATCACACACCATGACGAAGCAAAGAACATGACTATCACCGTGGGCAACTACGATGAACAGAGCCTTACCTTCACCGCCGACAGGACGGGCAACCGCTTCAACATCTACAATGGCTACGGCATACAAGAGGACTCATTCAAGGAGCTAATGGACATGGGATGCAGGGAAATCATAATAACCGACGGGAAAGACGAATATCACTCGCCATTATACAGATGGGTCGAGAAGGGCATTATATCAGACTGGGGGCATGGCAAGCAGAGGTTCCTGCCCGTGCGATACATGAAAGATGTGAACGACAAGCAAGTGGCGTTGTTGTGATGTTCACCCTTTTCCTGCGCTGGCTGTTGCGCCAAGGCCCACGTAGTCTGCCTCAGACTATCTCTGCGCTTCAACTGGGGCCACCTGATAGGGAGCATAGACCATGACCCACACCGATAAGCCCATCACCTTGGCAGACATCGCTGAGAGCGAAAGGATTTGCGGAGCCATGACGAGTGGCCCGTGGAGGGTATGTCCTGATGAGAAAGAGGAACACGGACCCTTGGTTTGTCACGACGGCGATGAGCATTGTGGGCTTTGTGCTAGTGGCGAGGCAGGCTACTGGGCTATGACCTATGACGATGCGGAGGGCATCGCCCACGCCCGCACTCGGCTCCCCAAAATGAACGCGCTAGCGCGGGAGCTTTACGACGAAATTGTGATGCTTGCCGCAGAGCCATGCGTAAGGTGCCCCGTTCCCGGAGAGGGCAACTGCGGCCCCTGCCGAGCAGCCCGCCTCGTAGAGCGCATGGAGTCAGAGTGATGGTCCATACAATGCCGGGGTGGGCAAAGGACCAAATTTTGAGCCGGGTGGACATCTTCTTGTCCTTTAAGGACAGGCTAAAGGTGCTTCTTGGAGCCCCCTTGTGGATTGATGTCTATAACTCAACTGAAAATCCAGTTGGAAAAGTAGAAGGCAAGAGCAAGGCTTATGTTGGCAAACTGATAAAACTAAAGAAGGGAATGGACACATATTCGACAGGGGGAAGCGATGTGGACTGATGGCCACCTACGAGCCTGGGAGTCTAGCCTAGCTCAAGCCACCTGGGCACCCAAGAGGGCAAGGTGCATTTTGGCTGTGGTTGCGATAGGCGTGATTGCGGCGATATGGGGGATGTTCGGATGAGTGACCTACTGAAAACCGCAAACTTCTTAGCCGAGGCCCATTTCGATGAAGCAGGGGTTGAGGCATTTTGTCAAGCAATGAGAGAGAAACTATCCCAAAAGAGATGGGTCGGGAGGGGTGGTTGGCACGATTCGGCTACTTGCTCGTTGGACTCCCTAGAGATGCTTATGATTCAGCACATGGAAAAAGTTAAGAAAATGAGCCGTCTTAATGCTATGGGCGATGAAGGCATATTCCGGGGCTACGATATGGACGACCTTGTGGACGTGGCCAATCTAACCATGATGGTATGGAGGCGGCTGAATGAACTGGAGCCAGAGAAGCGACGGGAGATTAGTCCGTGAGCGACAAGCTGAGTGCAGAGATGGAAGCGCAGGAGAGGTACATACTTAAACACAATCTGGACCCTTCTAAAATGTCTGAGGGAGTGAAGCGTATGCACGAACGTAGGTCCATGCAGGAAGGGCTTGACTACCTCACCGCCGAGAACGCTGCGCAAAAAGAAACGATTAGTTCTCAGCTAACGTGGCTTTCCAAGTTGCACGATGCCAAGGCGAAGCTATGGAAGCAAGTTACCCGTTCAGATTTAGATAATGTTGCGCTGGTGGAGGCGATGGAGAAGCTCTTGCATCGCGACATCGGGCTAATGGAAAAAGTTAAGAAAATGAGCCGTCTTATGGACGACCTTAAAGGGGCGATGAAGATTATTGAGTCACTTTCGCCCGAAGAATCGCCCCTTAGAACATTAGGAGGGGACCATCCATACAGTTGGGTGGAATGTTGGTATTGTGGCGTGACAGAGGTTGATGCGCCGGGGATTGAACACAAGGAGGATTGCCCTTATCGCAAAGCCCGCGCCCTCATCGCGGCGGTGAAGGGGGAATGATGATTGACATAACGATTCGTTTGCACAATGAGGAGGGGGATGGTAAGTTGTGAGTGGTATTCCTGACCATTATTTCTATGGTCTTATGAGAGACCACATTGAAAGAAGCAAAGCTCAATTAAGGGTTCTAAATAGACAGCTTGTTCCGTTAGAGCAAGAAAGAGAACGACTTGTAAAGTTTATTAAAGCGTTTGAAAGGGCGGTTGAATTAGAGGGAAAATGAATTGTTGAATCCTCCTCGTTGTGGGTTCATCACCTAGCCGACTGGCTGCGTTTGTGAGTGCGTGGCTAGTCGGCTTCCTTTATTCCTGGCTCATGCTCTAGGCCGTCAACGATGTGTCTTAACATCTCTAGCGCTAGCTCAATCTTCCCTTCGTTGATTAAGTGCGTTGCTCCAAGCATGGCATCCAAGCAAAGCCTACGGGACTTTTGAGCTTTGTTTATCAATTCCTCCAATGGGCTATCGAATCCTTGCACCATCACTTGCCCTCCCTTTCTTCTGCGAACCGCTCAACTTGCTCTGTCGAGCAGCCGCTTGCCGACGCTACCGATGTGGGCGACTATCTTGAGCTTGCCCTCGTCGGCCCATCGGCGCACAGTGCTAATGTCCACCCGCAATATCGAACTGGCCTCTACCGTGGTAATCAGGTCAAGATTTGTCATGGTGAATGCTCCTCTTCATCCATTGGATAATGGGCCACATGCTGTCCATCAATCTCAACGTATTCGTCTAGCTCTTCGCACTTTGTACAGGTAAGCGTTTCGTAGATAATTCTTATTTGGTGGTGGTCCGTCATCTTTTCGCACGGGCCACAAAACATCTTTGTTTTTTTGGTCTTCCTGCTCATCACGTCCCCCTTTCATTGAGCGGCAATTCGCTCCCCCGACTGCCACCATTGCGATAGCATCCGGAGGCGGGAATTAATCGTTGAATAGCCTGTACCATAGATTGCTGTGGACATGAACCGTGTGAACGCCACCCCCATCATCGCGCAAGTATGAAGAGCCGTCCTTCAGGGCCTCCCGAGCATACTTTACGTCGACATCGCGGCCCACGAAATGCTCATCTAGGGTGAAAACCATCGCCCGTTCTGCATCCTTGAAGATGCGGTCAATCTGTCGGTGTGCGTTGCTTCTAATCTTCTTTCCCATTGTCTCTCTCCTCCTCGTTAGGGTTTCAGCTTATTTCAGGTGGTCCGGGACCGAGCCCCAATATACTGAGACCAGCGGCATCCTGTCGGCTTCCCTCAATGCTTCTTTCAAGTCGCCGACCTCATCCGAGAAGCACCCAAATAATTCGGCCAGTCTGTCCCTGATTTCCCTCTCTCGCTTTTCCCTGTTTTTCATCGTGACCTCCTTGTTGGGGTTGACCTTCTATATGTAAATATAGGCGTATCGGTAGGAATGTCAAGGAAATAATGGGCACGTTTGCATTTAGCTTGCAATGCCTTACGAAACAAAGGGATAAAAACCACTTGACGGGGCCGCTGAGGTATGTATAATGAGGAACGGTGCCGTACAGGTTGAGTCTCTTTCCAATCGAGGGGGAGTAGGTGCCTTATTCACTTGCTCCCCTCCCTCCTTGTCAATAAGGGACAGGGACTTGAAATGGTTCAAGCATCTAACTGATAGCCACGACGACCCCTTCATACAAGAGCTAATAGAGCAGCACGGTTATGCTGGATATTACGTTTTCTTCGCCACTTTGGAGATTTATGCGAGGGAGTATAAAGCCAACATGGACCCCAACATACCCTTCGTGTTGGATTTAACATGGGCTTATGTTACAGCCAAGCTGGGGTTCAAGCATCCGAAGCAAAGGGCCCAGCTTAAAACCATTTTAAATTCAATAAGCAAGAAATGGAGCATTTCATTCAACCACGACAGAATCACAATAACCATTGATAAGTTTAATCAATTGCTCGATGAATATACCATCAGGAAGATAAGACTAGCACAACAAAAGTCCGGACACTCTTCGGACCCCTTAACACCTAAGGCTCCGGATACTCTCCGTAATATATCCCCCACAGAAGAAGAAGAAAGAATAAAGAGAAAAGACTTATCTGTACCCGATACGATAGGAGAGTGGACTGTCGAAAAAGCATCACTCGAAAGAACCGCAGGAAATCTAACACACTCAGAATATTTGCATATTCTTGAAAACCTGAAACCTGAACCACCACCGTGGGAAGAAAAAGAAGGTATTGACGAATAACAAGAAAAAGGCTAACGTAGGAATATGGTCAACCAAAACGACAAACCCGCCAGAAGGCCAGCAGGAACACCAGGACACCTGCTGCCAATCGAAAGAACAGCCATCCTAGACGACTACATGAACGGCATGACTTGGAGACAGATAGCCAAGAAACACGAGGTAAACCTCCACACCATCGCACACATCAGAAACCAGTATTTGCTCGATGAGCGCGCAATGCAACAGGTAAAACAAGCGCGTTTACCTAAACTGTACGAGATTTCCGAGTGGGTTCTCAACACTTTCGACTCGGAAGAGCTAGAAAAGGCGTCTCTGAGGGAACGAGGGCGTCTCTACGGTACTTTGCAGGACAAAATCAACCAGATTGAGGGCGTGACGGGCAACATCAACATAGCCATCGCTACTGTGACCGACCTTGGCTTGCTCGACAAGTGACATATTGTACGTTATCGGAAGTTACCTGCCTTGATTAATAAGGACTTACCCCAAATCCCCGGTTTCATGCGTCAACTTGGGCGTAATCAAACATGGTGGGTCTCGTTTGGGCCTGGTGGGACCGACAGGGTGTCAATCAGGGCATGGACGGAGGCGGGCTCGCTTGTCTGGGGACTGTCAAGGGGCCTAGGAGCCACGAACGGGTCTCAACCCATAGCCAGGGTCGGGCAAGGGGCACTTGAGGGCTTCTAGGGGCACTGGGGGCCTTGGGCAGGGGACCGATGGGGCAACGGGGTGGGGGTAAGTGTATATGTGGTTGTCCGCCCACGTTATTTTAATTTGAGGGCTTTTTTGTATGGGCATTCTTGAGCTTTTTGATTTACCTGATGTTGTAGGGGACGGTGAAAACAGTGACGGCTTCAAGAGGTCTGTTGCTGGAACGATTAGCGAGATGACATTTAATTTATTGTGTTTAAGGTCGGGGATTTTAGATGTTTGTGTTCCTTCGCACGTTGGTGTGCCTTATGATTTTGTAATATTTTTTGGTGGTTGTTGGCTTAAGATTCAGGTTAAGACTGTGGGTAAAAAGACGAAGGCTAGGGGCAAGGGTGGTAGGCCCAATAAGGCCATTACAGTAAAGAGTAGTTCTGGTAGAGCCTATAAGAGTGGGGACTTTGATTATTTATTTGCGACGACTGGAGATTTCCATTTACTAATTCCTTCCCATGAGGTGGTTGGGAGAGCAAGGATGATTGTCGATGGTCCCAAATATGCTCGATATAGAATTGAAGGCGATGATTTGGTGGGTGCGCTAACCTTGAGAATGTTTGGATGAGTGGGGGTTCGTATATCCCTGTCCCCGGGGGCGTTTTTTGTTGTTAAGAAGGGTACTTAGGTGCAGAAAGAGTTTTTTAATGGGGATAAGGTAATTTTGGACCTGTGTGGTGGTACAGGCAGTTGGAGCCACCCTTATTCCGGGGCGGGTTATGATGTCAAGGTAATCACCCTCCCCGAGCTTGATGTTCGTACTTATACGCCCCCGGTTGAGGTTTATGGTATTTTAGCTGCTCCACCTTGCACGGAGTTTTCAATGGCTAGGAATAGGTATCCAGAAATACCTAGAAATTATGTTGGTGGGATGGAGGTTGTTAATGCTTGTATGCGAATTATTCTTCAGTGTAAGCCAGTTTTTTGGGCGTTGGAGAACCCCATAGGACACCTATCGAAGTTCTTGGGCAAGCATAACTATAGGTTTGAGCCTTGGTGGTTTGATGAGCCGTGGTCTAAAAGAACTGCCCTATGGGGCAAGTTTAACGTTCCCCTGAGACGATATATGAGCTATAAAGATAATCCAAAAGCATTGACAATTGATGATGTAAAGGCAAAAAGAAGGTTTACTGCGAGAAAGGACGGGATACCATCAATAGCTGACATAACGAGTGGAAACGAGAAAGAAAAGAGAGCAATAACACCATCGGGATTTGCTAGAGCATTTTTTACGGCGAACCCCTGACCGCCCACGTTTTTTTAGTTTGAGAGGTATTTCGCGTGATGTCCACGACATTGGCAAATTTTTTAGTGGTCGGGTTATTTTTGGTAGCCTTCCTGGTAGTATATTACGCTGGGCGCAAGCATGGACAGTTATCGGTTAGGCTTAAAAGGGGTTCTTAGTTGGCGATTATGTAGCTGAGTCAGCAGGGGTCTGAGTAAGGTGGGCAAGCTGATTCAATTTAAACGAAGGCAAAGCCCTTCGTCTGGGCACCCACTCACCAATAATGCAACTAAATGGCAGATTTGGAGAGGAAGGGCTAGGGGGTCTTTCGGGCGATTATTGTGCCTAATAAAGTTCCCTGGCTTTGTTGAGGACATTGATATAAACGACTCTGTAACAGGTCAACAATTGACGGTTTCGTCCTCTCCGTATTTCACTAGGATTTCCGTGAATGGGCGAGATTATTACTTTGACCGCCTCACGGGAAAGTTTGATGGTACAGGTATGGGTTGTTCCTCTTAGCCCACCCGTATATTACAAATAGGCCTGAGTTCCAATATGAGTTCCCTTTCACGGGCCGACGGGTCACCACTAGTTTTCTCTCCTACCCAACTTGTAGGATTTTCTCTAGTGATACAATGGGGTAGAGTGGACAATAGAACAAAAATGTGATATATTATGGTCGGTAGTAGATGGAACCTTCAAGAATTCGAGGAAGATACAAATGCTGTCGTCCATTAAATTGGGTATAGCTGACAAATTAAAAGATAGAGGATACAGGCATCGCTTTTTCCGAGGCCATGCCCAAGATGAAGTTGCAAGCCGAATTAAAGAGCTTCGAGAGTTTAGGAAATTAAGGCAGACGGATTTAGCGGAACGGTGCGACATGAAACAGTCAGCAGTTTCCAGAATTGAGCAGGCCTCATATTCTCGTTGGAATATTGATACTTTATGGCGGTTGGCTGAAGCATTGGATGTAAGAATGCGAATAACTTTTGAACCAATGGAAAGTGTGGTACTGGGTCAGTTTGAAAATAACATGATACATGAGCAGGATTATGGGGGTAAGGCTGAGAGGGCGGGAATTACATCTTTAACAAAGCAAGTTCATAATCGTTATTTAACTCCTAAACTAAAACGCTCGATTCTCCTAGAATGGGACAGAACAAAGGCAACCCCTTCTCCGCCTAGTGATTTGGCTGGGCGTGGTTGGCCCGATTCAGAAATCATCCCCTTGTGCGATGCCCTCAATGCACTCCCTGGGGTCTGCACGCTCCAATCGTGTGCTGGGCATAAAAGGGAATCCCGTTTTATATGTGGACATTTATGGATAGTTTTAGATGAATCTATGAGCCGAAAGTTTGACCAGAAGGCTTTTGAACTATCCTCTCAAGCGAACATAGACCGCTTATGCAAGATTTACTCTTCATGGGGACAAGAGATTGTCTCCATAGAGTTTTTGGGCAAAGAGCGGGGACTGCTCCAAGCCTCTATGGGAACAATTCTTCAGTTTTTTGAATCTCTTTAGCTCGTTCTACGGTCTACAATTCCCCGCTTTTTCTTTCGCAAGACACTCGTTGTCAAGTTCACCAGAGGAAGGGCGGCCCGAGGTGGTTGTTTCAGTCTCTTGGTTTGTTCCCCTTCCAGCTAAAAAGGAAAGGGGCCCCCAAGTTTAGGGAAGCCCCTTTATCTTTCCCGCCGTGCACATGGAACGGCGGGGTTCATCTTTAAGACTTTTTAAATGTAGGACAATGGCAGCACTTTGTCAAGGGCAAAATGCACTTATTTTTTTCTAGGCCATATCCTATTGATGCGGACTCTACTATTTCAGAGGCAAGGATATTAACATCATCAGGCGGGGGCTTCTTTCTTGTCCGCTCAGGCATATTACTAATATGCCATTTTTCGCTCCGAATTGCCAGGCCTAATCATGTAGCCCTGGATTCAAACTGACCCAGTACCCCCTTTTTTATTTCCCCCGATTGCCCATTTTTTCCTTGACAGGTAATCCCTGATGGGGTAGATTGGCATTATCGTCTTAATGAAGGGGCGCAGCCTCACTAATGAGCGCCCCGCACCAAATCAGGAAGCAGGGGAGTGAGAAACATGTTTCTAGCACTATCTTTAGGTATTTTGTTGGCAGTTGCCTTAAGCTACGCATGGTTTCGACACGAAAGGATTGAAATGCGTGCGATGGACATCGAAATAGCATGTAAAGAAGCTATAGTTGAAAAAATAGAGACCGAGGGAATGTCCTTCCAGCAACGATTAATTGAAGCGGGTAAGTGCAATGCGATTGCGAATAAGGCTAGGCATTAAAGGGTTAGATTGGGGATATGTCCAACTTTCTATGCGAAAACAAGCTCGTTGATGTGTGTAATCTCCTCGATGATGGAAACAGCATCCGTGCTGTATCTAGGCTCACGGGAGTGCATACTATGACCATTAGCAAAGTCTCCCGTGGTATTGACGAATTTTCTTTGGAAGAGGGTTATTCGCCCTTGGCTTGCAAGTGCGGGAAACCTTTGCGAGAACACAGGGGGTGGTGTTCAGAAAGATACAAAAAGAGCGAAAAGAGACAAGCATTCATAAAATCTTGGCCCAAGCGGAAAAAATATAAGAAGGAACACCAAAGAGGTTTTATTCGTTGGTCGCCGGGGCGATAGCAACTATGCCCACTCAGCTTCGAGCCGCATTTGAGGTAAACCCGCTGGATTCTACGATGCCGGAGTCTATCCAGCTTTTGATGTTCGCTATGGTTGACGGCGGCATCAGGGACTTGGTGAAGGAGCCGAAGGGAAATATTCATTACAATACGGCCCGATTTTGGTTCTTTGGTGACTACGATGAATATCCACTTGGGTTTCCTCGCATTTGTGAGCATTTTGGGGTGGACGTTGGGTCTGCCCGCAAAGCGATTAAGAAGCTGTATCGCGTGAGGTTTTGAAATGACAGACAAATCACATAAAGATTGTCCAGTTTGTTTGGTGTCGCATACGAAGTTTAATGCGGTGACTCATTGTCTTTATAGGCTTAGTTATATTCATTTTAATTTTTTACCTGATATTTCTAGTTGTGGTTGCCCTCATTTTTGCAGGAAAAAACACCTGTTGGAGTATGTGAGGGTTAATTTTCCCGATAGGATTGAAAGAGCAAATGATTTACTTAGCATTTGAGGCGTGGCGAGCGAGTTGAGTAGGCGCAAGTGTTCCATGCAGAAAGGGTTGCATCCGACTTGCCATGACCCACGCCTCGTCTTTTTGGGGTGTTCCAGCCTCGGATTCGAGCCCTTCACCCAGTAGAGGGGGATTGAGTCATCTTTTAGCTTGGCTGGAGCATCCCTCTAATTGGCAGGGGGGCTAACCCTCCGAGTTTCTCCTGATGCTCGGTGCTAGGGAGACGCTCCCACGGCTCCCCTGCCGTAGATTGGAGAAAACATGATAGACGCTAAGATAATTTGGGAAGAAGTATCGGCGGTGTCTGAAATCGAGGAAGATGTGCATGACATGAAAGAGGGAATTGATAAAGACCACAAAATATCCATGGCTATCGGACTCGCCGCCATTCAACTGGAGAGCAGCGACTACAAAAAGATAGCCTTGTATCTAGGCATTCCCCGCTCATGGGTTCAGGTTCCACACAGGCGACTAAGAGAGCAGGGCGCGTTGTTGGATGGGGGTGTTATTTCTGGCGATGAGAGCCTGGAAGACGGATGTGGGATTGCTTGGATATTATGGTCTGGTGTTGGCGCTGGCATATTTGAGCGTTCGGCGTCGTAAATTTGTGCCGTGACCAACGGGGAAGGTCAGCGATGGTTGGGTTGAACTATTACATTTTATGTAATTAGTTTTGGGGGCTGACCCACGGCACTTAAATTGGGGGACAGACGATGAGTAAGAAAAAGTTTACGTTAGCGGCGATATTCCCAGAGAAAGTATTAGAACTGCGGTTGCGCTCGCTAGAATTGGCGTTGGGAAAACATTACTCAAGCGATGAACCAGATGAAATAGTTGCCACCGCTGGGAAATTTTACGAATACTTAGTACCTTCAGTACCTATTATTAAGAAAAAACCGGGGGAAAGATAATGGCGATTGACGCGAAGTACGGAGAGATAACAACCGAAAAGAAGGAAATCCCAATAACCGAACCAGTCTTTCTAATCAGGGCCCAGGATGTCCTATCGGGGCCGACAGTTCGAGACTACGCTATTTTGTACCTCGCCACCACGAATGACAAGCTCGGCTTCAACAGAATTATAGACGTAGCCAATCAGATGGATATGTGGCACTTCAAGAAGGTGCCTGACTAACGGAGGCGACGGAATGAGCAGAACATGGAGAATGCAAGCGGGAGCAAACATACTCAAGGGAGACATGATTACAATAGACGAATATGGGTTGGCGGTTCCAACATATACACGGGAGGACAGACTGATGGAAGAACAATTACGTTGCACCTGTGGAGCATGGGACAAGATTGAGGGGGCGTTTCGTAGCTTTAAAAACCTAGGGGACGGGTTTGTTATCTCTTATAACGATTGTGACTACGATGGGATGCCGCCCAAACGACTGGCGTTGAAGCTCTTCAAGAATTTTGAACATCGCTCGCATGAAATTGACCACGTTAACTGGTGCGACCTCCCCGCCGCAATCATGGAGCTTGCCGACAAGGTTGACCCGCCCAAGCCGAAGGAACGGGGGTGGGAGATTGGGGACGTTGTGGGGAGAAAGGACGGTTCCCTCGACCCTAAAATAGTACGTTGGTTGTCGCCACACGAAATTGGCGTTTTTGGCTTTGGCGCACACATTTCACATTCGAAAAGCGAATATCGCAACCTCACCATCGAGGCCGAGCAAGCGGGGGAAAAATAATCTATCCTAAGAGCCATGACCATAATGGGCACGGTGACGGTAGCCAACGCCGTCGCAGCCCTCATAAGGGCCAAATATGCAGCCATCGTACTCGGCCCCGCTGGAGTCGGCTACTTATCGCAAGCCAATTCGTTGTTCTTTTTTGCTAACAACGTCGGGGCGTTAGCTATGGGCGCGGGACTTATGAAATACGTTGCAGACTCACATGACGACCATGAGGTAAAAACGACAATATGCTCTGCATTCAGCATGCAAGTCATTACAGCCTCATTAGTTATGCTTGCGTTGTTAGTTTTTGCACGACCAATATCCGGCTATTTTTTTTCCACCGATAAGTTAATTGGCTCGGTAATCGTGCTTGCCATAGGACTACCCTTTGTTATAGCAACAAATGGATTGATGGTCCCAACGCTATACGGTCTTAACTCGTACCGTTTATACGCCAAGGCTGCAATAATGGCGGCTGTATTTAACATCCTGCCCTTTGTATTGTTGATTCATTTTTATCAGGTGAAGGGTGCGTTCGTGCAGATTTCCGTATCAGCGGCGGTGACTTTTCTGCTGACTTTATTTTATATGCGCCGCATAGCTCCAATGGGATGGCTCAATTGGAAGTTCGTCTGCCGGGAGAAGATTAAAGACTTGCTCTCTTACGGAAGCGCCAGCTTCGGTGTCACAATGCTCTATACTGGTACGGCTCTTTTAACCAAGGCAGTTATAATCCAACGGCTTGGTGTTGTGGCAAACGGTTTTTATCATATTCCCGTTGCCCTGCATGCCCTATATGTTCCGATTTTTCAACATGGTCTGTGGGCTCATACATATCCTATTTTGTCGGCCAATCCAAAAAAGCAAGTGCGAGACGACGAAATCAATAAGTCATTTCGCTTCTGTTTCCTGATGATTACGCCTCTGCTGGTGGCGATGATATTGGGGCGGAGTCTGATAATAAAGGTCGTTTACACTTCGAGTTTCTTGCCCGCTTCTGATTTGGTGGCCGTCCAGTTCTTCGGTGATTTCTTTTTCATTTCCACCTACATCGTTAGCCTCGTCTTGCTTGCTACGGCTCGGCTGAAGTGGTTCCTTGGGCTGGCTATTATATATAACTTGATTTTCGTTGGGAGTTTATACGGACTGATAGGCAAGATTGGGGTACTGGGCGCTGTTTGGGGCCATGTGCTTGGGAATGTCGTTATTCTGGTCGTTGGCCTGTGGGCGCTTCATAAAAAGCTAGACTTCAGGCCGAGCAGGGAAGTTAGGCGGCTTTTCGTGATTTGTCTAAGTGTGGTTGGGGTAGTTGCGCTATTGGGGGCTTAGGGATGAGTGAGTTTGAGAGAATGGCCGAGTGTTGCCCGGAAAAAAAACATGAGGCAAAAGGTCTTTGTAAGCCTTGTTACAATAAAGAATATTGGAGCAGGGATAAAAGGGGGGGGAATGTAAAACCGAAATGCCACCCCGAAGAAACACATGAAGGCAGGGGGCTTTGCCTAAAGTGTTATAGTTACGAACGAAGGCGTGGAAACCTGTCTAAGCATCCAATCACGCTTCCCTTGGGGGGCATAATTCCTAAATGCCATCCTGACAAAAAACACGCGGCTCTCTTTTTATGCGAAGCTTGTTACTCAAAACTTAAACTGTCGAGATTTACACCCAAGCAACGGGAAGCAAAAAATAAAAGAGAGAGGGAGCGTAGAGCTAGATATAGAGATAATAATCCTGAGGGATTCAAACGAAAGGGGCGCTTATATTGGCAAGCAAATAAAGAAAAAATCGCGGCACAAAGGAAAACAAGGAAAGAGGCTAACCCAGAAAAACATTTTGCGACAAGGCGACTATGGAGAAAGAGCCCCAAAGGAAAGGCTGCTCGTCTAAAAGAAAATATTCGTCGTAATGAACGGGGTCGGTTGCGGGCAGGCTCCCCTTTGGATTTGTTGAAAGCTCGCCGGATGAACATTTTAATTTACAAGGCCATCGTCAATCCCGCTCTTCCAGAAAACATGGTCGAATTAGCGGCCCTCGCAGAGGAGATTCAAAATGAGTGAGATAATCTTGCCAGACAACCCAACGCTCCGTGACACAAAAAACTTCGTGGCAAAACTAGTAAGTGCGGTGGTGAATGGAGCTATTGAACATGAGGACGCTAGGGAGGCCGTGAGGCTCACCAATCAAATGGTCCGCATCCACGACCAAGAACTACAAAGGGGAAAGTTTATACTCTCGGCCAAGATTAGAGGAGAAGAAGGGTCGGCACAAAAATCTCTTGAGGGCGAGAGTGAAAAGAAGCGCAAGTGATAACTGAGACCCCCAGACAGAGCAATCGGAGGAAAAATGAATTTTCTGCGCCGCCACCCACGCCTAATCGGGCCAATCCTCGTTGCGCTCTCGATAGCCGTGACGGGCCTCGGTCTACTTGCGCTTGACCTGTATTACCACCACAAGCACTCTAAGTCTGCTGGCACAAACTATCGTGGCTACCGTGGTGAAGTCCTCGGCAAGAAGGGACCGAACGAGTTCAGGATATTCGTTCTCGGCGGCAGTACGGCCTTCGGATATGGCGTCGGCCCCGATGAGTCAATCCCCGCATATCTTGAGAGCATTGTTCAAAGCCGAGTTAGCAGCGAAGATAAAACAGTTAGAGTAATCAACCTCGCCTACAACAACGAGTCTGCCATCTGCTTTGCCGATACGCTGAAGTATTATGATTACCTTGAGCCGGACGCGGTGATATTCTATTCGGGCTACAATGACACTCCCTTCACAACTTTATACCGCAAAGCTGATGGCTGCTTTCGCAATAAGTCTTGGACGTTTCGCACGGTGGGCTACCTTCCCATCCTCCCGCTTGTGGCTACGGAAAGATACTACATATTGCGCTATGGGAGCGTAGGGGAGGGATACAGGAGGATTAAGGCCAAGCCGTCAACCATCAAGAGAGCCAAGCCAAATGAATGGGAGACCATACATCGGTATTTGAATCTTGTTGGAGGGGTTGCTAGATATTTGTCATGGAATAGCATAGGAATGATTTATGTTACTCAACCATATTTGTCAGTTGATTCGTATCATTTTCGGCAACAAAGACATATTCGAGCACACTTCTATCAAGAACCAGAAATGATTTATCCCAAGTATCCCCACAATGAATGCCGCATGTGTTTTAAGCATGTCAACCTCGGAGACATCTTCACGCAGGAAAAGCTAAAAGAATATGCCTACGATGGGATGCACCTAACGGCAGAAGGAAACGAGGCAATAGCCTATGCACTCTTGGAGCCTACGTTGTGGATGATAAAAACGCTGCGCCCAGAGTGGAATATTATTTTCTAGCAATCGGCGTTGCGGTACTGATAGCCATGTACCCAAGTCTGTCTCTCGTTGCCGTGGGCCTTGTGCTGGTGTGGTATTCAATAAAGGGCGTAGATGAATACCGCTATCTAGCAATCGGCTTCATTGTGGCATTTCTGCTGAGAGCGGCAATTACTCTGTCTATCTTTTCCACATCCTACCACACGGGTAACTATTACGGTTTCGGCCCCGACGGACTGATGTATTCTGGGAACGCATGGGCGTTGGTGAGCGTCATGCGTGGGACGGTGAGCGAGTGGTGGTTCAACACGGTAGCATTCCCATTCCCCTACTCATCGTTGCCCTACTGGTCGCCAGAGGTTCTAGCGGGCAAACTACCCAATATCCACTCATATCCAATGTCGGCTTATGTTTACCTGATGATGTTTATTTATTGGATATTTGGGTTCGTGCCTTTGACGGTGAAACTTCTCAACTGCGTATTTGGAGTATCCGCCGCCTTGGTTCAATACTTCATCGCCAAGGACATTTTAGGCCAGCAAACAGCCAAGAGAGTCTATCCGTTTTTGCTGTTTTTCCCCACGACAATGATTTGGTCAACGACCATGTTGCGCGACCCGCTCTTTTATCTGGTCTTTTCGTTACTTTTTCTGGCGCTTCTAAGAAGAAAAATAATGGGCTCCATAGGCTTGTTTGCGATATTGTATTTTCTCCGAAAGAGCATGGTGATAATTATCCCTGCGGCCTTGGTTCTTTCGGTTATTTTTGTCGGTGCCACTACCGTTCGGTTTGGATTAAATACGCTTGGGGTTAGGACAAGTCCATATATCTATCTAGTTGGTTTTGTAGTTTTGGCATCTGTGTTTATCTTTGAATATGGGAGTGTTGATTCCTTCAAGGACTTGGCTAGTATGCAGGTCATTCAATCAAAGTTGCCGGGGAAAGGTTTTAGAATTTATTCTGACGAAGCGTATGAAGTGCCCGACTTTAGGTATTATCAATGGAGCGCAGGGGAAACGGTTAAGGGTGCGTTATGGGGCCTAGAGAGCTTCTATCTAAAGCCATATGTCTGGAAGGTCCGCGATTGGCAGGACATAGCAGTTATTCCCCAGATGCTTCTTTGGTATATAGCGTTTCCCCTGTCTATTATTGGGGTATTCAAGTTATTACAAGGGAACCCGCACTTTGGGGCGGTGGCGTTGGTATTCACCGTCATTCTCTTGACGGGGGCGATGGTGCTGACCAAGGGTAACGAGGGGACGCTTGTAAGACATAGGGACATGTTGACGCCGTTTTATCTGATATTTGCTATGGGGTTTATTTTCAGGAGGTGAAATTATGATTGAGCGCGAGAATTGCCCAACTTGTGATTTGAATAAAGACTATTGGGCTCGACAAAATGAACTTATCGAGGCCACACGAATGCAACGGGGGGCTGACCGCCTCACGAAAGAGAGAAAACAGTTACGGCTCGCACTTTTCAATCTATTGCATCGTTATATCGGACTCGTTGAATCTGGTGATTGTGGGCATTGGGATGTTCATGCCGAGCCAGAAGTAATAGAAGCGAAAGCCGCCCTAAAACAACGATGAAAGTCTCT
>LAZR01000642.1_pt1 | contig 25471 bp, 26 predicted proteins | sample 329461 | NCBI WGS metagenome assembly LAZR01 (sample SAMN03002196, study PRJNA259156) | marine sediment metagenome | biome: sea floor; feature: Hydrothermal impacted sediments; material: marine sediment; isolation source: Loki non-amplified sample from Loki's castle hydrothermal vent sediment ...
ATATCTTGATAAGGGCCGGTCTGAGATTAACTGGGATAAAGTAGCGGAAGTTTACGGGATTAAGGAATTAATAAAAAATATAAAGTTCTGAATTGGAATAAATTTTAAGGGAATCCAGGGTAGCAATTTGCATGAACGAGAAAGTAGCTTGCTGTCGCTTATTTGCTTAAAGCGATCCTTATCCATCGTAAAATATATATCATGAAACTCGCGAAACCATAGTTGACAACTCGATGAGATAATGACTAAACTTTATACTCATTTTTTCAAACTAACTTTAATACAATGAAGGCTAAAACCTTTGCCCACGGAATCCACCCACCCGAGTTTAAAGATTTCACGGCTGAAAAGGCCATAGAATCCCTCCCCCCTCCAGAAAAAGTCATGATCCCCCTTCTTCAACATTTTGGCAAACCTGCTAAGCCATTAGTCCAGAAAGGAGACCAAGTCAACCTTGGTCAGAAAATTGGTGAAGGGCAAACGCTCTTCTCGGCTTCTGTTCATTCCAGTGTTTCTGGAAAGGTTATCTCTGTTGATTATTACAATCATCCAGGAGGGAGTCCCATCCCAGCTGTATCGATTACCAATGACGGTCAAGACCATCCATTTTCTGATAAAGAAGAAACAAAAGATCCTTTTTCCTTTAGCCCCGAAGAAATCCGCCAAAAGGTCAAGGAAGCTGGAGTCGTTGGGATGGGAGGGGCAGCTTTTCCCACCGCTGTGAAGCTCTCTCCACCCAAAGACAAGCCTATCGAGACAATCATTATAAACGGCTGCGAGTGCGAACCGCTGCTGACTTCCGATTACAGGCTCATGCTGGAGGCGCCCGAGGATATTCTAAGGGGTGCAGAGCTGGCACGCATCGCAACCGGAGCAAAGCGAATCATCGTGGGCATAGAAGACAACAAAAAGAAAGCTTTTGAAATCTTCCAGGATAAAATTCAAGATTTTTCTGGAGAGATAGCTCTTCTTAAAACAAAATACCCGCAAGGGGCCGAAAAAAACTTGATTTATGCTCTTCTTCGCCGGGAAGTACCAACTGGCGGGCTGCCTTTTGATGTGGGAGTTGTCGTCCAAAATGCTGGAACAGCCAAGGCAATCTGGGATGCTGTAAGCAGGGGAAAACCTCTGTATGAAAGAGTCATTTCAGTCTCAGGGCAGGGCATCATGGAGCCTAAAAACATTCTCGTCCGGATCGGAACACCCTTTAAAAATGTGGTAGAATTCTGTGGAGGATTAAAGGAAAATGCTGATATTCTGATTATGGGAGGACCGATGATGGGAATCGTCCAGTGGTCTTTAGATGTGCCGGTGGTCAAGGGAACCTCTGGTATATTGGCCTGGGCAGCTCCTCGTCCTAGCTTGGAATACGCCTGCATCCGCTGTGGTCGCTGCGTAGAAAACTGTCCGATGACCCTTGTTCCTACTCAACTCGCAAAATATGTTAAGTTCGATGATTTGACTGCCGCTGAAAAATGGGGCGTCCTGGATTGCGTGGAATGTGGCTGCTGCCAGTATATGTGTCCGTCAAAGATCCCCCTTGTTCACTGGATGCGCGTGGGCAAGAATAGAATTATTACTTTGAAACAAAAAAAGAGTGCTTAATGACCAATAATACTTTCATCCTTCAATCTTCCCCTCACTTCAAGGATAAAGATTCTGTCCCTAAAATCATGTATACCGTGATTGCAAGCCTTGCCCCTGTTGTCGCTGCCTCCCTCTATTTCTTCCGGTTTAAAGCCCTTGCCTTGCTTCTCTCCTGCATTGTTACCTGCCTGGTAACTGAAGCACTCTTCCTCTGGCTGAGGAAGAAACCTCTTCATTCCCTCCGTGATGGATCAGCTGTTATTACAGGAATACTTCTGGCAATGACTCTCCCTCCTTCTCTCTCTTTGGAATTTGCTATTATCGGGGCAGTCGTGGCTACTACCATAGGAAAACAGGTTTTCGGAGGCCTGGGCTATAATATTTTTAATCCAGCTTTGGTTGGAAGGGCCTTTCTCCAAACTGCCTTTCCTGTGGCCATGACGACCTGGATTCCTCCTGCGGCCTTAAAAATCCAGACTGCAACCTTTGCCACTCCACTGGGAAATTTGAGGTTCCAGGATGCGATAGCTGAAGGCACCCTCACTCCTCTTAAGGACCTTTTTACAGGAAATGTCGGCGGCTGCCTGGGAGAAACCTCTGCATTTGCCCTTATTCTGGGAGCCCTCTTTCTCCTCTCCCGCCGTGTGATCGACTGGCGAATTCCTCTAGGCATTCTCCTCTCTCTTACGGCCTTTACAGGTTCCTTCTGGCTCGCCAATCCAGAAAAATATGCCTCTCCTCTCTTTCATATATTGGCCGGAGGCTTCCTGATCGGGGCTTTCTTTATGGCTACGGATATGGTTACTTCGCCTATCATTCCCCGTGGCACCTGGATTTATGCCCTGGGAATAGGCATTGTTATCGGCTTGATCCGCCTCTTCGGCGGCTTTGCAGAAGGCGTGATGTATTCCATCCTCTTTATGAACGCTTTTGTTCCGCTTCTCAACCGCTATACTCGACCCCGGATCTTTGGGGAAAGGAGCAAGGGATGAAGCTTTCTACGCAAATGGTTGTTGTCCTCACTTCGGTCGGGCTTCTCTCTGGCAGCTTCCTGGCTACTGTTGGCCATTTGACAAAGGAACGTATCGCCTTAAACAAGCAGCGGGAAACAGAAAAAGCTATCATCCAAGTCGTTCCTGGAATAGTGAGCAGCCAAAAATTATATGAAGAACGAGACCTCTCTGTCTATGGTGGAAAGGACGCAGAAGGCAACATTGTAGGCTTTGCCATTCAAGCCTCAGGAATAGGCTTTCAGGATAAAATCACCCTCATGTTAGGGACGAACACATCGCTTAAGAAGATAAACAGGCTGGCTATCCTCGACCAGAAGGAAACGCCCGGATTAGGAGCAAAGATCGCTAATAGCGAATTTTTTCTCCTGTACTGGGAAAATAGAGACAGCAGCGGAACAATCACTCTCCACAAGCCTGCGGTGAGTTCACCAGAAGAACTTTTGCCTACGGAAGTCAATACTATCACAGGGGCTACAATCTCCTCTGAAGCCGTCCTCAATATAGTCAACACCTCCCTGGAACAGGTAAGGAAAATAATAAAAGAAGGAAAGCTCACAGGCGAGGCACAAGATGTCAACTAAAAGCATCGGACAAGAATTCACCAAGGGCTTATGGGATGAAAATCCTGTCTTTCGCCAGCTCCTGGGCTTATGTCCGACCCTTGCTGTGACCAATGCTGTTATCAACGGACTTGCTATGGGCATGGCAACATCTTTTGTCCTTATATTCAGCTCTCTTGTGGTTTCATCAATAAAAAAATTCATCCCAAGCCAAGTCCGGATTGCCAGCTACGTTGTCATCATCGCCACTTTTGTAACCGTGGCAGACCGGTTTCTGGCTGCTTTTTTCCCTCCTATTTCTAAAAGCCTGGGACCTTATGTTCCCTTAATCGTCGTTAACTGTATTATTCTGGGCCGTCAAGAAGCTTTCTCTTCAAAAAACACAGTTGGGCGCTCTTTGATAGATGCGCTCGGCATGAGTTCCGGTTTTGTCCTGGCGATGCTTCTCCTGAGTGCTATCCGAGAAATTTTAGGCATGGGAACATTCCTCGGATATCAGGTCATGGGACCATGGTTCGAGCCCTGGATTATAATGCTCCTTCCCCCAGGCGCTTTTATTACTCTGGGTATCCTTCTTGCTCTTGCTTTGCAGATTGAACGCAAAGCAAAGTCGTGGAAATAAGAATGGAACTTGTTGCTATTTTTGTTACTGCCATCTTGATCAATAACTTCGTGCTTCGCTATTTTCTAGGAATATGTCCTTTCCTGGGAGTTTCTAAAAAAATCGACTCCGCAATCTCAATGGGTTTAGCCGTAACTTTTGTCATGACTATCACGGCTGCTGTCTCCTGGGTTATCAACCACTGGATTCTTATCCCGCTTAAACTTGATTATCTTCAGATTGTCTCCTTTATTCTAGTTATCGCTTCTCTGGTCCAGTTGGTAGAGATGTTTATTCGGAAAATAAGCCCTCCTCTTTACGAGGCTCTTGGTATCTATCTTCCTCTGATCACAACGAACTGTGCCATCTTCTTTCTGGCCCTCATGGCTTCGCTGAGAGATTATAGTTTTTTAGAATCAGTCATATTCGGTGTCGGTTCTGGTCTTGGTTTCACTCTAGCTATTATCCTCATGGCAGCAATTAGAGAACAGCTTGATCTGGCGGACGTCCCAGAAGCGTTGAAGGGTGCTGGCATCGCTCTTATTGTCGCCGGTATCATGGCCCTTGCCTTTTTAGGCTTTTCAGGAATGATAAAATAATGGAAGTTCTGTGGTCTGTCATCACCATGGGAGCCTTGGGTTTCCTCTTTTCCTTCGGGCTTGTTATTGCCTACAGAAAACTAAGAGTTCATGAGGATCCAAAGATAGAGAAAGTTGCCGAGATCTTGCCCCAGGCCAATTGCGGAGCCTGCGGATATGCAGGATGTCGAGCGTTTGCCGAGGCTGTAGTAAAAGGCGAAACCACTCCCAACGGCTGTCCGGTTGGTGATGCTGACGTGGTAAAACAAATTGCTGAAACCTTAGGTGTCTCTGCTGCGGAGGTTGTTAAAAAAGTGGCGCGTCTCCACTGCCGGGGAACTCACGAAGCAGCCAAAAATAGGGGGGTCTACATCGGCATTTCAACCTGTGGCGCTGCTCACCTAATCGGAGGGAACAAACAGTGTTCTTATGGCTGTTTACACTTTGGAGATTGTGCTCGCACCTGTCCCTTTGACGCAATCTATATGAGCGAAGAAGGGCTTCCTATCGTGATAGAAGATAAATGCACCGCTTGCGGGAAATGTGTCGAGGCCTGCCCGAGAAACCTTTTTGAACTCCATCCTGTTTCTCAAGGAATTATCGTCTTCTGCCGTTCCAAGGACAGAGGACCCGTTTCAAGAAAGGTCTGTAAAAATGCTTGTATTGCCTGTGGAATATGTTCCCGGGCCTGTCCGGAAGCCATCGTCATCGAAAACAACCTGGCAATAATAACCGATTATAAAAAAATAGATCCGGAAAAAATTCCTGAAGTTGAAAAATGCCCCACAGATTCCATCGGTCGCTTGAAGAAAGAAGATGAGGGATAAGGGAATAGTTGTCACTGCAGATGAGGATGTGGCCCAGGTAGAGGTACAGTGTTTCATCGAGTCCTGCCAGAATTGTTCAGCTAAAAGCTTGTGCATCGGACAAAACCAATCGAAAGGTCTCCTTACGGCCAGGAATACTTTACACGCATGTCCTGGCGATGAAGTTGAGATTGAAATCCCAGATACGAAATACAGTAGAGCCTTGATCTTGCTCTTTGGATCGCTTCTCGTTGCTTCTCTATTGGGAATAGGATTAGGATCATTGCTATCACCTCTCTTGCCTTTCTCTTCCTCGGTGTCCAGCCTTCTTGGCCTCCTTGGTGCTCTTGTTATAGCTGGTATTGTCCTCTTTCGTTATTTCAAGGTAAAAAATAAAGCATCTTTATATCCCGTGATCGTAACTATAATGAAAAAGGAAGAGGGCCAGAGATAGGAGTGGTTTTTTTTAAATAACATTCTACGTGCCCCACATCTCCCTAAGGAGAAAACGGATTACCTGTGCCTCTTATCATTTTCTCCTTGAAATCAAAGTTCCTCAATAAAAAGGATCTTGTTATATAGAGTCAGGAATCGGTTTTAAACGCCCCCCTTTTTTATCAAGCCGGTGGTTTGGAAATGAAGAAAAAAATACCTTTAGGGATTTTCCTCCCAGTACGCCCGTTTATAATTTCATGGGCATGAGGACATATACATATTCTATATCCTCTTCTACTTCAGGCTTTATAAGAACGGAACTGTTTGTGTCTTTAAGTTCGAAACGAACTGTTTCTGCGCTGACTGTAGCCAGGAAATCAAGGAGATACTGAGAGTTAAATCCAATTTCTAAATCTTCTCCCGTATAGTCAATATCGACTTTATCTCGAGCTTCTCCTATCTCTGGATTGGACGAGAAGAGTTTTATCTTGTTTTTTTCTAAATAAAATTTTATTCCTTTGGACCTTTCTGTCGAAAAAAGAGAAACTCTTCTCACTGCGTCTGTTATTTCTTCTTTTGAAACCGTGAAAGTGTTAGGGTTATCTTTGGGGATGACAGCATCATAATTTGGAAATTTTCCCTCGATAATCCTTGAAATCAGCGTCCTGTTCTTCACCTTAAAAAAAAGGTTGCTTTCATCTAAGTCAAATTCTATCGAATCGTCCTCAAATTTTCTTAACTCACTCAATGTCTTTTTGGCTACAATTGCCCTTATTTCACTTGATAGTTTCATTTTTTCTATTGCACTTGAAGTATACGCCAGTCTATGTCCATCTGTACTTACCAGTTCCATCGAATTATCCTTGAGTATCAATAGGGCACCACTCAAATAGTATCTTTGTTCTTGAGTTATGGCATAGTAGACTCTGTCTATCATATCTTGAAATTTGTCCAGTGGAAGAACGATATTTTTTTCAAACTTAGGTTCCGGAACCTGAGGATAATCTTCTTTAGGCAAGCAAAGAACTTTAAACTCGCTTGCTCCGGATGTTATTTCCATCGTAAGATCTTTACTCTCTTTGAAGGTAACCATCTCTCCATCAGGAAGAGATTTTACAATTTCAAAAACCTTCCTTCCTGATATTGTTATAGAGCCTTCCTCCTCCACCTTAGCTGGAAAATAAGTTTTTAAGCCAACCTCAAGGTCAGTACCCTTAAGCTCTACTTCACTCCCTGAAGCACTAACCAGAATGTTGGCAAGAATCGGCATTGTGTTTCTCTTCTCAACAATTCCATGAAGGAGCTGAAGTTCATCAATAATATCCTTTTTTTTAATAGAAAATTTCATTTTTCCACCTTTTCCTAAAATATAATAATATTAATTTAATATATTTTTAAAATAAGTAATAAAGTAAATAATAGCAAATGAAAAGTGAAAATACTTTATAAACTGTTGATTATTCTACTGAATATAGCTAATTAGATTGTTTAATTCTTTGTTGAATTCTGGATCTTCGTTGTGCATTTTTTCTATTTTCTTTATGCTATGGATAACAGTTGTATGATGTTTTCCACCGAATTTTTTACCAATTTCAGGAAGAGAAGCTTTTGTTAGCCCTTTGGAGAGATACATGCCAATCTGACGAGGGAAAGCAAACTTGGGTGAGTTATTTTTTGATTTAAGCTGAGAGGGTTTTATCTTAAATTGATGACAAACTATCTTTTGAATTTTTTCAATAGTCACTGCAGTCGCAGAAGAATCTAACAAGCTCCTCAAGGCCTCTTTTGTAAGGTCTAAATCCATTTTTTCACCCTTCAAAGAAGCGAAGGCAATAACTCGCCGCAAGTATCCCTCTAACACCCGTATATTGGAATGAACTTTATCAGCAATGTAGAGGGCCACGCTTTCAGGCAAATCGATTCCTTCTAGATCTGACTTCTTTTTGAGGATAGCAATCCTTGTTTCGATGTCCGGGGGCTTAAGGTCCGCAATCAATCCCCACTCAAAACGAGAACGAAATCTTTCTTCAAGATGAGGGATTTCTTTAGGGGGGCAATCGCTGGAGATAACTATCTGCTTCTGGCCGTCGTAAAGATGATTGAATGTGTGGAAAAATTCTTCTTTTGTCCTTTCTTTCCCAGCAAGATAATGAATATCATCCATCAAGAGCACATCTACATTTCTGTATTTTTGGCGAAAGGAAAGTATTTTCCCGTATTGAAGATGGTTAATCAGGTCGTTCATAAATTGTTCGGTTGTTATGTATAATACTTTCAATCCGCTGTTATTGAGAACAATAAAATGTCCTATAGCGTTCATTAAATGCGTTTTTCCTAGGCCGGCACCGCCATAGATATAAAGCGGATTGTATGATTTTGCAGGATTTTTGGTTACTGCTACGGAGGCGGCATGGGCGAATTCATTACAGGATCCGACTACGAAATTTTCAAAAGTATAATTCGGATTTAAGTTTGGATTTAGCAGGGTTCCTCGCTTTGTTTTTCTCTCTTGAGGGGAGCGCCGCATGAAAGCCGAGGAGTCTTCATCAAAGATGAATTTAAGGTTAAAAACTTTCCCGTAGAGTTCCTGGGAACAGCTGTTTATCGCGCTTGAATAATGATAAGAAAGCCAGTCTTTGAAGTAAGAATTAGGAACCTTTATGTAGAGTGAGTTGGTTTCCTGTCCTATGTATGATGTTGGCTCAAACCAGGTTTCATAGCTATTTTTATCGATCTTTTTTTGAAGAGCATCTGTGATTTGAAGCCAAGGGTTTTGTTTATCTTTAGCTTCCATTTTTGTGTATTAGATTTCCACAGGTTTTTCCACATTTGTGGAAAAACCTTCGTTGTATACTGGTTAATGGCTGAGAAGGCTTGCGTACTATAGCACCGCTGTGGGTGGATTTCAAGAAGTTTATTTAAATTTTTATAATTTTTAAAAATCAAATCCTATCCAAAATCTAGTCTTGAAATCCCCTACTTTGTCCCAATCCCAGGGCTTTGATATATCTGAAAACTCAAGTCTTTTGACAAATTCAAGATGTACCGGAAGACCGAGGAAGAAAAATTGAAACCCATACCCGTATGATCCGATGGCTTCAATTTCGCGAAATTCTGGCAGCCCGTCCTCGTCCCATCCAATAAATTCCCTGGCAAATATAGCCGGATATCCTTTGATTTTTGATCGAGTGATATCGAAGAAAAGGGTTGCGCGGATAGGTCCTATTTGGCCTATAATTGTTGAGGCTGCGTTTATCAAAGGGAGCCTTAATTCAAGGTTTGCAAACCACCCCTCGTTGCCGATAATACTATAATAATTTTCGGAACGGACCTCGTTATTTCCTCCCCAATAAAAAACAAATGGATTTTTTCCCCGACTGAAAAAGCCTTTAAAGCGTAAAGCCAAGAGCGCATTTGCACCAATCTGTATATATTTCCTAAGGTCTGCTTCAACAGTTGTGTTCGTTAAAAAACTGCTGGAAACCGGGAGGGCTTGAGATATAGATAGCTTGAAAGTGTTTCCAGCAATTGGTCCGTAGGGATATTTGAAGCGAGTGGTTTCCCCGATTAGGGAGAAACTAGCTGAAAGCACGTTTCCATTCCAAAATTGACCATATGCACCGGGAGATGGAATGAGATAATCTTCTTCGTAATTATAATAGCCAATCGACGCTTGTGTTCGATAGTACTTATTAAAAGGGTAAAAAGCGCTCAAGCTTACGCCCGTAATCTTTCGTATAGCTGTGGCATCCCTGTAAGTCAAGCGCTGGTAAAAATAAGGATCATAGTATGTGTTAAGATAATAAAACTGGGTATATTGAAAAGCATTGAACATGTACTGAAGTCTTTTTTTTTGATTTAAAAAAGAAAATTGATAAGAGCGGAACTGTTGTACCTGGTAGGCCATAATGGAGAGAGTGTAATCCCCCAATAAATCAGAAAAACTTAAGGCGGAACCGCCGTAGATTGAACCGTCAGTGGAAACGATAGTTTCAATGGGCGGCCTTGAAGTAAGATACAATTTACCCAGGCCTTTATAGGGTTTAATTTTCTTTTTGTCTATATCCAAGGAGATGATGGGTTCAAACCTCTTGAATTCCTCATCTGGTGATGCCTCTTTAAAAGTTATGGTTTTTTCCACTTCCCCTTCAAGCTCACTTTTAAAAACTTGGAATGCCCCTTTGTTGAACGAAGCAAAAATGACCTTTTGCGGATCGTTGGGAAGAGGGATAGGGAAGAAATTGCCGGTCCTGACATCTGTATAACGCGTGAGTTCTCCAGTTTCAAGGTTCAGGGAATAAATATTATAAGCGCCCCTCATATCGCCCGAGAAATATACTTCTTTAGAATCAGGCGAAAAATGGGGTGAGATTGTGTTCCCTTTTCCGAAAGTCAACTGTGTCCTTTTTTTCAAATCGTTTAGGGGAGAGAGAAAAAGCTTGTCATAAGTATCAAGATGAATTGTATAGGCCACCTTGGTCCCGTCTGGTGAGATCATAGGTGCTTTCTCGAAAAAGTCGTTTTCAGTTAAATTAAGGATTTTTTCGGTTGAAAGGTTTATCTTGAAAATGTCATGAAATCCTTTATGAAACGCCGTGAAGAGCAGTTCCTCTCCCCCGGGGAAAAAACAGAGGGAAGAGGGCTGGTCTACGGGAATCTTAATCGTTCTCAGGATTTGTCCGGTAAGGGCATTGAGGATAAAGATTGAATGCTTTTGTCCGGCGCGAGCGAAAAAAGCTATCCTGTCTCCATCAGAGGACCAGGCTATATCTTTTCCTTTCGAAGGGTCAATTTCGAATTTAATGTATTCGTACTTGAGAGTGTACCCTTTTGTTATGTTTTTAATGACGGAGCCATCCTTCGTTGAGATGAGAACGATATCGATATCATAGTCTTTAACGTTTTGAGTCAAGACGGCGACGATATCCCCTGAAGGAGAAACGTCATGGGAAAGGGAAAAATAATAAGGATTTAGCGGGAATTCGGGACCAAGAGGGATACTGTAATCTTCTGGATTCTCCCGTAAAAGAAAATCCTTGTGTTTAGCGCGGAGATATTTTTTAAATTCATGATTAAAATCCTTGTACTCCATGTTGAAGGCTCTTTTTACTGGATTTCTCCTTCCTATAAAAGGAGAGCGCTTCAGAGAGTGCCAGAACTCCCGTATCCCGTTTTTTCCGTGTTTAGACTCGATGAAATCATATAGTGCATGGCCGAAGTCATAGGCGGGCGGGCGAGGCAAAGGATAGCGGGAGTAGAGATTCCCTGAGGCTGTGAGTTCGGGGATCCGGTCGTTGAGAACAGCGTCCCTGACAATTAGGGAGGACCAGGAAGACCAGTTCTCAGTGTTATACTCGGCAAATCCTTCCATTATCCAAAGCGGGGGTTGACTCACGGCATATATCCCGCCGCCCGGACCTCCCCAGAGGAGGTCATACTCGAAAATATGGGTTAATTCGTGCTCTATAAGATCCTGAATTTCATCAAGAGTCATATCTCCTTGAATAGCGATACGATAAAGAACTGACTCTGCAACTCCCAGGACTCCTGCGGGCAGTTGAAAAAGATTTGTCTGCTCAAAATCCGTAGATGTTCTGTAAAAAATGAGAGGAACTTGAGCAGAGAGCGGATGCTTGAGCTCTGTGCTTATTTTTTGATAGGCACTTTCAGCCATCTCTGCAATAGTTTTTAAAATTCGAACACCTTCGGTGTAATAATAAATGCTGAAATGTTCAGTCTTGTAAGAGTGCCAGTTAAATTTTTCATACATGATTTTATTTTTTCCGTAGTAAGGGAAATAAATGGATTGGGCAAGACTCAAGCGTGTGCAGAGGATAAGGAAAAAGAGAAAAAAGATGTATTTTAAGTAATGTTTCATGGTAACGCTCCTTTTTTAATCGTGGATAAGATATCTTTCTTGGATGCTTGTGTTGCCAAGAATGATGCGGAAAAGTTTTTCCTTTACTCTCTGGATAAGCTCAAAGAAGGCAAAAGGGGCTGTCTGTTTTGGGTTTTCAAAGCCTTTGGATTCTTTAAAATTTCTTTTATACAGAACCTTTCCTGTTTTGGCCTCAATAATATAGAGGTCAAGGTTAAGGGTGTAGAATCTTCGCTCAGCCAGGCTCCTTTTTTTAGTAACAAAGGGGTCTTCAAAACGGTCATCTTGTTTTTGTAAAATGGCCTTTCGGATTTCTTCCGTGTATTGAACATCTCCAGTGAAAAGAATAGCCTTTTCCCGGTCTGGTAATAAATTTTTCCAAAAGGCTTCATTTTTAAACGGCTCTTCTTCAAAAATAATTTCTTTTATGGAAACCTTTCCTTTGGTGTTCTGGCTGATCTCGAAGGAGAAATAATCTACGAGCTCTTGATTCAGATTAAAACCTTTTGTTTCTTCCTTGATCAAAAAATTGGTTATGACAACTTCGTTATATTGATCTAGATCGAACGCAATCTTCCTAGGAACGTCAATCCTTAATTTCCAGTATTCGTTTGAAGCACAGGAGAAAGAGAATAAGATTGTAAGGACCAACGCGATCTTAATTTTTTTCATCTTTTTTGTCTTTATTGAAAGGTTCAAGATTTTTCTTAAAGTTTTGATAATTGGCTTCTATGTGGGCATTTCCAGGGCGAAGCTTTAAAGCGATCTCATATTCATTTTTTGCTTCTTCCCAAAGACTTTTTTGTTCATAGGCAACGGCCAGGTTGTTATGGGCAGCAGCAGAATCTGGGTTGGAGAGGACTACTTTTTTCCAGCGAAAAATGGCCTCGTCCCATAGATCTTTCCTTGCAGCCTGGATACCAAATAAGAGCTGGTTATCCATGAGTTGTCGAGCACAGCTTGAAAATGAGGTTACAAAAACCAGGAGAACAAGAAGATAAAATGTAAGTTTTTTATTCATGTAAAGTCTATATAATCTATATTACTTCTTCTTCAAACTTTCGTCAAGATACACGAGAGTGAAGCCTTGCCTCTCGCCCTTATAGTATTCCCTAGGATAAGGTCAGACCCTGTATATGCAAATTTCATACCAAATTATAGGGTAAAATATCAGAGAGAAAAGAATTCTTGTTGTCACAAAAAAGAGACATATGTATAATAGGGAAGAAAATGTATAGAGGAGGTCGACATGGGCAGCTGGCTTGAAGGGAAAACCTTGGCCAAAAAAATAAAAGAGAAAGTAAAAAATGATGTGGCTCTTTACTTGAAGCAGAAGAAGGAAGTTCCAGGATTAGCAGCAATATTGGTAGGGGAAAATAAGGCGTCTAAGATTTATTTGCGAACCAAGGAGAGAAACTGCGAAAGGTTGGGCATCCACTCAGAAATTCTATGTTTTCCTGAAGATATAGAAGCATCTCTTTTAAAGGCTAAGATCGAGGAGTTGAACTCCAGGGAAGATATAGATAGTATCCTTGTGCAGCTTCCCTTGCCATCCTCGTTCAATGCTCCCGAGATAATTGCCTCTATCCATCCGGAGAAGGATGTAGATGGAGTTCACCCTTTTAATTTAGGGAATTTGATGATGAATCAGGAAGGATTAAAGCCGTGCACGCCGTTGGGGATAATAGAGCTTTTGAAATCTCGAGAGATCCCGATTGAAGGGAAAAGAGTAGTTATTCTAGGCAGGAGTCGTCTTGTTGGGAAACCCTTGGCTGCCATGGTTACCAATGAAAACGGAACCGTGACTATCTGCCATTCTAAAACGGAGAACCTACCTCAGGTATCATCAGAGGCGGATATTCTTGTTGGGGCAATAGGCCGGGGGGCATTCATAACTCCGGAGTTTGTAAAACCGGGCGCCGTAGTTGTGGACGTGGGGATGAATAATCTTACAGATAAGTCTACAGTAGAACAAATGTTTGGGCAGGATGAAAAAAGGCTGAAGGACATCAGGGAAAAAGGGTATACTCTTATAGGCGATGTCCATCCTCAGGTTATAGATAAAGCCGAGTTTTTGACTCCAGTGCCTGGGGGAGTTGGACCATTGACAGTGGCCCTGCTTATGAGGAATACCCTGGAAGCCTTTAAGCAGAGACGGAATTTAGCCTAATAAAAGGTTAAACGTTAAAAATATCTTTGGATTTTTGCTTAAGATGTGGTATAAAAAGTTACCTTAAGAGAACGAAAATGCCAAAAGTATGCAAGATTTGTGGAAAAGGACCTATTTTTGGACACAGCGTGAGCCATTCCCATAAAGCCTCCAAAAAAAAATGGAAGCCGAATTTGCAGCATGTTAAAGCTAAGACAGATTCAGGGAACAGGCAAATATGGGTTTGCACCAGATGTCTTCGTTCCGGAAAAGTAACCAAGGTAACCAAGGGGCCGGTAACCAAAGCAGCCAACGGGCAGGTAACTAAGTAACCAACGAGCTGTCTCCAGGTTTACATTCTTTCGACAGAAGAAATCTCTTTTATAGCCAAAAGCTTTTTTATCATTGCTTCAAGATGTTTTATATCTCGAATAATAAGGGTGAACTTAATTTGAGCTTTCTTGTCTTCGGAAGTTGTCACTTCAGCTTTAGTGATATTTCCGCCTGACTGTGAAATGGCAAAGGCAAGTTTGGCTAAGACTCCAGGAGAATCTTCGGCTTTAATCAAAAGCTTTCCTTTAAAGAGGCCTTTTGGAGTATCCTCCCAGGAGACCTCGACCATGCGCTGGTAATCCAGAACTTCTCTTTCAACCAGGGGACACCGCAGGGAGTGAACAGTTATTCCTTTTCCTGATGTTATGTATCCTATGATAGGTTCGCCCATGACAGGGGAACAGCATTTGGCTAAATGGACTCCCTTAGCCTGGATGACTGGCTTTGGTTTCTTGGCTACTTTTGTAACAACTTTTTTCAGGAGGGTATCTTTTTTCTTTTCGATTTTTTCGGCGGGGAGGGGGTTTTCCATGAATTTTTTTCCAAGGACGATTTTCCCAAATCCAACATAAGCATAAAATTTTCCCATCTTTCTAAGTCTTACATTTGCTACAAAAGAGAGGTTCTTGAGGAGGTTTTCTTCTTTTAAAAAATCCGCGGGGACCTTATAATGCTTGATTTCCTTTTCCCATAATTTTTTCCCGAGGGCGGTATTCTTTATTTTATCCTGTAAGTTTAGCCAGTGTTTTATATTGTGTCGGGCTTTTGAGGTGAAGGCTATATTCAACCAATCTCGACTTGGAGTTTTTTCAGTGGAGGTTAAAATCTCCACGATATCTCCAGTCTTCAAGATTGTCTTCAAGGGTTCAATCCTGGCATTAATCCTTACCCTTGCGCAGTGTAGCCCTACTTCAGAATGAATCTTAAAGGCAAAATCCAGGGCAGAGGCACCAAGGGGCAAGGTTACGACTTTTCCCTTAGGGGTGAAAACATAAACTTCTTCTGGAATGAGGTCTGTTTTTAAGCTTTTCAAGAATTCCCGGGGGCTCCTTTGCTCTTTGTAAAGATCGACCATATCTCTCAGCCAATTCAACCTTTTGTCCTCTTTCATGATGTGGCGCGTATCAGTTTCCTTATATTTCCAGTGGGCGGCGATTCCGTTTTCAGCTAAATTATGCATGTCATGTGTCCGGATTTGAATTTCGACAGTATGCTTTTTTTCGGCGATGATTGTTGTGTGGAGAGATTGATAAAGATTAGGCTTGGGCATAGCGATGAAGTCTCGGAATCGATGGGGAAGAGGAGGCCATTTCTGATGAATAATTCCCAGGGCAGCATAGCAATTCTTGACAGAGTTAGTGATAAGCCTCAGGGCCATGAAATCATAAACTTGGTCGAATTCAGTATTTTGTCTTATCATTTTATTATGGACACTGTAGAGCCTTTTTAATCGATAAGATATTTTAGCTGGAATATGATTACCTTTCATTAAACCTTCAATCGTCCGTTTGGTTTTTTTGAGCTCCTCTTCGGCCTCTTTCCTTTTGGGATCAACTAGAGAGGCCACTTTGAAATAGTCGTCTGGGTCTACGTAGCGAAAAGAGAGCTCTTCCAATTCGGCTTTTATTCGTCCCATGCCCAGTCGGTTTGCAATTGGGGCATATATCTCCAGGGTTTCCATGGCAATCTTTTTTTGTTTACCCTCAGGCAAAAATTTAAGAGTTTTTAAGTTGTGAATTCTGTCAGTTAATTTGATAAAAATGACTCTTAGATCATCAATCATGGCCAGGATGATTTTCCGGATGCTTTCCGCCTGCCTTGTTTCAGGCGATGATTCCTGAACACGGCTGATTTTAGTAACCCCTTCTACCAAATGAGCTATATCTTTGCCAAAAGCCTGCTGAAGCTCTAAGGCAGTAACATCGGTGTCTTCTAAAACATCGTGGAGGAGACCTGCTGCGAGGGTTGTTTTATCTAATTTCATATCTGCAAGCATGCTTGCAACTTCTAAGGAATGACTTAAATAGGGCTCTCCGGAGCGTCTGGTTTGACCCTTATGGGCCTGGGCCGCAAAGACATAAGCTTTCTGAAGGAGAGTTATATCTTTCTCGCTATACGAAGAAGAAACTTTTTCTAAGATATCATCAAATCTGATCATTGGTCTAAATTATGGTTCTCCAAATGATAGCGTCGCTTCCTATCAGGATATTTTCTTTTCCTGCTGCAGTATCCAGTTTACAGCATCAAGCAGGTTCAGAGCTACGTAAGCAGGCACTATCCCCTTTTTCTTAAGCTTGGGCAGCGCTTCTTGACCAAAACCTGTGAGGAGGAGTATAGGTTTGGCTTTAATGTTGTGGCCAAAAAGGATGTCTCCCACTTTATCTCCCACCATATAAGAATTATTCATATCAATATTGAGGTCTGCAGCTGCTTTAAGGCCCATCCCTGGGTTTGGCTTGCGGCACCGGCAATTTTTTCTGTACCGCGGGATGGAGGAAAGGCGGTAGTGAGGACAGTAATAAATACCATCAAAATGAGCGTTACGCTTGGCAAATGCTGCTATTAATTTCTGGTGAAGGTCACGAAGGTTTTTCTCGACAATAAGTCCCCGTCCGACTCCTGACTGGTTAGACACAATAACGGCTATAAGCCCAGCCTCGTTTATTTTCCTTATTGCTTCGAAGCTGTAAGGATAAATTTCTATCACACTGAAAGAGTTGGGATACCCCACATCTTTATTGATTGTCCCATCTCTATCGAGAAAAACAGCTCTTTTTTTCATCACAAGAATTCCTGGCATGCCTCGAAGACTTCCTCTGCATCAATGCTTATCATGCATCTGTGATCAAACGGGCATTCTCTATAGCTGCATGGCCAGCATGGAACATCTTTCTTGATGACCGCTGCAGGTTGTTGGAAAGGACCGGTAAAGCTAGGATTGGTCGGTCCAAATATAGCTATAACTGGTATTTTTAGGGCATTCGCTATGTGCATGGGGCCTGAGTCATTCGTGATAAAAAGATCTGCGTTGCTTATCAAACCTGCGAGCAGCCGAAGGTTTGTTTTTCCTGTCAGGTTAAAAGGTTTTTTCGTCATTAAGGAGGCTATGGATTCAACCAACTCGGACTCACCTTTGGAGCCTGTAATGAGAATTTCCGCCTTTTTTCTATCCTGTAATAAAATGGCAAGCTCTGCATAGTTTTCAGCGGGCCATCTTTTAGAAGGGCCATAAGAAGCACCAGGGTTGAGAATGATGAGGGATTTTTTTAAATCAACATTTAAGGAGAAGAGCAGCTCTTTAGCTTCTCCCTGTTCTTCTTGAGTTACGGGCAGGGATATTTTTGGAGGGGAAGTTTTTAGACCCAGGCCGGAGATAAGATCCAAATAGTAATTTAATTGGTGGGAACAGTTTTCCCCTTTCTTTAGCGCCACTCCCCTGGTGAGAAGCACTTTGCGGCCATCCGTAGAGTATCCCCACCTTTCAGGGATTTTGCCAAGATAGAATAGAAGAGCTGAAGAGAAAGAGTTTGTAAGAAGGACTCCGATATCAAAATGGAAGCTTTTTATTTTTTGTGCTGAATCCTTCAGGTTTCTAAAGCCATCTATGTCTGGAAGAGGGATGATTCCCTTTATAAAATTATGAGAGGAGAAGAGATCTTTTACCCACTCTTTGGCAGCTATCCAGATCTGAGCTTGGGGAAAGTTTCTGCTTAAACTATAAGCGGCAGGAACAGCAAGGATAGAGTCCCCTATCCAGTTAGGTGCTCGAACGACTATCTTCATCTCCCAAATTTTATTCCCAAAGCGCAATATTGTCAAAATAACACAGAAGGATGGTCTGTTTAATCAGATGAAGAGGGAGAAGGGTCCTTCTTTTTCTTGGAGGCAGCAGGTTTTTCACTTTTAGGCTTCTTAGTGGCGTTGCTTTCTTTTCCTGGCTTTTTGTTTTGAGCGTAATCAGTGACATACCAGCCGCTGCCTTTAAATTGAAGGGCTGGAGGCGAGAGGACTTTCTTTAGCAGTCCTCCACATTTAGGGCATTTTTTTAATCGTGGTTCATGGATTTTCTGGAGCACTTCAAGCGAAGAGCCGCATGTTAAACATTTATATTCGTAAAGTGGCATTTTGTATCACTAGAAAATAATAGCTTCGAATATATAAATATCAGCTTCGGATTTCCAAGTATTCGGCGGAAGACCAGCTTTCAAGCACGCCTGCTTGAGAAATGTTTCCCTTGACCAGTTATTTTCGACAGGAACCTGAGGTAGAAGGAGTCCTCTTTTGTCCCCTTTGGAGATGACAAGGCCATGTTTTCCAATCCTAATAAGACTTGGGTCTTGAATTATTTTGAGAGGAGAGAGAACAGAAATCTCTATTTCTAAATCATCAAGTTCTTCCGCTGAGACCGGAAGAAACCTCTGGTCTCTACAGGCAGCATAAACGGAAGCTTGAATAACAGTTTGGTAAAGAGGCGCGATAGGCTCGATGAATCCTATGCATCCTCTCAGGTGGTCTTTTCTTTTAAGGGTCACAAAGGCGCCTTTTTTGGATAGGAAATTCAAGTTTTCGGTGTTGTAATTTATGATTTTTTTCTCTCTGATAAACTGATCAATGGCAGAACGGGCCAGCCGGAGAAGCTCTGTTTTTTCCTCTGGAGAGAGGCTAAATATGGGATTGGGGATCTTTGTGTAGAGAGCAGCTGCTAAATAACCGACAATTTGAGATTCTCCCCCTAATTGTGAAGAGTCGGTATAGTGGAGAATTTCAACTTTCGCCTTGCCTCTTTCTCGAGCATATAGCAGAGACGAGACAACTGGGCCCCCTCCGCACATGATGTTTGCGCCTTTTTCGAGCATTTTGATAAGAGTGTTAGTTTCGAAAGAATGAATGAGAGAAATTGTCTTGGAGTCAGTATCGTTGGCCTTTTTCTTGGGAAAGAAATGAGACATGTCAGTTGAAACAATAATCATAGCATTTTTCCCGGGGAGAACTTCTACCAGGGCATCTGCCAGGCGAATTATGGTCTTTCTTGTGGGATAACCCATCACGATAGGGACGATTTTTGCATGAGGAAGGGTCTTTTGGATGAAAGGAATCTGAACTTCTACAGAATGTTCCATCTGATGGGCTTCGGGGATATATTTGAAACCAGAAGCTTTAGAGATTTCAGCAGCAAGGAGCTCATCTATTTCTGCCGTTCCCAGAGGCGTCTCGTATCCACCCTTGGGGTAAATTGAACAGCCTTTTAAGCGGTACCGGTGAGAAGGGCCGATGATTATGACTGATTCATAATCTTTTCCCTGAATCAAACGGTAAGCATAAGCAGCGGTCTGTCCTGAATAAACATATCCAGCATGCGGGGAAATAAGAGCCAAAATTTCTTCGCTAGGAGAAGGCATTTTTTTTGCATTCTTGAGGAATTGGTCTATTTGTTGAGAGAGTGTTTCCGCCTTTTTTTCATAAAACTGTCCAGCCCAGACTGCTTTTCTTATTCCCTGAGACCAGACGAAAGAGACGCAGAGAGAGAAAACAATAATCAAAGCTATTTTTCTCATGTTTTTTCTATCTTTCCTCACGTTGAAACATAAAAAACTATACAGAGAAATACAAGAAAAATCAAATTTTCCATCAGGAAAGGAAGCATATCCAAATCCGTGATTGGAGATGCTTATATCAGTAAAGATGGTATTTTGAAATATTTTGATTATTTTTATTTTATATTGTTGACTTTTTTCGTATTTTTAATAACAATTTAAAAGGACAGTTAAGATGAAAGATTTACTTAAATCTCTTTTCATCCTCGTCGCTACTTCTGCCGCTTTCTTGCTTGGTCTTTATATAGGTGAAGAGAAGATGAAGGCTAAGATTGATGATTTCCAGGAAGATCTAGAAGAGAAAAAATAGAACGCCTGCCTTTCATTAAATCCCTTGTTTTTATGACATAATTATCATTTCAGGTTACTCAAAGGTTCCACTCATTTTTGTATATGGGGTCAGGCCATTGCAAAAAAAGCATGGAAAAAGGGGGAAAGGCACCTTTAATGTTGTTCTGTCCTCAGGTTGAGAATGTCCTCTTTCTTACAGAAAAAAAAGACTGTCCTCTTTTTTTCCAGGGAATGCAATAAGGGAAAGAGTTTGGGAAAATAACTATTCCCAGTGGCAAAACCTGATTACAGCTGGGTTCGGCAAAAAGTGCTCCTACATTGACTAATTCAGGAGGCAGGCTTATAATAAACCTGAAAAATCTCGTCCTGGTAAGTTACAGAGACAAGTTTTTTTCTGTTCGAGGAACAAGATGCGTTGGCAGATTTATGGAATCTTAGTCATTTTTGCTGTATTCATTATTGCTTTAATCTTCAATCCGACTCTTTCTTGTTTTGGAAAGAAGCTGAAATCACCGTTCTATCCTATTCTCAGGAAAAGAAGGCGCAAGCTGAAGACAGATGACTACGGTTTCTCCCTTGGTGATAAGAGAGCTAAAGTGAAGACTAAAGAGAGGATGCAGAACCTGGGAATGAAAGATTATGGTTTCTCTCGTGTTGGGGATGCTCAACACACGCCACAGGAGAAAAAGCGCAAGCTGAAGACAGATGACAACGGTTTCTCCCTTGATGAGGATGACATTAAGCAGGCATCAGACGGGGAAAAGGAATAGAAAGAGTTCAGAAAACTTGGATATTCATTATGAGCTTAAGATTGATTCGGGCTAGCAGCGATTGATCTTGCTTCTTGTTAGATCTTTTCCAGTTAATAGTCAGGGGAATAAATAGCAAGCTGTAGCGAGGAGTTCCCGAGGACTCTTTCCAAGGCTTATGATTGAATAAGGCTTAACGCTCTACTTCTTGAGAGACCATGAGCAGGATTTTAACCGAGGGGCAATCGAAGGATAGACAAAGTATCAAAACTTTAAGGATTTCACTTTTCCTAATCGTTTTCCTTGCTATATTTTTTCTTGTCCGTTGCCGGCCTTCCGCTGTTATTCTTCTCCCTCTTCCTTCGGAGATCGAAAGGATAGAGGGGTATGCTTCTCTAAGAATCTCTCGGGACCAAGGATCATCCAGGTCTAAGTTTTCATTCTTATTCCAGCTTCCCCATCAGGGGCGAATAGAAGTCTCTAATATATTGGGCAGAACCCTCTACCAGATTATTGTGACTGAGGATAAGGCGGTTTTTATTATCCCCTCAAAGAGAGTCTACTGGCAGGGAGAGGAAGAAGAGATTATCCAATATTTCCTGGGATTTCGGCTAAACCTGTATGAGATGATAAATCTTTTAAGCGGAAAATGGGAAGGCGAGAGGAGAGCAAAGAGAGCTGGAGCTTTGCCAAGGATGAGAGGGGTCGAATAATGGCAGGCCAAAGAGGAGAATTTCAGTTTGAAGTCAAAGAATTCTTATCAGATACTCCTTTTACCCGCATTCTCATTTTTCAGCATCCTCTGAATAGGGGGCTTATTAAGATTCTTAGAATCAACCTTAATCAGCCTTTAAAAAAAGGGGTTTTCTCTCTTTCTGTTTTAGGAAAGTATGAACGAAAAAGCTGGATTGAGATCGAAAAAATATTAGCCAATGAGAATTAAATCCTTTGCCAAGATAAACCTTGGATTAGAAGTCCGGGGGAAAAGAGAGGACAACTATCATGAGGTCAGAACTCTCTTGCAGACAATAAATTTTTTTGATGTGTTGGAATTCCGATCAATAGGGCAGGATAAAATTCTCCTTAAAGGAGATGATAAAACAATATCGTGGGAAAGGGAGAACCTTATTTTCAGGGCTGCTCTCCTCCTCAAAGAGCAGTTTCAGGTATCCAAGGGGATTGAAATTAATGTCACCAAGAATATTCCTCCTGGCAAGGGCCTGGGGGGAGGGAGTAGCAATGCGGCCATGACCCTTCACGTTTTGAATAAAAGCTGGGGGCTTCGGCTGGGAAAGAAAGCTTTGAAGAATTTAGGCAAGCAGCTGGGTGCGGATGTCCCCTTTTTTCTCGAAGGTGGCCTATGCCTAGGATTGGGAAGAGGAGACGAGATTACTCCCCTCTCTGATACCGCCACACTCTCTTGTCTATTAATTTTGCCATCTTTTTCAATCCAGACTGCTCACATTTACAGCCATTTTGCGTTATCCTTGACTTCACATGACAAAGACAGTAAAATTATCAAGTTTTTAGACAACAGAGAATTCAATTTATTAGAAAATAGATTAGAAGAGACGATTTTTCGCTTTTATCCTCAACTTAAAGCCATAAAGAGATTGCTCAGGGACCAGGGATCAGAGTTGCCCTTAGTTAGCGGGACTGGTTCTGCTGTGTTCGGGCTCTTTTTAGAGCAAGAAAAGGCAGAGACAGCCTTGAGACAAGTGAAAAAGGACTACACCTCTCTTCTTGTTGAGACTTTGCCTCGAGAGCGATACTGGAGGAGTTTGAAGACTGGGGTGTAGCCAAGCGGTAAGGCAGCGGACTTTGGATCCGCCATCGGAGGTTCGAATCCTCCCACCCCAGCCAAAGGCCGCCAAGAAATTTCTTCCTTTTGAGGAAAATCATCGAGGAGGAGATTGAATGAGAAAAAAAGATGAAATGAAAATTTTTACAGGTTCTTCTAATAATACTCTAGCCCAAGAGATTGCCAGCTTTTTGAAGATCGATTTGGGAAAATGTGTTTTAGAGCGATTCAGCGATGGTGAGATTCATTTTTATATCGATGAAAATATCCGAGGGGAAGATATTTTTGTTATTCAATCTGGCTCTTATGAGGCTAACTTTCACCTGATGGAGCTTTTCCTGATGATTGATGCCTTTAAAAGAGCTTCTGCCGAGAGGATCACCGTCGTCATCCCCTACTACTGTTATGGACGCCAGGACTGGAAGGACAGGCCTAGAGTTCCTATATCAGCCCGGCTCGTTGCTGATTTGCTGCAGACGGCCGGAGCTACGAGGGTTCTGGCTATGGACCTCCATTCGCCTCAAATTCAAGGATTTTTCTCTATCCCTGTTGATAATTTGATGGCTCTTCCTGTATTAGCTAACTATATTCAAACCTTGAAGTTGAAAGATTTAGCCATTGTTTCCCCTGATGCTGGAGGAGTGGGAAGAGCCAGGCTGTTTGCAAAGAGGATGAGCGCTGGATTGGCGATTATAGACAAACGGAGACCCGCTCCAAATGAAGCCAAGGTATTCCATGTGATTGGCGAAGTCAAGGATTGCGATGTTGTTATTATGGATGATATGGTGGACACAGGAGGGACGCTTGTTGAGAGCGCAGAGGCTTTAAAGAGAGAAGGAGCCAAAAGAATCTTTGCAGCCTGTAGCCATCCTGTTTTATCAGGGAAGGCAGTGGAAAAAATAGAAAATTCTAATCTAGAAAAGTTAATTGTTACCAACACAATCCCCCTGCAAGGGAAGTCGAGATCGTCTAATAAGATCGTGACCCTCTCTGTTGCCTCTCTCTTTGGAGAAGCCATTCGGAGAATAAATAAAGGACAATCAGTGAGTTCGCTGTTTATCTAAGGAGGAAAGAGAGATGAGCTTCAAGATTAAAGCTGAGAAAAGAGATGTTTTCGGAAAAAATGTGTCTCGTCGATTGAGAAGAGAAGGGATGATACCAGCTATTCTCTACGGGGGCGATGCCAGCAATGTTCCCTTGACTCTGAGAAAGGAGGAGGTATTCATGATTTTGAAGTCTGATACTGGAGAAAATACAGTTTTTCAAGTATCATTCGACTCTGAGATAAGAGATGTCATGATAAAAGAGTTGCAAAAGGATCCTGTTACAGATGAAATTCTTCATGCTGATTTTGTCCACATTGCAATGGATAAGGTTATTCGAGTTTCCGTACCTGTTATGATCGTGGGAGAAGCCGTGGGAGTTAAGGCGGAAGGGGGATTTGTTGACTTTATTACTCGAGAAATTGAGGTTGAATGCCTTCCCAAGGATATCCCTGAACATATTGAAATAGATATAAGTGACCTCCACCTCCGTCAGTCTCTTAAAGCAGAAGATATTGCTCTACCCGAGGGAGTGAAGCTTATAACCTCCTCTGATACCATATTGGTCATGATTGAAGTTCCTGTCAAAGAGGAAGAAATAGAAGTCGAAGAGGAAGAAGAGGTGATCGGTGAAGAGGAAGAACCCGAAGTCCTTGGAAAAGAGAAGCTAGAAAAGGAAAAAGAGGGAGAGGGAGCAGAGGAAGAAAAGAAGGGAAAGGGAGCAACGGAAGAAAAAAGGGGAAAAGACGAGAAAAAAGCAAAGGAGAGGGAGTGACATTTGTGGGCTGTTGTTGGACTGGGGAACCCTGGGAAGCGTTACTCTGGGACAAGACATAATGTTGGATTCACATTTATCAAGAAAACTGCTAAGGAATGGAAGGTTAAGCTGAGAAAGAAAATATTTTTTTCCAAGGCTGGAGAGGTTAAAAGGAAAGAAGAAAAAATCCTTCTTGCCCTTCCCCAGACATACATGAACAAAAGCGGTCTGACAGTGAAGAAAATTATGGAAGGGAGGGATATTAAGCCAGAGCATCTTGTTGTTGTCTATGACGATTTAGATATTCCCTTGGGAGAGATAAGGATTAGAAAAAGAGGAGGACCTGGAACCCATAAAGGGATGAGCTCGATCGTTGAGGAAATTCGAACAGAAGAATTCCCAAGGATAAGAGTAGGACTCGGCCCTTTACCAGGCGGCGAAAATGCAGTAAATTATGTTCTTTCTTCTTTTGATAAGGCAGAGGAATCACGTCTTAAAGAAGGCTTGAGGAAAGCCCGAGAGGCCTTGGAGATGATTCTGTCTGGAGAGGTAGAAAGGGCAATGAATACTTATAATCATAGAGGACAGACCTTATCAGATTAGCTTTAAAACTACGGAAAGAAAGGTCTCCTTGTTCCTTCTTTTAAAAGAGGGAGCTTTAAATCCATAAGGAGGTATTAATGAGACAATACGAAACAGTTTTCTTGATTTCCCCCAACCTGGAAGAAGAAGAGACTACAAAAATCATCACTCAAATATCGGGTATCATTTCTAAAGAAAAGGGGAAATTGATCCAGGAAGACAGATGGGGGAAGAAGAGATTAGCTTATCCAATCAAAAAATTCGAAGAAGCATTCTATGTTTTTTTTCATTATGAAGGGGATTCGAATATTCCCGTTGAGCTTGAAAAGCGGTTCAAGCAAACAGAAGCAATTTTGCGTTTTCTGACCGTGAAGAAAGAGACCAGAGAAAATGTGCGCAAAAAAAGAAAAGGTATGCCAGAGGAAGAAGCTGCAGCGCCTAGTGCGGAAGCAGAGATTGTAGCTCCCCAGGAGGAAAAAGTTGAGCTGAAAGAGGAAGAAAAAATTTCAGTCCCTGCAAAGGAAGAGGAGAGTGCAGTTCCTCAGGATGAAGAAAAAGTTGAGCTGAAAGAGGAAGAAGCTGCAGCGCCTAGTGCGGAAGCAGAGATTGTAGCTCCTCAAGAGGAAAAAGTTGAACGGAAAGAGGAAGAAGAAATTTCAGTCCCTGCAAAGGAAGAGGAGAGTGCAGTTCCTCAGGATGAAGAAAAAGTTGAAA
>LAZR01000643.1_pt1 | contig 25404 bp, 17 predicted proteins | sample 329461 | NCBI WGS metagenome assembly LAZR01 (sample SAMN03002196, study PRJNA259156) | marine sediment metagenome | biome: sea floor; feature: Hydrothermal impacted sediments; material: marine sediment; isolation source: Loki non-amplified sample from Loki's castle hydrothermal vent sediment ...
CTACTGTAGTGAACTCAGAACCTATCAAGATACTTTTATTGTTGTTCATGCTTATTAAGGGCAAGAATTCCGATTTTGAGCTGAGAAAATAGATAATGGATGTAAAATTCAATGATAACTACATAATTTAAAAAATATAAATCTTAAGGTTAAAATAAAATTAGAATAATCGAACTAAAATCTCAAAGACATCCAGTAATTTGTCTATAAGAGATTTTTCAAATATAATTTTGGATTTAATGAATTTAGTTAGGTGAATATAATTTCTATATTCTCTTATATTGTTTTTCACAAAACTCCAATTTTGATTGTGTTTTATACCAAAGACAGAATTTTCAATAATATATGAAAGTTTTACAGAAAAAAAAGTTTTATCACTGATAAGATTGATCTCTACAGGCTTACTCTGACGATTTATTTTTTTCCACATAAAGTGTTTACCTTTCGATTCTAAGAACTTTTTCGTTACTAAATATTCTAAAATTGACCCCATTTTTATCACTACTTCTTTCCATTTTTCTAGACCATAAAATAATTTTATATCATTATATTCGGTCAAAAGAAGAGCTTTTTCAAAATCATTTCTTATATTAATAAAGAGATTAATTAAATTCAATTGGTAATTTAAAAATTCCTCACCTTTTTTTTTCAAAATTCGTCTATTTAAATTAGTAAATTTAAAATATCGCTCTTGATCTGAATAAAAATCACGATGAATGTAGAATATACTGTTTTCCAAAACGAAGTCACCCTGTATAATTGATAAAGTCCAAAATAGTCTGTTTTTATTATCACCAGTGTCTTCTAAATTAGCAATTTCCAAAAACTCCTCAATTTCTATTTTTTTTTCAAAGTGGGTTTCATCATCATCAATTTTTTTAATAAATTCCAATACTCGTGTTATGAGTTTTGTTATTATCTTCTCTCCAATTAAAAATTGCTTTTCATAAAAAAATACGCCTTTTAATGTTAAATAGATTCTTTCTATTCTTCCAAATTGATATGTTGATTTAATGTGCTCTTTACTAGTAAGTTGTTCAAGACTAAAATAAAAGTCTTTCTTATCGATTTTGCTATGTAATAATCCCTCCTCGAAAGAAGTAAAATTAATGTAAAAATTTGAGGGAATATTAAGTTCATAATAATTAAAAGATTTAAGAAAATTATTATAACAATACTCTAAAATAACTTTATTATACTTATCTTCAATCTGCATTTTATATCTGTTATTCTTAATTTTTTAATCTCAATCAAATAATTATTAACAGGTCAAAAGATTAGTTCAAGTTCAGTTAACCTAATATATTTAACCCATCCTTCATGTCTCTCCTTAAGATAACTTTCATTAATTAATTCTGAAACTAACCATGAAATTGCTAATAAATTTTTTTTAAATTCATATAGGATAATTTTGTTTTTTATTCTAATTTTTTTTCATATTATCTAATATAACTAATCTTTATATATCAAGCCGATGAAAATAAATATAGCTATTACAAGTCATTTAAGCTAACTGCGTTTTTTTGGTTCACCGCTTGTCGGGTAAAACCTTAAAGAAAAATTGGCAGGACGACACTTGAGTTGGAAACCCTCCCATCTCATGGACCATCAGGCCGACGCTTGACGGTAAGCTTACAGAATAAAATTGGGTACGTCCCAGTAAAGCCGTCTAATGTGCTTGTAATAGCTCCTCTTATAAATAAGAGGACTTTTCAATTTCTAGATTTTTAATTGATTATTGCATCGAAAATAATCTTGGAACTATTATAATTGGATATAATGATGGCTGGAAGCAGAATATAAATATTAGTAAGAAAAATAACCAGGATGCTGCATTGTAAACTTAAAAAATTGCGGGGAAATCCCGATATATAGTATTGCTAATAAAGTCGATTTAGTGAATGAGAACAAACTGGATGTTTCAAAAATTAAAAATTTGGTAGCAGAGAATAATTTTAGAGGTTATTGTTTAGCCTCCTCTATATCTGGGAGCAGTATTATTAATATCTTTAAGGAAATTTGTGATGAATTACAAATAGATATATAAATAAGAAATAACCTATATACTCAATTTATTATATCAAAAAATGACTCAAATGTAAAATGTCAATTGTAAACGTAAAATTTAATGTCGATAAGTGCTTAAAAGCCATTGATGATATCTTTAAGCGTCGTCGGGACCGTAAAGAAAATTTTGTTCAAGACGTCTCTGATAGTTTGGATGCAATTCACGAAATCATAAAAACAATGAACAACATTTTCCTAATGTTAGTAGGAAATTTCACTAACAAGAAAGTAACTTCAAATAGCAAACGACTTTCAAAACTCATTGAAGAAACTAATAAATATCTTAGCATTCAAGATCTTTTACCTAAGTTGCAAGATGGGATAGGTATCATAGAGGGGGTGGCTAAAGATCAGCGTTTCAAGGATAAAAAGTATAGTATAATAAAATCTGATTTATTGGACCTAAAAAAGAGAGTAGAAGAATATCGGGAAGAACTAGGAAAAGGGGGGATAACTGGAGTTGGGATGAAGGAGGAATGGAATCTAATGACTTTAATTGAAAAAGTAAATGGAATTGATAATACCCCAGTGATGGAACAAGCCCCTATTGAGAAAATAGCTAAACGAGTTCAGTATAATTTCAACTCTGATTTATCTGATGATATTTACAGGCTTATTGGAAAGATACGTATTCAGGCTAAAATATTTGTTATTTAAAATTTGACTTTAAATAAAGTTATAATTTAGATACCTGTTTTATCCTATATTAAGCAAGCTTCAATTCATATAAATTCCCTTCTGCCTGATTTAATATCCCATTAGTGATAAAATTTTGAAATAATATCTTCAAGATCTTTAAGGCTATTAGCGAGGAATTATACAAAAAAAATAAAGTGTTATATCCTGAATTTTAATTTTTATTGCATATACCAATACATTCTCTACTCAAATGCATCAAACAAACAAAAAATACGGGAAATACTTTCTTTCAAGAGTAAAGGTAAATCAAAAAATTAATTCATATTTTTTATTTATATATAAATAGAAACTATTGAAATGGGAAGTTTATGGCTTTGAGTAATGATAATAAATGATGGGAATTGATGATTAAAATATGAATGAGCAAAATGAGGAAAAAAATAGATATATTCGTTGTTTCAATTGTAAAAGAAAATCACTATTATTTATAGCTAAAAATCAAGTGTATCAATGCAAACGTTGTGGCTCTGAATACGATTCTAATGAAAAATTGTTAACAAAACGTAATTTAACTATTTGTGAAAGCTGCAATGGAAGGTCATTAAAATATATTTTCTCAAAAAGTTTTTATCATTGCACTATTTGTGGATCTACTATTGCTGAAGTAGGGAAGTTTATTATTAAGAGAGACCCCCCAGAGTGCCCAAGTTGCAACCGAGTAAGCATATCCCATAATTATAAAAGCAATAATTACAAATGTAGCTCTTGCGGAAGTATATTTGATGAGAATAAAAAATTTGTAGTATTAAGAAATTTTCGGTCATGTCCTAATACTAAATGTAATAGCAAGCGTGTTCAATATAATTTTCAAGATAATAAAATTTACTGTAATGATTGTGGGTCAATATATCTTAGCAATGGTAATATAGAGGTTAGGAGGGAACCAGTTCGTTGCTCGTTGTGTAATCAAAATTCAACTCGGTTCCTTAGAAGGCTAAGTAGATATGTGTGTGAAGTCTGCGGGTCAACCTTCAACGCTTCTGGAGTATTACTTGAAAGAAAAGAGCCAAAACTATGTATAAATTGTAATTCTCCAACTCGAATTCGGGTTTCTGAAAATATTTATACTTGTCGGAAATGTGGTTCTGAATTTATCGATAATGGGGAGTATATTACTAAACGAGATAATCTTCCGTGTCCTAGTTGTAACGGAAATGTACATAGTTTCAACTTCACAAATAATTACTTCAGATGCAAAATTTGCGGAACTACTTATGACGAGAAAGGGAAAGTAAAAGACCATAAGAATTTGAAGAGTTGCCCCACGTGCAAAAGCAGTAGTGTTTGGTACAGGAAAGATATTGATGGATATAAATGCAGAACATGTGGTACTCTTTATGATAATAAAAAAATTTTAATCAGTAGACCAAAAGTAACTTGTTCTAATTGTAAATCAAAAGCAACACATTTTCAAAGCACAAAAAACCATTATTATTGCGAAAAATGTGGTTCAACCCTTAATGAAAAAGGAGAAATAACAAGCTTAGGAGAAAATTTGTTGAATTGTATTCTCTGTAAAAGTGGTAAGGTTAGGTTTAATAAAATTGAAAGTAAATATTATTGTATTATTTGTGCTTCTATTTACGATAAAAACGGTGAGATTGAAAAAAAAGGAAGTCCTCACGAATGTCCAGTCTGTAAGAGAAAAACCACTAGATATAATTTCACAGAAAAACAGTTCCTATGTGATGTTTGTGGTTCAAGTTTTGAAGAAAAAACTAAAAAGGTTATTGATAAGAAACCATTTAAACCATGTCCGAGATGCAAGAATAAGTCTTATGGGTATAATAGACAGGAAAGATGTTATTATTGTAATAAGTGCGGTTCAGTTTTCGACGAAAACCAAAAATTAATAGTTGATCAAGAACCATTGATTTGTAATCGTTGTGACAGTAAGCGTACGGTATTTAGTTTTGAGAAGAAAGAATTTAGCTGTAAAGTTTGCGGATCTGTATATGATTTTAAAAAAAAATGTATAATTCCTCGTAATAAACAAAAATGTCTGAGTTGTAACAGAAAAACCACTTCTTACAATATAAGTGATAATTTTTATACTTGTCAAAGCTGTGGTTCTAGATTCCAAGAAGATGGAGAATTCATAGAAAAAAGAATTCTCCCAAATTGTATAAGTTGTGGTGGAAAAGGAGCTTCATATTATTTTGAAAACGATGAATACCGTTGTCGTGTATGCGGTTCGATCTTTGATCCTCATGGTAATTTTATAAAAAGGAGGGACCTTCCAGAATGTCCATCCTGCTCATCAAACAACCTAAATTTTGAATTCTCGAAAGAAAGATATAGATGCAGAAGATGTGGTTCAATTTTTGACGAAATAGGCGAATTCATAGAAGGAAGAGATCTAATCCCTTGTCCTCGATGTAAAACGATTAAAGAAAGAGAAATTTATTTCCAAATTACTAAGAAACAATATGTATGCTATATTTGTGAAATCAATTACTCAAGTTGTTCTAATTGTTCTACAATAAATTTAAAAATAAGATCAAGTGACAATTCATACAAATGTAAAGCTTGTAGTATCTTATACAAATCCTCGTAGAATATGCAGGTATAACTAAAATCATTTGATACTACTGAATAAATATGGGTACATATAATTTTCAATCCTTTTATACATGCATTCTTCACAATAAAATTACTTATCGTCTTTATACGAACTTGATTTAGGAATATTAGTAGAAATAAAGAAAACTGTGATTAATGAGATTTTTATTCAATAAATTTTGCAGAAATTTGTATAATTTACTGTAAAGCTTGATGAAACTCTTACTTATTATATGGAAATTGGGGATAGGGAAAATATTTCATTGTTAAAGGTGGTGACTGATTTAGACTTTTTTGATACACTGCAAACGGAGCATTTACTCTCGAAAAACCAATAGATTTTCTTTGTGAAGATTTATCTAAAAAGACCTTTCCGTTTCTTCTTCTTAAATCCCCGATCTAGAAGTTTATTAAAAAGCCTTGATCCGTGTCCCGGGTATGAATCACCACATTTAGGACAAACTTTTGCTGTAGGAGAAACATCAGTCCCGCAATATTTACAACTTGCTATTTTTATCACCGCATAATACTTTAATATTAGAATTATTCTAATCTTTTAAATATTGACCAGTACTTCAGGCTTTAATTGCTCTTATATGATAACAATAATTGTATACAGGACGATTTTATGCCACCATTTATATTTATTAATGAGCCTAACGAAAATCAAATATTTAACAACACTCCTCCGAGCTTTAATGTTTATATCGTAGAAGCTTTAACTTAACAGAAAAAGAAAAAGATCAAATAATAGGGAAATTGTTTTATTGGGAAAAAATTTTTGAGTATAGTATTTCCTTTCAATAGCTAAGTATAGTAATTTCTAGTCAACTCAAACCTAAAAAAATCATTTCAAAATTTAAAGACGGCATCGGATGCCGTTATAAAAAATTTATTCATTTAGAAAATGAATACAAATTAACTTTTCCTATATTCCGAGTTATAAAAGCTTTTTTTTCAGCTACTAAGACTTTTAAATAGGTACTAACCGTGTTTCGATGGAGACCTGACTCATTTGCAACCTCCTGTATCGTGAAATCTTTCGGATAGTGCTTTTCTAAAAGTTTTAGTATCTTTTGTTTTATTTCTGGGTTTGACATGAGCTTAACTATAGATGGTTTTTAGACGCATGTTGTTTATCAATGAACAACATTTATAAATAATGATGATCATTATGATATTAATAAACAACATGTATAAATATTTATTTATTATTTAGGTTTAAGAAGAAACTTAAGATGAATTTAGGTGAACAAGAGTTCTATCAAGATGAATTTTTTAATGATGTAATTGAGAAGTTTAAAAGTTACTCGTATGACCCAAGTAATCAGTTAAAATTACTATGCAAATCAGTAATTGGTTTGTTAAAGATATCCAACCACATTACAAACCCTCAATTCTTGATTAACGGTTTGATTTATCTTAATGGGTTACTCCAAGTACACGAACCCAATTAACTATGGAATCGTGAGAATGGTTACCAATTGTGTTGAAAAAAGGGAAAGCTCTAAAGATGGATCGTGAATTATACAATGAGGTCTAACTGACTCATTTCAAATCTTTCACGGAGTTTTAAAGTCCATATTTGGTATATAAAGAAATTATGTATTAATTAATTAAAAAGAGTTGGAAAAAATGCCAGAAGATTCTTTTTACTCAAAAGACTCATTCGAATTTCATGAATATGCAGATATCTTTCCTTTGATGAATTCCAAACAGTTTGAAAGGTTGACCAAGAGCCTCGAAGCATTTGGGCAACAAGAAGATATTGTATTACTTAATCAAAAGATCCTTGATGGACGCAATACCTATCTCTCATGCAAGCAAGCTAATATAACTCCACGATTTAAAAAATATGATAGTAAGTTGGATCCGTTAGATTACGTTAGGATAAAGAACTTAGATAGAAGACACATGAATTCGGCACAGTTAGCAGAAGTAGCTTTAAGATTTGTAAGTATTGAAAGAGAAAACGCTCTTGAAAGGCAAACTCGAACGCAATTTGGTGCTCAAAAAAAAATAAAACCTGATGATGCGGTGGGTCACCCCGGGTTACCCACCGGAAAAAGCTCTCAAAAGGGAAAATCATTTAATATTGTTGCTAAAGACTTTAATATGGCTCCTAAAACTTTAAGGAAAGCTGATAAAATTAAGAAGATCGCGGAAAAGGATCCCGAAATCCAGCGACTATGGGAAAAGGCATTAACAGGTGAGATTCCATTAGAGGATGTATACAGAAGAGTTAAAGATAAGTTTTGTTGCTTTAATTGTAGTCATGCTAAGGCAAACACATGTATTGGATGTGCAAAAAAATGTCTAACTCTCCAATGTGAGCAAGGTCTGGATATTAAGTTCAAGAAATACTGTAAGGAGTTTGATTACTAAATTATTAAATATAAATTAAAGCTCTAATGAGATATTAAGAGTTGGATCGTTTCTTTTGCACATATTCGTGAATACTCCTAAATAAAACCAGATAGACAGGAATAAAAACTAGATTTATTAAAACAAAAAGTATGGAAAGTACAGGATATACAAAGGGGTTAAATTTACTTAAGAAATAAAGATGGGAGAATGGGGTGACAGCATTAATTATGGCTAGGGAGATTCCTGACACACCTAATAAAAATAGAATCAGGAACCCATATTTCATTAATTTTATCTTTCGATTATCAGGCACAGTAATTGGGGATAATCTCTTTTTTTCTCTATACTTACCACCAAAAGAAATGGCTATTATTAATGGTCCCACAATAAATATAACAATAATACCAATTCCAAGAAAAATTATCAAGAAAATAATCCATGGGTTTGGGTTAATGACTGAGGGTTGTTGAGAAGGCTTTTGGATATCGAGAATTTTAAATTGTATCATAAGATAGGTATTAAAGTACTGGTCTGTGGAATTTCCGTAAGTCAAGGCAGGTTGACCGGTATTATCATCAATTCCATCCCGGTTTTGATCAATACATTTATTTAACCACACTAATTCGCTGTTAAAATATTGTTGTTTATCCAATAGGTTATTATATAACCCCAAAACCAAACCTGTAGAAGCGTTCTCGGTAATAGGCACCATCAAAACCCACACAGTGATATCAATTAACGGATCTAGTACATCATAATTTTCATCTTCATCAGATTCCCATGCAATAAAATCAATTTTTACTGAATCATATCTCCCAACCACTGGTATTTTAGGTGAATTAAAAAAGAAGAACGAGAATATTACAAATATAATCACTACGACTAGAGGGATACTTATTTTAGGATGTATTTTTCGGAAATTTTGACTTTTCTTGATTTTTTTTCGTAACCTCTGTATATAATGGTGTTCTTCACGGAATTTTTCCGGGGTGTAATCTGATTCTGATTCTCGTTCTCGGCTACGTTTTCTCTGTTCTTTCCAATCATAAAACAAGCTATCTGTCAAATCCTTAAATTCTATTCTGAAACAAGCTTTTCCATTAATTTTTTTATACTTAATATACCTAGTAAAATCTTCTTCTATTTTTGAATTTGAATTCTTCAATAATGAGACAATCCCCATCATAAAGCCTGTACGGTAAAATAGTGTAGTTAAATAGGCTTCTTTATCAAAATTAATTGGTTTTTTTAGATGAAATCTTTTACCATATCGTCTTGAAAGAGCTTTAAATATATTTTTATACACTTTTTTAGGATTAATTGAAACGGTGATATTAGAACCATCAGTGTGAATCTTCATCCCCGATTTATGAAAAATACCTGAAAATGGTAGATAATCTACCTTCCATTCATTAATCTTTTCCGAGAGCTCATTCTTAAACTGAGCTGCCTTCTCTTTTAATTTCATTATAAATCTTTGTGTATGAAGAACTAAAGTAAGAAGATCCTTTTTAAGTGAATACTTCGAATAATCACCTATTTGCAACTCGAGCTCTTCTTCTAAAAAGGATTCAACCATTTCAAATAAAATCTCATAAAAGATAGTGTGAGCCTTAAAAAATTGTTCATAAATAGGCCATTCTTCTTCAACAAAACTACTAAGTATTTTATTGTTGTACGTTTCTATTTCTTTTTTATCTTTCTTTAATCCGTTCTCAAGTTCAGATTGGACTTTTTTCAAAGTTCTCTGAGTCTCCTTGATTTCTTCTATTTTCTCAGAGTGAGACATACTCGTGAACGTGACCATTTTTCTCAACTCTTTTTTTTGTTTTAATTGCTTTAAGTGCTTCTTTAACGATGTAATTTTAAAGTTTAATTGTTCTTCTTGCTTTTTATCTATTATTTTGAGTGGTAGTCGGGAAAATTTGTCCCCCGATTTCTGCAATATATCCTTGAAATCATTAAAATCTCTTTTAAATTTGTGTATTGCACGTTGATATGCTCTTATTTTATCTTTTTTTAAGTCTCTTTTTCTTAAGAATATATTTTTGAGCACCCTTACATCCTCTCTAGTTAGTGTAAAATCAGATGTAAAGCAAAACGTATCCATTTTTGATGTGAAAGAATTCTTCATTTTTCCTATAAACAGATTTTTCCAATCATAAAAATAAAAAAAAATTAAGTTAAATGTTAGGATTAATGTTTTTTACGCTGTAATATAAAAATAACAACAGATGTTATTCCGATTATCCCGATCAGTAGAGTGAGATCGAATCCAGGAATTTCTTGACTTGAACCTGACTCAGATATCTCAAACTTAAAGTTATGGGCAATATAATTGTTATGGCTATTGGTCAAGGTAAGTAAACTAGCACCTAAAGTTTGCATTTGTAAGCCCTCTCCTCCAGAAATTTCCAAGTCGGGTTGCGCAAGTGTTTGCGAATTATTCAAAACAACATTTCCTGTGTTGACACCAGTCATTACAATAAACCTAGTACTTTGAGTATACGCTCCACCAAAACCATTAAATGTTATTGTTGTGGTATTACTGTACCGCAGATCAATTGGAGAGGCACTGAATTCAGCACCCCATATTGTGTTTGTTATGTAATTCCTGCTGAAAGTTATATTTTCATTCCTAATAAATTGAAACCCACTATAGAAGTTGATAGCAATGTTATCAACAATGGTTGCATTAAGGCTGTTCGAAACGTAAATTGGTCGTCCATACCCCGCCGTTGTATGATCGCTAAACAAGTAATTACCACTTACAGTTATGTTACTACAAGAGAATAGTAAAACAATCCCTTTCCTTACATATGTTATGAGGTTATCTTCAATAATACCATTTTCAACAGTATCATATAACAAAATTCCATTATCAAATTCATTCACACCTGAGTAGTTTATCCAATTATTTCTAATAATAAAGTTTTTTGTTGAACGACTAATTCTTATTCCTCCACTAACACCTTGCGCATTTAAATAAAGATTCTCTATTACATACGGATCTCCCGGGGTTCCTGATCCTGTTACCCACGCATTTTCTGAAGCAGTTTTACTCCAATTATAATTAGGATCAGCATCATCGATAAAAATCCGGAAAACTTTGGTTGCCGTTGTATTAATTGGGGGTCCAACAAAAGTCACATAATCAGACACATTCATTGAAAATCCACTACTCTTTAGGTCAGGAAAGTCTTGCTCAGAACTCACGCGAACTTGACTCTCATAATCCATTGGTATCGTAAAAAGTAATGAGACCGCAATAAACCCCAAAAAGATTCCTAATTTCGCCTTATTATTTATTCTGATTCACCTTCCAAATTTAAATTTTTCAATAGATAGTTGTAAAATATTTTGTTATTTGGTTGATAAAATATTAGGTATCTACCCTATTTTGAAATCCTACATCATTTACGACAGTAGATCGAAGTGGATCTGTTAATTGGATTAATCCAAGTAAAGTCCAAGCACAAGATGATGATTATGCTAACGCTTCCATAATTCTAGGTGGCGGTTCTGGAAATCACGCTATGCCCTCGTCTGCCAATTTCACGTTTACAAAAGGCAATCTTGTCCTTTACGGCGATTTAGAAGAGGTTGATAGTTCCAATACTAATATTATCTCAGGATTTACTGCCGGAGGTGGGGGAGAAGCTACAGACACGTTCGGGTATACTACTGCTGGTTCCACCAAATACACCCTGGTAAAAGACAAAAAACAAGGCTCAATCTTCACACTTACGCAATACGGAGAGATTATTAAGGTGTCAGCTTACGCGGATCTCGGAGGAGGAGCAAAAGATCCAAAGTTTGCTAAGGCAGCGATTTACAGTGTGTCTGGTGGAGTACCCGTCACTTTACTAAACGTTTCCGAAGAAGTAGAGATAACAACCACAAAACGATGGTACGATTTCCCATTTGCCCCCACATTTAATCTACCTGACGGTGAATATTGGATCGGGCTCATTCACGCAACGAAAGTAGATATATATGGGCATACCGGCGCCGCAAATCAAAGAGCTTATAATTCGGATGCATATTCAGACGGCCCCGAAACAACCTTTATCTCTCCAACAATGGATGCTGTGGAATTAAGTATTTATGCTACCTATAATTATACTACAGGTTCTCCAGAATCTTACGACTTAGACACTGAGATCGAATGGAAACCAAACGAAACTATTTCTACAATGGACGATCTCAGTTGGAGTTATGTTAACAGCACTGCAATTAATTTTTATGTATATAATTGGGGAACAAGTAATTATGAAGATTTTACCACAAGTATCAGCCCCTTAGCTTTAGGAGGCAATTATAACAGTTCTGATAACAGGGTTAAGGTGAAGTTTAACGGAACTAATACTTCCGAATTTACTGTGGATATCAACCAACTACAAATCAATTATTCAACTCCGATCCTTCCTTCTCAAAGTCATTGGATTCGATTAACAGATTTTAATTTATTAATTCCCACAGGTGCGAGAATTGATGGAATAGTAGTTGATATTGATAGATATGCATCTGGTTCAAATTCAATTAAAGACGATTCTATTAGATTGAGAAATTCTACAGGACAGGTTGGCGATGATAAAGCACATGCTACTTGGTGGCCAACAAGTGATACCTACGACTCATATGGTGGGATAAGCGAACTATGGGGAAAACCTACTCCATGGACAGCATCAGAAATAAATGATGCAAGTTTTGGTGTAGATATTGCAGTAAAGAACGATGGAGTTTCAAATACCGCCAGTATAGATGAAGTTCGTATTACGGTTTATTATACAGAAGCTCTAACTCAAGACACGGGAATTGTTAGGCCAGATGGTGATATTATCGCTCAATGGGAGTCCTTAGGTGGATCAAACCATTATGATCTCATCAATGAGGTTATTCTGGATCTCAATGCTCATATTTATACATCCAGTATAGCAGCTTCCAATATAATTGATAATTTCGATATGGGCTATCTCGATATTAGTAGTGGAGTAGTCACCCAGATTCAGATAAAACTGTATGGTAAAGAAATTGATATTGATTCTGAAGTCAATGTGTATTGCGGTACGTGGTTAGGTGCAGAGCAATTAGAAATGACAACTCCGGGATTATATACATATACATGGACTGGTTTAAGCGCCTCCCAAACAAATCTTACCAACATGCAAGTAAAGTTCGAATCGGCGCCTCCTCAAGTTCCAACTGGATTATCTTTAATTGGGCAGTTTATAGCGGTAGAAGGTACTTCTAATAAATTTAGTTATAATTGGGCTGATATCGAATCAACTCTTAACAACTATCAAACAGGGCAAGAAGTCAACATCACTGTCAGCATGATCGATATTGATTCAGGATACAGCTTAAATATTTCTCATTTAGCTATAATTGATTGGGAAGATCCAACATCTATTATTACAATCGGAAATGGGATAACAGACTATTCTCTTAATAGTTTTGCTGCTCCTTGGACTACATTTGCCATTTCGGGAGAAGATAACCTACAGGGAGTAATAAATCATACCGATTATTATTACAGTGAAGAAATAACAACAGAATATCAAATAAACATATTCGATATGGCAAATAACTCATTGTATAGTTCCGGATTTAATCTTCTACTTGGAACAGAATTCACCCTTTTTGACTTAGGAATCCCTGTTGTCAAATTCGAAGACCACACACAATACTACTACAAGGTTGAATTTAGAATCACCGATGCTGCGGGAAATAGCATTACCAATTCAAGTTATTTAGGTGATCTTTACGACTATGATGAAGGAAGCTCACGAATTTTAGTTTCAAATGAGGTTTCCATCCAATTTGAAAATAATATGATAAATGTCAATGATTTATATCAAGGAATTGGAAACATTATTAATTTCACCCTAATTGGTGCGGATGCAAGTGAATTAAAAAATAATACAATAAGGCTTAAATCAGGCAATTATTACTTAGAAACAACCTTATGGAACGAAACAACCCAAACTTATACGGTAAAGTTTGACAGTATTGATGACTTAATTTTATATTCGGAAAATATTTTCCAAAATTCACTCACAGCTAATTATGACCTTGACTGGAAGTTAAACTGGGATGCGATGGGATTGGATTATTACGCATTTGCAAAACACGCTTCTCAGAAGGATCCATTAGGTCTAGTTTACACTCTACAAGAAGAAAGAACTACTATAATGGATATTTCTGAAAGGGATGGATTTAGGATACCGGATTATATTAATTATACCGAAGTATATAGTTATCTCTATAATAGTGAGACAAATAAATATGACGTTAAACATATTTTCACCCAATCAGACTTCTTAGTTCATAGAGACGGATTAGTTACTTGGAACGTAAATTTTAGCCAATATAATATTAAATCTAATATAGTCATCTTCGAATATTACGGTTCTGACTTTGCCCATTTAATTAATGATAACAGGAAAAATGGAATGTTTTTCAAAGTCCTTATACCTAATATTTATTCGACTCATAGTACTATCGATAAATTGCAAATTTATTTTGTTGATTTCGAAGATAATACTTTTGTCTATACAATGGATACTCTTGATTTTGATAAATACTTTAAAAATGCTTCTCAATACAAAAGAGTCATTCCAGGCTTGTCTGAATTACTCGAAATTCCAATTGAACTATCGCTTGTGGAGTATTCGTAGGAAACATTTGCATACATATTGTAAATAAACGTTCCGTTAATATCTGTTGCACCAAGATCAGCATAGAGATAAGCCTCATCTACATTTGAAGTAGTAGTTAAATCAAAAATGGATTCATTGCCAAGAACAAGTTTTTTGTCATCAAAAGTGCCATCATAGTATAGGAATCCATCAACATCAGCAGAAGTAAACTTAATATCTTGTGTATACTCAGCAAAATAGACTCGTGGATCATTTGCATCAAATGCGTCATTTTCATCAGCATCATAAAGATAGCTAAATTGGTATTTTACATACATTCTATCATTATTTTGCTGTTTTTTGAATTCTTTTGAAAAGATTGTAATTTATTTCAACTTCACTGAAGGGGCATATTCTGATTATACTCAATTTAGACTCTTGCAAAACGCAATTAATAATAATCCTCAAACTCCCTTATGGACCAAGAATGATTCTTTCTATGTCGATTTTATAAAGGCAACAAAAGCTTCAGTCTTGAAAATGGTTCTCTCACCTCTCACCGAATCGCTCCAAGAAGTTTTCCTTGATCCATACCTCGAGACAATAGTCAGTGATATTGTCGCAAAAGCAGGGGGAGACGTATTCACACAAGTCCTTATCAGTAGCTTTGTTGAGGGAGGTCGTGAGACTCTCTCCGGTTCCATGTCTCAGTTTATATTTGGGAGATCAAGTAATAATCCCACGATGAATACTCACCACCAATTCCAAGAAAAGCAAGCAACCTCAGAAACAGCCACCCGAAACGCAATTGAGAACCAAGAGTCATTTATCCAAGTAAAACCACGATGGAGCTCAATCATCAAGACGGGGGCTTCCCTATTGCTAGCTACCGCGATAGTTGGTCTTGGCGGGCCTATGTTCTTTGGTGCGTCGCTTGTTGCCGGAGTTTCTGCAATTAAATCATTTTCAAAAAGCTTTACCATACAAAAGACAATCATTCATAACATAGTGTCTCAAACGCTACCGAGTGATTACTACACTACTGCGGATCTTTCCAATAAAATAATTGCTGATGGTGTGCAAGATACAGTGATGGATGAAGGATTGAGTTCACTTAAAGAAAGGGCAAAACCAATTGCAACGCCTGATATGGTGGAAGATATCGCTAAATTAATTCCTTATGGATTTTATGGGGCTTTTGATTCTCGCCTTGGGGCTCTTAATTTTTACGCAAAATTAGGATACGACATCAATAAAATTTTAGTTTATGGTGGCGGTATGTCAGGAGTTTCGGGTCTTAAAAATCTCGGTCATTATTTTGAAGCAATAGTGACATCATGGCAAGATATGGTTGATTTTATTAAGACTAGCCTAGAGAACAATGCAGATGTTACACAAATTGCTGTAACACGTCGTCCAAAAATAGAGGCGCAAATCTCCATGTTTCTCTTCGGGACTCAGAGTTATTTGCAAACCGCTAAAGAAAATTCGATTAACTATAGGCGTGTGGAACACGGTAAATTTAAGCCGGCTATGGCATTTATTAATAAAGGAAGTAAATTTATGACTAAAAAGAAAGCTTTTGAAATTTATAACGCTCTGAGAGCAAAGCAGCAAGCTTTCGGAGAATCTTGGGCTGGACTTCATGAAAAATTAAGTTTATTCTGGAGTGTTAGATTTGGTACGGATCTTTCGGATTACTCTCAACAATTTAATACAGTAAAAGAAATTGTCTATGATGGATTAAGCTTAATATTTGCAGGTCACTTGAATCTAAATAAAATTCAAGTGAATCCTGCCTTCATTTCGAGGATTTTAGAGCCCAATAGGGCCAAAAGTCGAGACGCTGGCTTTACTGATGCAGGGGAGACAAGGATTTCTGCATCAGTGATATTCCGTCTTATATCTGAAGCAAGAGATTTTTCTGCCAAAACGATAGTAGATTCAGGGAAAGCAAGTGGTGCTGGTCCATTGACAAAGTTAGCAATCTCTGATATTAGAGATATATCTGGACTCCGTACAAAATTAGAACAATATCTTCTAGATTTTCTCATGAGTGATTTGTCAGGAATGAGCAAGAGTGCTATAATCAGACACAAAGTAGAGTTTGATTTAGAACTTTTTTATATTTTATATAAAAATAGCCCTCTTGAGTCTCGAAATAAGTTTGCTTTGACTAGTATTAGAAACGATCTCGGTACAATTAGTACATTTGGTATATATGGTCGTAGAGCATCCCCTTCCTATCAGTGGCGTTCAATACTGACAATAAATTCCTATTTACGTGAAGAGACCAAAGCTGGTAGAATTTCAAGATCTGACTTCGAAAGAGTCGTTAGAGCTGGAAGAGAATTTTGTAGTGAAATGGGAATAAAGCCTTCTAGGCCTTATGGCTTTTATGTAGGGAAGCTTTTTAAGATTATCATTAATCAAGGTAATATTGATGCATCACAATTTGGTGCGGATAAGGTAGGAAATAGTATTATTAAATACTTCCACCAGTTAGATAAACTTGGCTATGGAGTGGTACCTGAAAATTACAAAACCCAAGTCAAAAAAGCTTCACAGACATTTGGTATGTCACCCTTTTCAAAAGACCCCTACTCTGTGAATTTAGGTTTTGATAAGGACTCTCGTTCAGCATACATCACCAAATTTACCAATTCTATTGAATACGGCACCCAATCGCGGGACGGAACCATACAGCAGCTTATGGAATATGCTAAGTATAGAAAGGCCGATCCTTTTGTTCTAAGCGATGTTAAATTATTTAAGTTAATCGCTCCCTCAGGCGGATACAATAACCAGCCTTCTCACGATTTCATTCAGTATTTAGCGCTAAGAAATATACCTTCAATCATTGCCACTGAGCCCTTTCTATGGCTAGAAAGAGGTGGAGCAATATTTTCCGGTCATCCCGATTTTATCGAAGTTATAAAGACAAAATCTGGATACAAAATCCGGATACATGATTACAAGCCAGATTTAGAATTTAGTCCTAGTGGAACGCCAAGTAGGCATTTTATTGATTCAATTCCTCAGGTTGCGGGTTATGCTATTTTATTTGATATAATGTTTGGGATAACCGCTGCTGGTTTTGAGCTTGAATGTGTTACTTTTAATGAAGACGGTTACTATATTTATGACCCTTACGAAGCTCTTGAATCCTCAGTAGATTTTTACTATGGAGAACTTCACAATCTACCAGACTGGCATAGACTTTTATCTCAAAATGTAATAAATAAAATAATTGCTAATCATCCTCAAAGTTAAATTCTGTAAAGTCCAAAATGTTTTTTTATTTATTAATTAGTAATTTTCAAAAGTGAGATTATTTATATACCCAGTTTACATTTCTTAGATTATACCATGAATTTTATCGAAGAGTTTAATAGCCTTATAGATAAAGTTAAGAAACATATAAAAGATGGAGATTATGCACAAGCTGCTATTATTTTAAAGGATAAGTTGGCCCAGAGACCAGAAGTGACGGCATTACAATTTTTTTATTTTAAGGTTCTTATAAAATTAAATAGGTGCAAAGAAGCTAGGTTCTGGTTAAAGGAGTTTATTGCAAGATGTAGATCTTTAGCGGATGTCTATTATTATAAGAGCTTACTTTATTTCCTCGAAGGAAAACTCAAATTATCAATGGAATCCTTAAAAAAATGTTTTAATGAGAAGATATACTACCTTAAAAAATTATTTACCGATGACAACTTCGACGCATTAAAAGAAACAAAGGAGTTTAAAGAGTTAATTGCCCCTACAAAAGTGTTTCAAGTAAATAAATTCATTTCCTTAAAGCTTATTTTTGAGAAGAGTTTAATCTATATTTGTGATGAATTATTTTTAGCTTGTAACAAAGTAGCTCTAAGTCTTGCACCAAGTAAATTTGAAGAATATAGTGATTTTGACGATATTGATAAAATTATTGATTTCTATAAATCTAAATTTTATCCTAAGGAAGAAGTGATGATAACACCAGAAGAAGAATTCTGGGCGCATTGTTCAAACATGCAAGCTTGGGTAGATAACGATTATAATACTTGTATCTTAAGTAAAAACCTTAGTTTTCCTATTTTAACAGAATTATCAAAAAGAGAGATACCATATTTTAAAATTCTCTTTAAGGAAGAACTAATTACAAGAATAAAAAAAGGAGGAATAAAAACGCTACTATTTTTCCTTGATGAATATTACCTCAATTATCTTACCGAAGAAGATCTGTTCGATGGCCTTTTGCCTATAGAAGAAGCGGAAATATTAAAAAACATTTCACAATTAGTTCCCCTTAATTATACGCTTACAACCTTCCTAAGGGATTCTAGACGTTTTTGGAACCTAAGAAGTGAAAATAAATTGCATTTTTGTATAAAGGACAGTCATATTACAGAACTAGAAATACTAGTTGATCGACTTTCTTCTTGGGATCAATATCGTGAAGCCATACTTCAGATTAAAAATCTAAAATATTTAGAGGAATTGGCTTTATACGGTTCAGAAGGAGATGGTGTTCTTTTCTTAGGATCTTTATATAATTTTGATGATCTTCAACGTAGCTTTAACGAGCACCTCTACTTCACAGATTAATATCAAAACGGCTTTTTTTTAATTTTTCTTTGGTTTTAAAATAATGAGCAAAGAAGCCTGAATTCTGGTTTAGAGATTAATTTCATAGCTAAATAACATCTTGAAGATTATCAAATTCATATAGTGCTTCTATGAAACTTCCAAGATAATTGTACACGGCTAACTTGAATATCTTTAATATTTTCTTTAGTAACCTATACTTTAAAGATTGGAATCCTTTATGAAATAAGATTTGAAACAGGTGAAGATTTTCAACTCCCGAAATATGAAATAACAGCAATATGTGCATATCCTTCCATTAAATAATATTCAATAACCCGTATTTTCAAAACTGCAAAAAACGTAATTAAAGGTAATCTTCGTGAAAGTGTGCTTTCACGATCTGTACATTCTTTAATAATAAAACTATTCAAAACTAACATCTACACCCTTACTAGATGCAAAGAAATCCTTGATAGAATTAAAATGCATTAATTTACCTAATAAGTGGGTAAAACAAAAAAATAAATCGAATAAAAATTTATTTAGGATACTAGAGTTTATTTTTAATCATTAAATTAGGGTGTTTCGTATTAATCAGAGAAAATTTGTCAAGGATATAAATGTGCTTTTTATTTGGGATCTACCTCGGGAAGTCAGGAAACCATTAGTAGAACAGTTCAGTAATATTCCACAAGTTAACTTCCTTTTTGCGAAAGATTATTCTAAAAATAGTCAAGACTTAAGGGACTTATTACCGGAAGCGGATGTAATTGTTGGGTGGCGTCCCTCCAGTGATCTTTTTGAGATTGCTCAGAAAGTTAAACTATATATAAATCCGGGAACAGGGGTTCAAAGGATAATTTCGATATTCCAAGAAGTTAACAAAACACGTAAAGTTGTTCTAGTGAATGGTCACGGTCATGCTTATCCTTGTGCACAACACGCAGTAGCAATGCTATTAACGCTTCTCAATAAAGTTATCCCTCATCATAACTGGCTGGCTAATGGTCAATGGCGAAAAAACGATAATGATGCTGCATCAATTCCGCTGAAATCGAGAAAAATAGGATTATTAGGTTATGGGGCAATAAATTCATGGGTTCACCGTTTTCTATCAGGATTTAAAGTAGATTTTTCTGCAATAAGAAAAAACTGGGATAAACAAACTGAAACACCCCCAACTCCTCTCAAGGAATTTCTTTTTCCAGAGTTCCATGAATTTTTGAAAGAAATAGATACTCTTATTATTGCAGCGCCTTTAACCACACATACCGAGGGAATGATTAAATTAGAAGAATTAAAAATTCTTGGACCTGATGGTTTAGTTGTAAATGTTGGGCGTGGTTCGATCATTGATGAAGGCTCCCTTTACACAGCACTAAATGAAAATATAATAGCAGGAGCGGCTATAGATGTTTTATGGAATTACTCACCCCAGGAAGATAGTATGGGAAGAAAATATCCATTTTCCTATCCATTCCAGGATTTGAGTAATGTTGTCCTTTCCCCCCATCGAGCAGCTTCACCTATGAAAGATTTCCCTTGGGATGAAGTTATTGAAAATATCAAACGTATGGCAGAAGGTAGAAATGATTTTCTGAATATCGTTAATTTAGAGGAAGGGTATTGAATACAAAATCAAAATTAATGATTTGAAATATCCTTTTGTGTGTGTTAGGTCTTATGTTTTAGCTTAACTTTAAAACAATTTTGTTTATTGTATTATTACATTTCGATAAATCATTCTCAACTTATTATGAAAATTAGGTGTGAATAGAAATTGTTAAAAAACATATCGATTTTAAATGGTAAAGACAGCTATTTAAATAAGGATTTTGCATTTGCATTCAAAAATCCTGAAGCTTTTCCACTGATGTTAAAGATTATCGATGAAGAGTTAACTTCCAGGGGTTTTTTCGATGAGGAACTTGTAATCGATATTATAACCTTGAAGATAATTTGCTATAAAATGAGAGATCCCTTTCCTTTGTTTGTATCGTTAACATACGATGATTCCTCTCTTCCAGAACAAATTATACCAAAGTTGCAAAAGCTTATAAAAGTTATTAGAAATTTCTTAGAAAAAAAAAACATAAAGGTAGATAATATCCCTGGAAATATAAATGAATTATTTGATAACCTAAGCTCACCATTAATTGAGGATTTATTAATGCTTCGACCAGCGAAAATTAGTGTGGTAGGGTTCGATTTTGTTGGAAAATCCTCGATTTGTGAGATGATTCTACATGGAAAAGTTCCACGCAAATATAAAGAAACAACTCACATGAAAAACTATAAATCTAAGTTATTTGGAATGCCTATTTTGATATGGGACATACCTGATCAAGGGGATATAAGTGAAAATGTGTGGCGATCTTTCATATTAGGGTCAGATGCCGTGATAATTGTACTAGATTCAACTAAGAAAAACGTGATAGAGAGCAAGTTAATGGTAGAAGTCACAGATAAGATAATCCCCCATGCGGAATTACTAGTTGTAGCCAATAAACAAGACTCAGATGACGCTTTAACCCCTGAAGAAATTGAAAATATTTTAGGGATTAAAGTTTTCCCATTTGAAGCAAATAAGGTTGAAAATAGCATTTTAATACAAACCCAAACAGCTAAATTGCTTGAGATTAAAGCGGGAGGTATAGATTATTCTAAGGAGGATTTTATAATCCAAAGAAATGATTAGAGTACATTTTTTATAATTATCTTATTTTCTTTTTTTATATACAGTTTTACCTCGTATTATAGTTTCGAGAACTTGAATTTCTTTTATTTTATCTTTTTCAATTTCAAGGGGATTTTTATCTAGTATTACAAAATCAGCTAATTTTCCAACTTCGATGCTTCCTTTAACTTTTTCCTCAAAAGCAGCATAAGCCCCATTTATCGTATATGATTTTAATGCTTCGAACATACTGATACACTCTTCAGGGATTAAATTATTACGAGTAACTAATGCATGAAGACCTAAAATTACGTCAGGGTCTTCCACCGGACAATCTGAACCTGACGCTAAGATAACTCCCGAATCCGTTAGAGATCTATAGGGGTATGTATATTTACATCGATCTAATCCTATTCGTTTTTCCAACCACGTGTATTCTGAATTAATAAACTGTGGTTGGCATGAAGCAATAATTCCATAATCTTTCATATCCTTAATTACATCCTTAGTCAGCATTGATGCGTGTTCTATTCGATGTCTATGGTTTTCTCTTGGAAATTCTCTTAAAAGCTTTTTATACAAGTCCATACAAATTCTATTGCCTTTATCTCCAATAACATGAATAGCAATTTGAAACCCATTGTTATGTGCTACCTTCATTTTATCATAAATCTCCTCTTCATCAACTATACAATATCCACACGAGTCAGGAGCATCTGAAAAAGGTTCCCACATGCAAGCGGTTTTCGCCCCAAAAGTCCCATCAAGGAACAATTTCAATGTACCAACCTTAAATTTACTGTCTTCCTTTCCCCCATCCAAAGGTAATTTTTTTAATCTTTTAAGGTTCTTTGGTTTATCTGTAGAAATGAATGCATACCAATTTTGAAGAATCTTGTCTTGGATAGATTTATAAATAGGAATCCTTGTTGATTGAATAATCCCGTGTAAGGAAGTAATACCTTTCATTGCAAACATTTCTGAAGCTCTACTGGCAACATCTTGCATTACCCCATAATTGGAGTTTAAAAACTTAGAAATTTTTGATCTTGCAATATAAAGTGCGTTTTCTGATACAATACCTGTCAATTCACCTTTTTTATTTTTTCTAATCTCTCCACCTACAGGATTCTGCATCCTTGATTGAAACCCGACCAATTCTAAGGCTCTCGTGTTCATTATTCCAATATGACCATCATATCTGATTATAAAAACGGGATGATTAAGACTTGCATCATCTAAATCCCACCTATCAGGCAAGATTGGAACATCAAACTCTTCCTCTCTCAAATTCAATCCAAATATTAATTCTCCTTTAGGTTTCTCTTTGGCATGATTTCTTAAAACTATTCTAAGTTCTTGTAAACTCTTAACATTAGAAAGATCTAAATTTAATTGTAAGAACATAAATGCTAGTGGGTGCATGTGACAATCAATAAAACCAGGAAGTAGGGTATTTCCTTTCAGATCAATCGATCCATAGATTTTGCCTAGGTCTTCTTTTACTTCTTCTAACTTCCCAACAGAAAAAATTTTCTCATTTTGTATCCCTATAGCTTCAACATTCGGTTGGTATTCATTCATAGTGATTATATAACCATTATAAAACAACTTTCTTTCTAAAATCTCTTCAATCATTAAAGAAACTAACTCTTATTTTATTTGAAATATATAATATCAATAAAACATATAACATTCTAAAATATAACTTAAGAAAAATATTATAAATATGAAATAATTCATAGGATTAGACGATTGGAGATAAGAAAATGAAGCCATCTATCTTGAAGAAATTAAATTTGATCATCGAAGAAGCTAATAATTTGAAAAACAAAAATAAATTTGGAAAAGCAGTTGATAAGTTCGAACAGGCTTTAAATTTTATAAATATCAAAGTAGATGATCCAAGTGAGAAGAAAGTTGAAATTGAAAGTATAAGAAACGCTATTAATCAAACATATTGTGTTGAGATTGAAAACATTGTTCAGGAGTCAAAAAAACTTTCAATCCAAAAAGAGTTTGATGATGCTAAAACTAATTTTCAGAAAGCCTTGAGAATAGCTAAAGATAAAATTGATGATCAAGAACTCAGGGATATTGAAATAAATGATATTAAGGATTTAATCATTCATATTGAAATTGAAAAACTTTTAATTAAGGGGGGTAAGGTTAGAGACGATGACAAGAAGTCTGATGAAACGCTAAAAATATTTAAAGATAGCATAAATTTGGCAGAAACCCTTCAGGAGACCGATGGAAAAATAGAAATTTTAGCAACAATTAAAGCTGAAATTAATCATACTAAGGAATTGCAATTTAAGGCTATTCTGCAGCAAGGAACTGAATTGAAAAATTCAGGTCAACTTGAAGAAGCAATCAAAGTTTTTGAAAAATCTAAAGATTTCATTGAAAATTCCTTTTCTCCCGATACAAAGAATACTGAAATCGTTAATATTAAGAATTTAACGAATGAAATCTATTCTACTCAAATTAAAGCAATAATTGAAAAAGGTAAAGAATCTGTACAAAAGGGATTAACTGATAATGCGAAGACTGAGTTCAATGAAGCGTTAAAAATTGCAGGAAAAATGTATGAGTCTGATCTAAAAAATCTGGAGATTAGACTTATTGCAGAATCGCAAAATCCTATTTACATTAAAGAAATTCAACCAATCCTTGATGAGGGAATAGAACTGACAAAAAGGGAGAATTTTAAAGAATCATTATCAATGATAAAGGAAACCGTCAGTGTTCTCAATAAGGCATTAGATATTACAAATTCTATGGTGAATTCAGAGAGAAAGGAAATAGAAATCAAAAAAATTAGTGATGCCATCAACCAAGCATGTTTACCAGGAATTAATATAATCAAAGATAGGTCAATGCAATTAATAGGAAGTGCCAAAGATGAAGAGGCTATTAATGAAATTTACATTGCCTTAAGTTTGGCTAAGCTTATGGCATATCCAGAAGGTAAAAATAAAGAACTAGAAGATTTGAAGAATTTAGTAAATAAAGTATATTCTACAGAAATAAAAAAAGTATTAAAAAAGGGAAATGAGTTATTAGAGAAAAAAGAGAACGAAAAAGCTTTAGATATTTTCAACGAGGCATTAAACATAACAAATAAAATGTACTTAACAGATGAGATGGATAAAGAAGTAAATATGATTAAAAGTCTAATTTATGAGACTGAAGTTAAATTACTAGTTGGAAAAGGAAAAATATCGGAAGAACAAACCACTAAGGAAAAAGAAATCGAAAAACTCAATAAAAGATTCGAATATGCTAAATCCATAGAGGATGATGAACGTAGAGCTGAAGAAATGAGCAAGATTAAAAAACTAATTGATGATGTTCATTCAGAAGAAATAAAATTGTTAATAGAACAAGGAAATCACCTTGCAGACCAGAAATCATTTGAGGAAGCATTCAATTTTTATGAAAGAGCATTGAGAGTAAACAAAATGATGGAAGAACCTGATGTTAAAAATAAAGATTTGATTAAAGATAGCTATAAAAAAGAATTAATTAAAAAAGCAAGGATTGAAATTGAAAAGGGAGAATACGACATTGCAATTGAAGATTGCAAGCGATCAATGGATTTAGATATAAAATTAGTAGAGGCGTATGTATGTACAGGAATTGCATACTATGAAAAAAAAAAGTACCAAATGGCGATTGATTCATATAAAGAAGCTGTAGAATTAGATAATAATAATGTAGAATCTTTACATAGCATAGGACTCGCATATGAACACTTAAATGATCTTGAAAATGCGAAACACGCGTATGAAAAAACTTTGGAAATTAATC
>LAZR01000644.1_pt1 | contig 25369 bp, 24 predicted proteins | sample 329461 | NCBI WGS metagenome assembly LAZR01 (sample SAMN03002196, study PRJNA259156) | marine sediment metagenome | biome: sea floor; feature: Hydrothermal impacted sediments; material: marine sediment; isolation source: Loki non-amplified sample from Loki's castle hydrothermal vent sediment ...
GTAAAAGATTTTAAATCAAGTTATACAAACAAAAATTTATCTGAAGTTTCTCAATTTAGGGAGTTTAAAAATCAATTGGACAAAATCTTTGGAACTGATACACAGACTATTGATCAAAAACTTAAGGGGATTTTTTCACAAAAAAGTGACGAAGATGACCACGATGAGGAAGATATCTAAATAGAGAGTATTTTGAAAAAATTATAAAACCAGGTTTAAGTATTAATTTTCTCCTTTAGTGATTCTTTTAGAAACCATAAAACTATTGGTAAAGCAATTGTCGCATCTGAAATGACTGTTGAATATTTTGCATTTTCATTTACTTTCCCCCAAGAAATTGCTTCTTTTAATGTGGCTCCACTTAATCCACCAGTTTCTGGTCGATCCATTGTAATTTGTATCGCATATGTTGCAGAATTTGGGCAGAATTGCAATGATTGCATAATAAAGTTTTTAGGTACTCCCCCTCCAAGAAAACAAACACCTGCTTTTTTGGCATCCCAAGCAAGATTTACCATCTCTAACATATCTTTAAAGTGATTTAGATTTAACTTCGGGTGATGAAATCCTAGTTGTAATGCCAACCCAGAATCAGTAAAAGCGGGACAAAATATAGGAATATCTTTTTCTGCACAAATTTTTAGGATTGAATGAGAATTATCTGGAAGTTGTTTGCCAAGGAATTTTAGGAATGAACTAACAGACATCTGGTCATCTACAATGTTTAGATTTGAGACAAAATCTTCAATACCTTTATATGCACTATTTGGCATAAACACATCATAAATTCTATTCATCTCGGTATTATGTAAAAGAATATCATCAATATCATTTGGATCAATATTAATTCCTTGCAAATGATGATACCCTAAGGCTTCTGCTAAATCATGGGTTAAATTTGCACCAGTTGATACTAGAACATCTATAAATCCTTCTTTGATAAAATCATACAAAATTCTTTGCATCCCTGCTGGAACAAGAGCTCCTGCTAAGCCAAAAAACTTTCGACACCCACTTTCATTTACCATTTCTAAGTAAATTTCACAAGCGAGAGCTAATCTTTTTGCGTTGAATCCTGACCCTTTTAATGAACCGATTAATTTAATTATATTAGTATCATCCGTGATTTTTACTTGATTTACTCTTTCCAATAAATTTTTAAAATCTTTATCTCCCATTTGAATCATTTTAAGTTATTTCTTCTGATAAAATCCATAAATTCTATTATTATTTTAGCTGCTAAAATACTCGTCATTTTATTTTGCAGATCTAAATTTGGTGCGACTTCAACTAGATCAAATCCTTTAATAGTAAAGTTTTTAGATATTTCTTTTAGGATTTTCCAGATTTCTCTGTAAGTAAAACCCCCCGGAATTGCATAACCTGTACCAGGTGCAACTGAAGGATCCAGAGCGTCAATATCTATTGATATATATAGGTTTTTAAGACCAGGTTCTTTTAGCTTTTTTACTATTTGTTCTATATAGTTATCTAATCCTTCAATAATAAGATGGGCATTTACATAATTGATTTTTTCAGATTTAACAATTTCTAATTCTGGAATGTCAATATCGCGAGTTCCTACAATAAATAGATTCTTATTATTAACATATTCTAAATCATAAATTCTGTGGGATGTTGTTGCATGAGAGTAAACCCCTTTATCCCATTTTTGGTAAAAATCTAAATGTGCATCAAAAATTAACACCCCAAATTCTTCCCGTTTTTCAAGGTGATTTCCTATAGCTTTTATCATAGGATATGTACAAAAATGATCTCCACCTAACATAATTGGGATTATGTTATTATTTTGGTCGAATAAATCGCTTACAAAATTATTAATAGTTACAATATTTTGTTCTACATTCTTAGGGCTAATTTCTATATCTCCCATGTCTACAGCTTTAAAGTTTGGAATAATAAATCCTAATTCAGTAGTAAGGCCTATATCCTCTGTTATATCTCTAATACTTTTAGGGGCTGTTGAAGAATTAGGTAAATCCTTAGAACTTAAATAATCCCAAGGGATTCCTACAATAGCAAATTGAGTTTCCTTAGAAATTACTTCATCAAAATCAAAAAATTTCATGGTTTCCTTTATTAGTTTTCCATTTTACATTTTCTCTAAAGTTTCAATTCCTAGAATACTTAATCCTGTCCTAATGACTATTTGCACACATCTAATTAAAAGTAACCTAGCTCTTTCTAATTGTTTATCTTCAGATATCACAGGGCATTTGCTATAAAATGAGTTAAAAGTTTGACACAAGGTTAGCAAGTATTGAGGAATTAAATGAATAGTATTTTTTTTTGCCGTTAAGTCTACTTTTTCTGGAAAGTAATTTAATTGTTTTATCAAGTTTTGCTCTGAAATATTCTTAAACAAATCCCAATTGATATCCAAATCAATTTTTTCTTTGGATTTTGAAATTATGGACTGAATTCTCGCGAAACAATATTGTATGTATGGTCCAGTTTCTCCTTCAAAAGAGATACTTTGTTTAGGATTAAAAATAAAATCTGATTTAGGGTTAAATTTTAATATATAAAATTTCAAGGCTCCCATCCCTACTATTTTAGCCCTATAAATTTTCTCCTTTTCTTTAATCTTAGGATATCTTTTATTTATCTCCTTATATGCAAGTTTTAGGATCTCAGTTATGATATCATCCGCATCAACAACGGTTCCTTCCCTACTTTTCATTTTTCCCTCTGGGAGATTGATCATTCCATATGAAAAATGATATTTATCTTCCTTAAACCCAATCATATCTAGTACAGCAAATAATTGTTTAAAATAGAGATCCTGTTCGTTTCCAACAACATAAAATGATCTATCGTAATCATAATCTTCTTTTTTAAGGAATGCCAGAAATATATCTTGAGTAATATATAATGAAGTGCCATCTCTGCGAATTAAAATTTTATTTGGGAGATTGTAACTATTCTTTAAATCAGCATACACAGCTCCATCTTCAGTTTTATCAAATATCCCAAGTTCAAGGTTCTTTAAAATTATACTTTTTCCTCCTTTGTAAATATCAGATTCAAAATACTCTTTGTCAAATGTAATTTCTAATTTTTTATAAGTTTCTTTAAAACCTTCTAAAGCCCAATTATTCATCTTTTTCCATAATAATCTAGTTTCAGGGTCTTCAGCTTCCCATAACCGTAGCAATTCCTGAACTTCTTCAAAAATATTTTTATTTTCTTTTTCTAATTCACCATATTTTATATAAAAATCTCCAACAAAATGATCTGATTTTTTATCAGGTTCTCTGTTGTTTCCAAATCTTTTATAGGCTAACATTGATTTACAGATATGAACTCCTCGATCATTGTTTAAATTCACTTCGAAAACTTCATGACCTTTATATCTCAATAAGATTGACATGGAACTACCTAGTAACATATTACGTACGTGCCCAAAATGAAGGGGTTTGTTTGTATTAGGAGCGGGATATTCTATTACGATTTTTAATGGTTTTTCTTGGTTTTCTCTCAAAACTTCGTAAATTCGTCCATATGTATCTTTTAGTTTAAAAATATTTTCCAGTATACATGCTGGTTTAATTTTAAAATTTAGATATGCTCCATCAGCCTCAATTTTTTCAAGATAATCCGGTAGTAATAATTTTTTTTTAAGCTCCTGAGCTATTTGATTTGGATTTCTTCTTTTAATTTTGCTTAAACGATAAACTGGAAAAGAATAGGAAAAATTGATGTCCTGTGGAGGAATTTCAATTATACTCTCGATTTCTCCATAAGAAAGATTTTGAATATATTTGGAAAGATATTTTCCGATTACATGTTTATCAATGATTTGCATAATACAAATTTCTTATTCTTTTCCTTTAACGATATAGATTAATAATTTTATCTGTATTGTAAAAGGTATCTCTAATAACTCATAAAATTTTCCCCAGATTGATTTTAATTACAAAAAAAAAGGTTAAATTTACTAGTTGAATTTATTTTATCTCTAAAATAAGATTAAAATAATAGTATTTCTATAATTAATATCAAGAAAATTATAATTTTTTAAATTATTAATGAATTTTATATTTTACAGACTAATGACTGTTATTAGGTGAAGATATGACTGAAAAAAAAGGGAATTTAATGTTAAAATGGGTCAATGACAATAGCCAGTTTCGTCCAATTGAATCTGATTCAGACATGGCTGAGGGAATTTTCGTAGAACTTAACGAAGAGGATGCAAAATGGAAATATTTCTATATAAAGGGCGCTTCCTTAATAGCTAGGAGAACATCCCTTAGAGCAGCTAATGGAATATCAAAAACCGGTTATGTTCATCCGCAATCTAATGTGAGGTATGGTGTAGATTGTAAATTGGAAGAAGAAATATCACCTTATGAAGACATGCCCGATAATCTTAAAAAATCTCAAAGAACATGGTATAAGGGAGAATATAAGGAATACTGAGGATTTTCTTCATTACTTTTAAAAAAAAGATTACTTCAATTTTTATGGTTTCAGGGGATTCTTCACTTCTATTATCATATTTTTTATTGAGAAATTTCCCTCTCTATCACCAAATCTTCTTTTCACCGGAGTAAGTTGAATATTTTATCCATCCTAAACTCTATTCCAAAACTCGTTTGGAGTTACATATTTCGTTATTTTTGAGAATGGGCATGCTGCAATACAACTTCCACAGTCACTACTGTTCTCAATCCAAAATTCAAAGCACTTTTCAGCATTTATATAATACTTTTTGATTCCAGAATTATTAGAAATGTTTTTTCCTTTAAAACTTGGCTCTCTTTCCTCAGTAATTGCCTTTGTTTCACACGCATTAGCACACTTAGAACACCTTTTACAAAAATTTTCTACTTTATGAATAAAATCTTTATTTACTTCGTCAGAAATTAAAGGTAGATCCGTGAAAACTTTACAAATTCTTACCCTTGGCCCATATTCTGGAGTTATTAATAATCCTAATCTTCCTAAAGCACCAAGTCCTGCATCAATTGCTAGTGGGATGCTCAAAGCCGTATCATTTCCACATTGAATTGCTCTATATCCTAAATTCCTAATAAATTCCCCCAAACAAGAGATAATAAATGCCATTTTTGAATAGCCAAGAGATGCTGCTGCTGCAGCAGGTTGGGCAGGCGCTGTTGAAATTGCATCTTGGTCCATCTCTATTGCCATTACAATAACTTTATTTATTCCATCGGGTAATTCTATTGGTTGCTCATAAATCGAATCTTCAGCTTTTCCTCCACGAATGCCTTGCTTTGCTTCAGCTTCACTAACTTCATCAGGTCTTTTAAATCCTGTTTTATAGATCCATTTTTCATTAACATCTGCGATCCCTACAATAGATGCTCCATAAAATTTTGCTGCTTTCCTTATATAATTCGTAAAATTTTGTCTGTTTTTTATAACATGTTTAGATTTCATCCAATTTACACCATAACCAATATCCATCAAATGTTTCCTTTTCCAAGTGAAAGCGCAGGGAAACCTTTCATATACTGTCCAACCTGCCGCCACTAAAGCAAAGTCTAGTCTTGAATAACCTTCTTTTTTTGATTCAATATGTTTTTCGAGATTTGTATCAATCATTTGATGGTAAGTCGGTAAACTCTTATCCCATAATCTCCTAAATAACATGTTATTTTTCTGCTTAAATCGTTTGTAAACTGTATCATCTATCGCATACATTTTTTCAGACTTATTCTTATAATTTAGATTATATTATAGTTTTATAGCAATTAATAAAACTTTTTGATGAGAAAAACGTAGTAAAAGTAGAAAATTAAAAAGGAATTTAAATTGATTGAATCAACTATAAAAGAGCGAAAATTTATTTTGCAACTTGGGATGGGGACTGACCAGCACGGCCATAACGATGACTGTACTCACGCTGCAATGAAAGCAATTAAGAATGCTATTTCTAATAATTGTTTAACTGGCTTATCAGAAATTTGTGGCTTAAAAGAGCCTAGGGATTTGTTGAGGATGAAAGTACATGTTAAAATAGGTGCTCCATATCCAGACAAGATTGATGAAGAGAAGGTTTTGAAAGCTATTCCGTTTGGTGAAAAATCGATTGAGGTAGTACAAGGCGGATTAGTAGCTGAAGGAATAATGATTCAAGAACTAGGTGATACATCAGATAACATAATTGTTTGTAATGCGGCGGTTACAGTCTCTATTTCGGGTAAATAGGCTCAATAACTTGTATTACAAGGCCTTATCTGATAGAGTATCATCTAATCTTCTTCTTAGTAACAGGACATACTTCGATACAGACGTTACACCAAATAACCGTATGCGGGGATATAATCTCCCAGTTAGCCCTTGCCCATTCATCACATATGCTCTTTGTGTATTTTCCGTTAACGAATGCATTTGCGGGACATGCTTCGATACAAATATTACAGTTTTTACAATATTTACTTTCCTGTATTGGGTCTCCATATGCTAATGGAGCATTAGTAACAATTGCCCTCAATCTCACTTGTGAACCATAAGTGGGGGTGATTAACAAATTATTTTTCCCAATTGGTCCAATTCCCGCTAATGCAGCTGAATCTTTTAAAAATAAACCCGGTTTATATGATATTACCTCAGCTTTAAAACCATTTTTTCGTAAATATTTTTTTATTTTATGACAAAAATTTTCGATTATTGAATCTGCGAATTGATAACTTCTATTTGTGCCTTCTTTATAATTCCAAGCATCAAGCATTAGGTCATATAAATGAAATCCAATAATGATGACCGCCATCGTATCATCTAAGTAAGCTTGAGGTCTGAAATCCTCTGGGAAACGGTTGAATAAGCTCGGATTGGCAATACCTAAGACATCTACTCCAATCTTCTCGCAATATTTTTTAACATCTTCAGTAAGTTTTTGATTTCTCTCCATGATTTTAGAAATTTAATAATAAATCAAAATGAGTACTGAAAAATATAATTTATTTCTTTTTCACATGTTAATTATAAAAAAATTTGACCGATTTATAACCTTCTTATATGTTGTTGTTGATTAAATCAATAACTTAAATTCAAAAGATTTTTAAATCACCTATATACCAAAATCAAAAAGAGAAATAAATATGTCTAAACTACATTTATTTATTTGATTATCCATATATTTATTATTGGAACCAAATTTAAATCTTTTAGAATATATTATTCTTGCGAGGATTTAAAACGAAAAATAATAATTATAAAAATCCAAAAACCAGACTTAAAACTTAAAATTGGTTAAAAAGTATAACAATGTATGATGCTACTTTCAAGGTTGTAATTTTTGGAGATGCAGGCTGTGGTAAAACTACACTTACTCAAAGATTCCTTACTAATTTATTCAAATCCGATACAAAAATGACTATTGGAGTAGATTTCGAAGTAAAAAGCTTAGAAGTTAATGGAAAAAAAGTAAAACTTCAAATCTGGGATTTCGGTGGTGAAGAAAGGTTTAGATTCTTATTACCTACTTATGTTAGAGGGGCTACTGGTGCACTTTTTATGTACGATGTAACTAATTACTCATCCTTAGCTCATATCGATGATTGGTTGTTGGTGGTTAATAAGGAACTTAAATCAGAACAGGATAAATTCCCTATCATTGTTGTTGGTGGAAAAGCAGATCTTGTTGATGATAGGGAAGTAACCGGAGAAGAGGGTCTCAACATTGCGAAATCAAGAGGTACAAATGGCTTTATTGAATGTAGTGCAAAAAGTGGTGAAAATGTTGAAGATACATTTGATGGATTGACTCGTGTTATGATGCAAAAATCTAATCTAATTTAAGAAAAATTAAGAATCCAACACCCAGGAAAAAGAAAAAAATATACGTTTTATAAAAAAATTAAGCTAAATTCCTAAATCTTAACTACTTAATGCTTCATTTTGCTTTATTCTCAAATTTTTTCTTCGAGTTGAAACCATTATCTGAAATTCTAAATCTTTCCTATAGTCATCAGCAGATTTTAAGATATTTTCAGCAATATCTTCTTTTGACTTTTCTTTTATTATGTAGATCCCTTTAAAAGAGGGTATTTCAGAAAAACTCCGTACCAAAATTTCACATATATCTTCAGGTAGCACATCGGATCTATCTTTAATTGCTATCTTCAACATTTCCTCTAACTTTCCGTAGATTTCCCGACGGCTGAACTGACAAAGTATGCATTTGGAACTTCGGTTTTTAAAAATGTTTAGGATTATTAATCCAGTCAAAAATTTGAAATTTCTTATTAATGTTTTTCTGTCTTCACTGTGATATTTTTTAATATATTGATCAACATATTTATCTGCCTTATTATATACTTTAGAGAAATATAAAGCTCGTTCAAAATAGGCAGGAACTATACAAAAAATCCTAGTAAACCAAAAAGGGTTTATGTCAATAGGAGGATCCTCATAAAAAATATAATAAACTACCCTCCCCTCTCTTTCTTTATATAGAGTAGATTCCTTTTTTAGCATATTTAAATAGGTTGAAATCGTAGACCGGGCAATTTCTTTAAAAAATTTTTTGTACTCATGCTCAACTTCCCCGGTTGTAATGTTCTTTTTTCCTTCCAAATAAAACTTTAAAATTATACCTAGAATTCTATTTTCATGTAACCTTCCTGTTTTAATCTGTTGTTCCTCCGATTCATCTTCCCGAATTAGATATAACTGTTCTATCTCAGGGGCAAAGTCTTGAATTACATTATCAATTATTAAGAGCTCAGATTCTGTAATTGGAATAGTCTCGAATTTAGTGCTCCCAATATTGATATCTTTTATTTTAGAATTCTCAGACATATTAATACTCTCTATCACATACTTTTATTTTTTTATGCACTATTATTAAAAAAAACAATACTTCTTAATAATTATTTATGTTCGTATTAATTAGAACTTCTTCATTCCTAAGTTTAGAAAAAAATTATAACCTTTTTCATTATCTTAAATAAATAATCATTACTAATTTTAGACAAAAAATATCTCACTTATTTTTTTCGTATTTTTCTTTCCACATTGGGTCAGCTTCTTGTAATGTTCGTCTCTGTACTTTCCCAATTAAGTTCTTCGGGAGTTTCCCTACAATTGAAATCGAAGTGGGGCATTTATAAGGCGCCATATTATTATTTGCCCAATATTTTATGGATTGGGGTGAACAATCGCAATCCTCAGAAATCTCCACCCAAGCTTTTACGACTTCTCCATATTCTTCGTGAGGTAAACCTGCTACAGCTGCTTCAATAATATCTGGGTGTTCCATCAGAAGTTCCTCAACTTCTTTAGGGAAAATAGAATATCCTCTGCTTTTTATTACCTGTTTTTTTCGATCTCTAATTTCTATGGTCCCATCTTCATTCATAAAACCTATGTCTCCAGTTAATAACCATATCTTATTCTGGTAACTCTTAAGCGTCGCGTCTGTTTCATCTTTTACATCTAGATATCCATACATAACCTGTGGACCAGTTACACAAATCTCACCACTGTTTTCTATTCCAAAATTAGTATCGTCTGGATTCCCTAAGCATATAGGCCCTTTAGAAAAATCATCTGCAGGCCAAATACCCCATTCTGTTCCTGGGAATGGCATTCCGATTGTACCAATAGGGCTCTCCCCAAATAAGTTTCCTGCACTCACCGCCGGGCTAGCTTCTGATAATCCGTACCCTTCAACAATCCTCCCCTCTGTATTTTTTACAAAATTATCACGTATCTGTTTATGTAATGGACCTGCGCTTGATACACATAGTATTAGTTTCCCCATTACTTTGGGGTATCTTTTATTAAGATTTTTGAACTCTGCAAATCTTTTAAACAATAGCTCTGTCCCGGCATAAATCAATCCATCTTCACAAGGTAATCGTTCAATCACTTCACATAATTCATTTTGAGAAGGTGGTGTAGAAAATAACATTATCCACCCTCCTATAGCTAATGTCGTGTTCATCACTATAGTATGTGCGAAACTGTGAAATAATGGGAGTATCCCAACGTTTCCTATCCCCGGTTTTTCTCCGCCTAACCATAATTTACATTGATTTGCATTAGAAACTACATTAAAATGCGTTAATACTGCTGCTTTTGGTAAACCTGTTGTCCCTCCTGTCATAATATATGTTACGGGGTGAAATTTTACATCAATTTCAATATCAGGAACTTGGGTTTCTTTTTTTAGAAGATCAGTAAACTTATATGCGCCAGGAAAATTCACGGTCCCAGATGGAATTTTTTTTACAAATTTACCAATTGTCTTCTTAAAACCTTTAATGTTTGTCAGGTCAACAATATTTGTAAAAATAACTGATTTTATACTAGTTTTATTGATTATTGGCTCAACATATTGTTTATATAAAGCATCAAGGACAATTAGCATTTTAGGTTTTGTAATCTCAAGTTGGTGTAAAATTTCAATTGGTTGATACGTGGGGTTAATCCCGTTAGCAATAGCACCAATTCGAGTAATAGCGTAATATCCAACAATATATTGAGGACAATTAGGAAGGTGGAGAGCGATCACATCACCTTTTTCAATGCCTAATTCTACCAATGCTCCTGCTAAAGTTTTCACATAATCTTGAAATTGTTTATATGTGATCCAATTATCCAAAAACCAGAGAAAATTTCTTTCACCATATTTATCAACTTGTTCATCTAAAAATTCGTTTATCGTCTTTTCTTTGAATTTAGTATTCTTGGGAACCCCTGTAGGCCACCATTTACTAAACCATCGTTTATTTTCATCCACACTAAAGGGATCTGGAACATTTAATTGCATGCTTTATTCACTTGAGATGTATATATAATTGTGTCTCTAGGTGACTTAATCATCTCATAATTTAAAATTTATTAAGATAAAAAATAAAATTTTAAGTTTGACAAGAAAATGAAAATATTAAAAAAAATGAGATAAAAATATTTTTATTTTATTATTAAAATCTGCTATCTTTTCTTCGCTTGATAAGTATCGTAGCGATTCCTACTAATGCAATACCAGCAACTAATACAATTAATGCCCAGAATTCAGTACTACTAAACACCATATAAACTGAAAACGATGGATCATGCCAAATTCCGGTACCTCCCTCAAATTGAGGATAAGATACAGCATATACCAACACATTAAATTCTGCCTGTACACTTATTTCAGAAGAGTAGGTTTTTACTTCATTGACTTCTGCTACACCATATGTATCATGACGTTCATGCTCCAGTGTCCATACAATAGGGTTAATAATACTGGTACTTGCTGGGGCAGTTAATCTACTACTCTCATTCCCGTATTCATAATCGGGTCCAGCTATATCAACAAATTCTAGCTCTCCTTGAGCACTAGCACTTAGGTAATTACCAATCTTTAGTTTATGTTCAGTATTATTATAATGTTCTTCCTGTAGAATTCCAGTTGGTTGAGTGGGGGTTTGACCCTGAGTGGCTATGTCTAACTGAAAATGCAAAACAGTAGAAACATAAATAATTGCCAGATCCAAGTTAGTGATTTCCCCATTTGCATAAGGAGCCTCAGCATCATTCCAAGGTGCGAAAAATTGATCAAGTTTGACAATACCATGAGCTGCTCCTAATTCTTTATCTATTCTGGTTTCAAAAGTGAATCCAAAGTAAATATAATCCAAGTTCTCTACGGGGGCATCAATATATGAGTGTAAATCAACTCCTAAAGGAACCGCTGTTAGGTCTGCGTCTAATATATTTAATCCCCATGAAATACTCTTATTACTTGGATTTATTGTAGGTCTTTTAAACTCAAATTTACCCACCGTTCCCAATATGAGTCTATGGGTGAGTTCAGTACGTTGAGGCACTTCTACGCTAGCTCCATCAATATTTATAGGAGAATAGTTGGCAGAGATTACACCGTTCTTATCAGTGTCATTATATAGATAGGCGCCAGCTAAATGGTGAGTAAATAAATAAAATTCGACATTGGCTCCATTGAAGGCATTTATGAATGCCATTTTTGCGGTTGCTCCTCCTCCACCTGTTGCGGCATTAAGAATTTGACCGATATCAATGTGGATTTCAAAATTTTTAATCCACAATTGAATTAAATCAAATGAGAATTGGGTCCACACAGTTTCTTCAATCTTTCCTAAGGTTGGAGTTAATAACCATTGCATGTAGTTATCTTTCCTCTTTTGAGCTATGATTGTCCAATTAGTTAAGACTAGATTATCAATTTTTTGATCTACACCTGCGAAATTAATCATCATGTCATCACCGGTTAAATACCATGTTTTTGTTATGTTAAAACCTGCTCCTGGAATTATATCCAGTTTTTGCCATGTGATAGGATTTAATACAAATAATTCATCTCCTGTGAAGATATCATTTAAGTGGATTAAAAACCACGTTAATAGAGAGACTCCTTCTGTTATTAGTTCTCTAGATATTTCTCTTCCTAAAATTTGAGTTTGAACTAAAATTTTTTTAAAGAAGTTGAGTAATTTATTTACCGCTGTGATAAATGAACGGTCGTTATCCCAGATAACTAAAGTTATGGCAACCCCTATTTCTAATTCATAGGTAAATTCACCTTCTTTTTCAACAATACAATATGCATGACCTAAATCTTCAGAAGGAATATTTGTGATAGGAGTTATAAGGTTGTTATACTCATGAGGTGCAAAATAGATTTCTCTTTGGTCATTTTCATCTGCAAAATTATAAGTTTTACCAGTAATACGAACTGAACGATTTGCACTTAAGACAAAAACATTACCTAACATTTCATGAGCTGTGAGATTCAAATCTTGAAGGAACAGAAGATTAAAAATAGTTTCTAATATTTTTCCTCCATATCCCATATTTTGACCAAATAATGCTCCAAAACCGCCTTGAAATCCCTGAAGAAGACCCACTCCTACTCGATTTACCTTAAATGAATCCTCATTAGCGTTTTCCTGCGCACTAACTACCATAGGCATAGAAATAGCCGATGCAAAAAGGATAGTAAAAACCATTAGAGTTTTAGTGTTATTTCTTTTCATATTCAACACTTTTTTTTTAAATTGGTTTTGATATTAAAGATAATAAAAAATTATAGATATATAATAATTTTTGTTCTAACGCAATAGAATCTTTAAAACTACTCATTTTTCTTTAAATATCCTGAATTAGATCAGTAATATCTTTATGATTGTTTTAGATTTTCTATTAAAAAATATTCTACTATAAAAGATTAAATTTAGAATAGCATAGAGAGAGGAACTTTATCAATTTCTAATCTAATTTTATAAAGGTATAGAAAAACACAAAAATATACAATATCGCTGAGGTTAACAAACTCCCGAATCTTAAATATCCAGATATGTCTGTTGTAGCAAAAACCACATTAGAACCAATAAATACCGCAGCGATTAAATATCCAATGAAATGACTTTTAAAATCTTTATACTTAGATTTCCCTCTAAAAAAATTGACTACAGAAATAAATAAGATTATTACGAATCCAGCCCAATAGAAAAGCTCGATGATTCTTGATTTGTCATACAAATCTAGAAATACAAAAAAGCCGAATAAAAATACTTCTAATATTTTTACATTCCAGAACTTGTTTTTTTGAGGAGTATCTAAAATAGTTTGTTCATATTCACTAATACCAGAATTAGAAAACAAAATTATTAAGGAACCAATTGCCAATGATGTGAATAAGGAGTATGAAATAATAAAGAGATATTTAAGATTTGGGAGCCAAATGACATTCCATAGGAAATCTACTAAAATAAGATATCTTGGTAAAACAACAATAGAGCAGAATATGGGGGGTATTGCGGCGAGTCCCATCATGATCCAAGTGAAAACAGATATTTTTGTATCTTCTTCCCACCTTTCTTTCCTGAAAGTGGTCAATCTCCATGCAAAAGATGCAAAACTTAAAACGGATATTAATGGAGTAATCAAAGGAAATACAAATATAAAGAGAATGTAGATCGCATTTATCCCATAAAAGAATTTTAATCTTGAAGGAACAACACTAATAGTTCTGTCAAAATCATCTAACGTATTCGCAAATCGATCTGCAAATAAAATCAAAAAAAATAACCACGATATGCTAAAAACTGTTGGAGAGAGTATTTTTATTATCCCCGTTTTAAGAGCTGCATCATCAGAAAACCATAAGTTAAAGTCAGTTATATTAAAAATTAAAAACATAGCAATTGGTACAAGAATGATTGTAAGTAAAACTACTATGCGACTTAGTATTAACCCTTTTATTTCTTTTACCATCTTCTTTGTCGATTTTTTAACAAAAATTACTTAATGTAATAATTAATCCTAGGTTATTTAGAAATTAAAATATTTTCTTAACTTAGATTCCATAATTAAAGATTTTTTTAAGGTCTTGTTGAACCACAATTAGTACAAAATAAATCATCAGTCGTCAATTTAGCACCACAATTTACACATGAGGTTTTTTCTATTATTCCTGACTTTTCTATTGCTTGATTAACATCTAGCAATTCAGACGATTCTTCCTTTCCACTCTTCTTCATATAAACCTCTTTTTTTCCTCCAGGTTTATATTTCAAACTCCCGATAAATCCCCCAAATACCGCACCTACTGAACATCCTTCAAGCACAGCTGTAAGTACCGCGACAAGAAATGGTAGATCAGCTAAACCCAATAATAATCCATCTAATATTGCAGATCCAAATGGGGGTGTTAATGATATTACTATGTAAATGACTGTTAAGATGATTGCATATCCAATCCCTATTGCAAGGCTAGTATAAACTCCTTGTTTAGGTGAACGGGCGAAGATCCCGCACGTTATTACACAACACAAAATCCATGGCGCTGTTACAGCGATTATTAATCCTACATCCTCCGGACGATAAAATATAACCCAATGGATTGGAAATAAAAATATTTGTGTAAGACCAATAAGGGCTCCAGCCAAAATTTCAATAAGAGTACCAAAGTTTCCAAGAGACCCTGTAATAAAAGTCAAAGCATCATCTATGTTCTCTATCAATCCCCCAGTTAAACCTCCCGTTAAATTAAGAAACCGAAAAGAGATCCACGCCATTGGAATTAAGCACAACATCCCCGCACAACCCGATCCAATTACTCGTTTCCACCCAATAAGCGGTAACCTCCTTTCTTATCAATAAAAAGCCTAATTAAGATACCAATACTCGATTAATTGTTTGTTAAGAATTTCAATAACCTTATGAGTATAAATATTTTTGTGTTTCACGTATAAGTCATTTCAGATTACGAGCCTAAACAATTATATGTTTTCCAAATAAACCAACAGATTTTAATTTTATGAATATAATTTACTACTTGGTGTTTAAATGACTAAAGTAGCAGTTGTATCAACAAAGGATCGTATTTATGGTGTTAACAAGTCTTTGGAATTACTAGCTATCAATCCAGTTAAAGATAAGAATGTAATAATTAAGCCAAATTTCAACACAGCTGATCCTCCCCCGGCATCAAGTTCGATTGAAACAGTAAAGCAGATTATAATCAAGTTAAATGAAATGGGGGCAAAATCTATAACAGTTGCGGAAAGAAGCGGTCCCGCTGATACAGCTGAGGTTTTTAAGAAGAAAGGTTTAAATATTCTAGCAGATGAAATGGGATTCAGAATAGTTAATTTAGATGACATTCCAATAGAGGAATATGTCCTTAAAAAACCCGAAAATAGCCATTGGAAAGATGGATTCCTTTTTGCTAAAATTTATGATGATGCGGAATGTATCATTGAAACATGTTGTTTAAAGACTCACATGTATGGGGGTCATTTTACATTATCACTAAAGAACGCAGTAGGATTGGTATCTAAAAAATATATGGGAGAATTGCATTCTTCTTCAGAGTTTCAAAGAGATAAGATTGCTGAAATCAATAGTGTATATAAAGCCGATTTAATTGTCATGGATGGTATTGTTACTTTTGTAGATGGTGGGCCAATGCAAGGTACTCGAGTAGAAGCAAATGTCTTTGTTACTGGAACAGATAAAGTCGCTATGGATGCTGTAGGAGTAGCAATATTACGAATTCTTGGAACAACACCAGATGTAACCAATGGGGCAATATTTGATCAAGCACAAATTAAACGAGCTACAGAATTAAGAGTAGGCATAACTTCACCCTCGGATATTGAATTTATAGCTGATTCTAAAGAATCTGAAGATTTAATTATCGAAATCAAAGAAAAACTGTCAGAGTGAAAATTTTGGTCTTAACAATGAAGAAAATTACGCTCGATCCAGCATTAATTTTTTTTTCTACTTAATTATAAAAACAATTTCTATTTCTAATAAAATTTGTATAAGAGAAGTATAAAAAATAAGGAGAATTAATTGAAAATACTATTTAGTTTACTGAATTTTAACAATTCGACCACGATCCATTTTAATTGTCTTGGTTCCATATTTCGATAAATCTCTATGAGTAACGAAAATCAAAGTTGTTTCCATTTCAGTGTTAATGTTCTTTAATAAATCCATGATTTCTTTTTCTGATTCTGGATCTAAGTTGCCTGTAGCTTCATCTGCTAAAATGACCCTAGGGCGATGAATTATTGCTCGAGCAATTCCACATCTCTGTTTTTCACCACCTGACATTTGAGCAGGGAAATGATCCTTACGATCAAGTAAATTAACATCTCTTAATGCTGATATTGCCCTGTTTTCAATCTCCTTTTGACGTAATACTGTTGGCCATAATACAGATTCCACATTCTCAATTGCAGTTAAGGTGTTTACTAGATTAAAATCTTGAAATATAAAACCAATTTTTTGTCTTCTGAGTCTACTTAATCTATCTTCGGTTGCTCGTGCAATATTTTCTCCATCAAAGATTATCCTCCCAGAGTCAGGCAAATCTAATCCTGAAAGAACATTGAGAAGAGTTGACTTTCCACAACCTGTTGGACCCGAAACAATTGCAAATTCCCCCGATCTAATTTTCAAATTAACATCTGCTAAAGCCCGAATTATAGCTCCCGCCCTCCTGTATTCTTTATTTACGTCTATTGCTTCAATCATTAAATCTCTATCTGCTGACATCTTTTTCTCCTCATTCACCTACTTTTTTTAATGCGATAATTGGTCTTACTTTTAGCACTTTTCTATAAGCCAAGGTAAAAGCAACCAATTGAACCACTATGAATAACGCGCTAGTAATAATAACCGGAATTAAACCGATTAAAATTGGATCCAATTTTAGGAGAAACTCCGCAGATTGTAAATAAGTTATGGCTGCTGTATAGTGAAACAAAACTTCAATTACGATAAAGAAACCTATAATTGTAGTAAACAATATCATCCCCGAAACTAGGACCATTATATTTCTGTTTGTGTACCCAATACACTTGAATGTTGCCCAAACACGTCGTTTTCTTGACACTAAAATCCAAGCATAAAGTAAGGAAAGAAGTAAGCTTGTACCAAAAAATATCGCTAAAAAGTAATTCGCTGAGACACCCATTTCCCCTTTTATTGCCAAATCCCAAAATAAGCTGGTTAAAAAGATCAATATTGTATAGATGAGTGTAAATATTGTAAATACCTTCTTCTCTCGTAAGGACAAAAGTATAGCTTTTCTCCACATTCTAAAAGCCAATTAATTTCACCATTGATGTAATCAGTTTATATTTAAAATAAATTTAAATTAATTTTAATTATTTTATTTATAACACTCTAATAATAAATAGTTGGCTAAAATGTCTGAAAAAATTGAAGGAATTATTGATGATCTACTAAATTTGGAAGAAAATGCGCATGGAATAGCAATTATTGGTAAAGATGGAAAAATAATTACTCAAACAGAGAACTGGAATATTTCCAATGATCTTGATAAATTAAATGAGTTCCTCAACGAAAAATTGGCACTAGGTAAAAAAGGGATTACCAGTCTCTCTATTCAAGGAATAAAATATATGATAGTAGAAAACACAGAAGAAAGAAAAATAGGGACAAATATCACTGGAAAGGGCCATGTTGTGATATGCCCAATTCCTATAGGAGGTACAGGGGCTTTAATCACATATGTAAACCCACGAGCTGGACCGAGAGATGTACTCTTTAATGTTCAAGAATACGCAAAAAAACTAACAGATCTTATTTAAATCTTTATAATTTTTTACCACCAAACGAACTCCAATATTCTATTAAAAGATTTCTTAGTGAATTTTTGATTTTATATATACTCTCTCTATTGGATTCAAATGGAAAATCAAGTTGTTCAAAGAGTGGTGATTCATAATCTTCTCCTAGAAGGGCTTTAATAACAGCATAAATACATTGGGGAAGCCCTATTAAACTGTATCCTCCTTCAAGGATAAAAGCCAATCTTCCTTCACAGATGTTTTCTGCTAGTTTTAATAGTTTTTCAGTGAATTTATAATATGTAATTGAAGTTAACAACCCGTTTCCTATAGGGTCAGCAAAATAAAGATCAAATCCAGCAGCGATAATAATCAATTCAGGATTGAATTCATTCAATATTGGTTCTAATAAATCCATAAATTCAAAAAAATCTGCATCAGAAATATTTAAAGGAATTGGAAAGTTAATATTTTTACCGATACCCTCACCTTCCCCTAATTCATCAATAAATCCAATATCTCCTTCCACAAAATCATATTCATGAACAGAAAAATATAACACATTAGGATCATCATAGAAATATTGGAGTATTCCATCACCAAGATGAGCATCAATATCAACGATTGCAATCTTTTTATGATATCCTAGCTTTTTCCTCAAATATAAAATAGAATTTGCAATATTATTGAAGATGCAAAGCCCAGAAGCACTTTCTTGCAAAGCATGATGTCCCGGTGGCCTAATAAGAGCAATAGATTGATTAATATCATTTTTTACTACACTTGTTATTGCTTGTATAGCTCCTCCAACAGCTTTTTTTGCTAGATTAAATGTATCCCCTGTTATAAAAATCTCATCGTTTAATAATCCATATCCACGGTTCGAAAAATTTCTGATAGTATCAATGTGGTACTTTGTATGAGCTAAATTTAATATTGAGTCTTCGACTGTAATAGGTTCCAATTTAATTATTCTTTCATTAGTAAAAATATTCTGATTTGTTAGAAAACTAATTATCGATTTAATTCGTAGCGGGGATTCATATGACACAAATATCGGATGTGGATATGGTGGAACATTCTTTGAAGCGAAATCCTCATCAATAATTATTCCTATTCTACTTTCTTGTTCCATAGTAAGCAGTAAAAATATTCATTAATAACTAAATTATTATAATTAAATCTACATACATTTATTTTAAATAAATTTCAATTTTCACAAAATAAATGAATTGTTAAACTTATGACCGTACTCGAATTTATAATAACTCTTTTATTAAACCTCCTACCAATAATAATTTTAATTATTCCGCTCTTTTTCATTTGGAAAAAAACAGTGGGAAAGCTTTATTTTAGAATAGTATTAGGTATTATCGTATTTTTCGTAATTTATTGGGTTCTTCCTATTATTTTTCAAACAGGTCAAGCTGCTGATGATTTGAAAGTTCCACCAGCGGAGGTTGGTAATGTTGGGTATGGTATTGCATTTATTTTTGCCCATTTCGGCACTTTGATAACAACCTTCTTTTCATACCCCATGATAACTCTACCATTTATCTTTTTTGTCGCCCCCTTTATCTCCTTTTTAATTTCTTGGAACAGATTAAGGAGGGAAGAAGGAACATTTGATTCAAAATTAAAAGAATTAAGTTATGAAATATCTGAAAGTCCTACAGAGAGAACAAAGAGAGAATTGTTGCGAAATAGCTGGACAAGAGAGAAGGAAATACTCAAATTAATGATAGTACTTTTACCAATATCACTATACCTCTTACAAGTTATTTTGGAAATTTCTGGTTTGCAGGATGAATCAATCACCACCGGAGAAACTGCTTTAGGTTGGTTCCTTGAGATTTTATTTGTGTACTTAGCAACCTTTATTTTTAGCATTGAACTCTTATCTTCGAGCAAGGTTGCCTTAAGGGGGAGATTTTTTGGTGAAAAAATAAAAAAACAAACCTATAGAAGCCTTTATACTATAGGAGTTCCTATGTCTATTTTTTCTATTATTTTATTTATAATCCAATACAAAGAATCAAGTGTTATAATAATTTACTTCTTTGCATATTTTATGATGGCTTCCATAATATTCGTTCTGTTTCTTGATATATTTGAGCCGGTTTCCATATTTATATTTGCTAAATTGATTAATTGGTGGAAAAATAGAAAGATTAAGAAAGTTAATTATTCCAACTTTTATTATATGCTTATTTTTGGGGCATTAGCTATTGTTACCTATCTAGTATTTAATTTGATTTTGACTAACCTTGGTTATTCCTCATTTTTTGGAGTTCCCGGTTCAATTGAGGAAGGATTAATATATGAAGCAGGAGAATTTACTACGAATAATCTTTCATTTTATCATACATTACAATATGACTTAATCATCATCTATGGTATTTTGGTAACAGAAATAGCCTCCACAATAATTCTAGTATCCTTTCTTGTATATGGTTTGAAATTCGTAAGAAGCTTAGGAGTTGGCATCATTACATTTATTCCTTTTGTAGTTGGGATTTCCATAATACTCGGTGGTTCTGTAAATTATTGGTTAACTGGAAAAACAAGCGTCACTCAAATTTTCGGATTTGATTATTATACTCTAAGAACAGCAAGCTTAACAGCAAAGTTACCCGACTTTTTAAATATTTTAGCGGCACCTTACTTAAACACACGATATGTTTTTAATGTCTTAATGTGGGGCTATATAATCTTCTATTTTAAAAAATCTTTCAAGAGTAAAAATATACCGATTGGTGAAGAATTTATTGAGAAAATCATATATTCGACAATTTCAGATTTTATCTCATTTGATGCTTACATTGAAACTGATGCTTCCTATCTAATAACAAAAGATCAAAAGATTTCAATAAAAGATATAGAAAAAGAACGTGAGGAAATAAAGGAAATCTTAAAAAATTTAGAAAGTCCAAAGTTGTTAAAAGAATTAAAACCTGAAGATGAAAACGAAAAGAAGAGATTTTACTTCACCTTAAGATACCTTTATCAGAACAAGCTTCTCAACATTTGGAAGCCAGAATTAAGTTACTTTTTTGAAAAGGCAGAAAAACAAGGATTATATATCATTTATGATGATGGTCGTGGGGTTTATAATTATTCTTTTCGAAGTGATGCTATTCAAGATCCTGGTTTAGTCTCAGGAATGTTTTCAGCTATTACTTCGTTCGTTAAAGAAATGACTAAATCTACAGAAGCTTTAAAGAAAATTGATCATGGCGATATAACTATACTGATTGAATACGGTAATAGAATTTTTGGGGCTCTTTTTATAAAAGGAACACAAAGTTCTGAAGTGAGAGCGCCACTAAAAGAGTTTTTGCAGAAATTTGAAGAGAGATACAAAGACATATTAAAAAATTGGACGGGAGCACTTGTTCATTTCAATGACGATGAAAATAATAAATTAGTTGAAGAAATTTTTAAAGAAGATTAAAGATACAGTTTACACTATTTCTTTATTTTATTCTGGGATGGTAGCAACAGCTCGAACCCAACCAGCACTAGCTCTAGCTATTTTTATTGGAAAACAATAAATTGTAGCTCCAACTGGTGGTACTTTCTCAAGATTCATTAATTTTTCCATTTGAAAATATCCTAATTCAATACCAGCAAAGTGCCCCTCCCAAATAATAGAAGGATTTGGGTTATTAACTTTTACAGATTCTCTCCATTTTTTAGCAGTAATGCTAAATGGAGCATCCCAACTCCAAGAATTCGTTCCAACAACGTGGACACCTTGCCTGACAATATGTAATGTTGCTTCTTTTCCAACTCCGACACCATGGTTTATAAAATCATTTGTTCCGTAGTGTTTTGAAGCATTTGTGTTAATACATAGAATATCTCCCTTCTGTAATTTATGTCCAATGGCTTCTAATTTCTTATCAACATCATCTGGAGACATTACATGTCCATTTTCTAAATCTGTAGTGTCCAATACTATAAGCGGTCCAATACCCCATTTTAATGGAAATTCGTCAATTGTCTGTGCTTTTTTCTCCCCAATTTCTTTGTCTTGAATTGGGGCAAAATGCCATGGAGCATCCATATGGGTCCCACTATGGGTTGTTATTGTTATAGTTTCAACTGCCCATCCCTTTCCATCTGGTAAATGTTCCTTTGGATTCAACTTAGGAAAAACAAAAGCCATTTGTTCTCCACCGCTTGTATGGTCGCTATATTCGATTTTGGGTCTGGATAGAGGAGGGTCAAATACTAATTCATCTTCGTTTATTATAGGAATTGATAAATCTATAAACTTCATATTACAATATAATTATTTTTTGGAATTTAAATAATGATTTATTTTAATAATGCATAATCTTAATTCAATTCACAGGCTTAGCAATTTAACTGTTATAAAATGCAAATTGAATACTGTAAATTGTAAATTGAACACCATTTGATGTAATAGAGGTGAGAAATCTAAAAATGGATAATAATTTAATTCATAGGTGTAACAATCTAGCTGCGTTTAAACCTAAAATATTCTCGAGATCTTCTTTTGTTAAGAAATCAATGTTATCAAAATAATCAACAGCAATTTCTATCATTTCTGGGATTGTTCCATCCGAACCAAATATGATTTTGTGAGTTCCAATCATTTCCTTAGCTTGAATAAGTAATTCTTTTAAACGGGATGGCATCATGTACGCTAAGTTGCTTAAATCTAAGTACACATTTGGATATTGAGTTGCTAAAGCTATTGCGATGTCTGTAAAAGGATATCCCATATGAGTAATGATAATATTAGCTTTAGGAAATGAACTTGCGAATTCATCAATATAAATAGGATTTGAATATGTCAATACGTTTTTCCTAGTTCCTGGAGGAGGGTAGCCACAATGCATTACAATGGGAATTTTAAATTTTTGAGCTGTTTCTAAAACTGGGTATATTAATTGATCACTTAATTTTTTTTTTCTGAAGGTAAGCATTATTTTAAATCCTTTATAATTATCCTCTATGATAGCGTTTTCGATTACATTTTTCATATCAATATTCTCATCGGATTTTTCGGGGGGATTATAAAAAGGGATGAAAATTTCGGGTGAAAATTTCACCCAGTTCTTTACTTCTTCATTTTCTTTCATGTTTATGGGGAGTAATACTACCTTGTCAATGTTCGCATTGGTTAAATGAGAAAGCGTCTTATCCATAATATTTGATGCTTCGACGGACTCAATTTTTTCGAGTTTATCTGTCATTCTTTCATAAAACCCATAATCTTTAAATATTACAGAACCAGTTTCTACCATCCTCCTTGTATTAAATGTTTTAAAGATATGGCAATGAAAATCGATCCTCAAATAATTTCACTTTTACATGTTCTTTTAATTCAAATGCAGATGATTATAGATTTATTATTTTCTGAGGGTAAAAAAGTTTTTAAAAAAGAATAGGAATAATACTAAAAAGAGTGACTCCTTCTTAATCTCTCATAAAGTATAGCCCACAATATCGTTAGTCTAATCTCTAAAGATCTTTTTAATACGATCCTCTGTATTGAATCTTAAATCACCAAGAATTTTATCGACAATGGGCTTAAAATCTTTAAAATGCTCTAGTCTTTTCAGTTTAATTTCATTTAAATCGTGCTTTTTTAGAAATTCTGATACAATTTCTTTTAGATGTAGCTTTACAAAGTTGGTTTCTATCCCTTTTTCAACAATAGCATAAGTTAGTAATACTCGGTCTCCATTGGCTTCTTTATTTTGTAAACGAATTAATTTAGGGTAGCAAACTATCTTAAAATCTGAAAGAGATATTACCCTTATCTGGTCACCATAAACCTCCGTAATAAAATTCTCAAGCCCTGTTAAAAATCGAGAACGCAAGGTTGGATCTAATATATTATCTGAAGAAGAATAGTACTTGATCTCCACTAACCTCTTTGATTCTAAGTTAATTCCTACCTCAAATATAACCATTACTAAAAAACTAGATTTTAAATATGTTTTTATCTAAAACTCTTAGGTTTTTAGTTTTTATAAAGTTTCTAATTTTTTTGTAATCCCTCACTTAAAATATTATTAATTGTTTTCGACTAATATTGTGAAAGTAATGGATTATCATTTTGTAGCTCAAATTTATACATTTACATAGATAATGGTAATTAAGTAATATCCACGCGTGATTCGAATCTGGCAATTAACTCATCAATACGGCCATAATCATCAATAGAAATGGTAATAGCTTTGTTAGGACATACCCTTTCGTTAATTATCTGAAATTAATTAATACCATATATAAAAGATTATATTAATAATCCATTCATGGTTCTTCAATATGAACTAATATTGAATCCAATAATAGTATAGGTCTCGAAGCTATTATTTAATGGCATTAGAGTTGGAATCTAAATATAGTCCAAGAATCCATTGAGAGTCTTCATTCATAAACCATATATTAAACCCTATCGATATAATAATTATAAGAAAAAACAAAAAAAGTGAAAAAAAAAATGACCCAAGCGTATAAACAATTAATGGAAATGAAAAGTATTGAAGTTGAAGAGATTGAACAACCTGAAATTCAAGAATCAATGGAAAGTGAAGTTGATGAACTACTTGGAGATTTAAATCCAAGATATTTCGAGGAAGCAATTTCTTTGAAAGAAGTCAAAACCCGAATTTATGCAGCAAAAAGTTATTCTAATTATAGCTTCAACACATTTGGATTTTAATTAATTTTTTTCTCTCTTATTTTTTAAGTGTTTTAGTTATCCTTATAATTATACATTAAAACATTAAGAATCCATTTATTTTAATTGTTTAATGAAAATCTTTTTCTCAAATCAGTCGATAATCCTGGTCTTTCAGCGGAAGATCAAAAAAATTAAAAGAAAGTTATAATCTTTTTTCGCTTCTTTTTTCAGTATGCCAACAATTTATTTATGAAATAATTACCTATATTTGTTATTACATAAATTAGGGATTTATTATGTTGCCGTTGGAACGTGTTAAAGCCGCTCTGAATTTTAATAGCCCAGATAAAGTGCCTGTTTTTAATCTTATAGCTGGAGATGTTTTACCCCTTCTACTAACTGTTAGTAAGAAGTGGAAACCAGGATGGAATGAGGGAGAGGAGGGAATATTTCCACATGTTAGAGGGAGTTATAACTGGGATCGCCCTCAATGGGCGAAAATGCCAGATTTCGAAGGAAATAAATGGAGAAACATCCCTCATGAAGAGATTGATGAGTGGGGTAGTATATGGAATATGAAAGGAAACGATGGGAATATGGGGCATCCTGGAAGAGCCGTTCTACT
>LAZR01000645.1_pt1 | contig 25369 bp, 26 predicted proteins | sample 329461 | NCBI WGS metagenome assembly LAZR01 (sample SAMN03002196, study PRJNA259156) | marine sediment metagenome | biome: sea floor; feature: Hydrothermal impacted sediments; material: marine sediment; isolation source: Loki non-amplified sample from Loki's castle hydrothermal vent sediment ...
TAGGACGCGTCCCCATAAACGGGTTCATCTGAGCAGCTCGCTGTGATTCAATCTCCTGGAAAGGAGATTGGTATGCGCCGTCACGAATTGAGCGACGAGGAATGGGCGATCATCGAGCCGCTTCTTCCGCGGAACAGCCGCGGGGTGGAACGGGTTGACGATCGCCGGGTGATCAACGGCAGGTCGTGTCCCGGTGCGTGGTGTAGCTGACGTCTGGCCTCGCGGATCGCGGCAGCGACGAGCAGCTCAGCCCATCATGCAGCAGGCAGGCTGATGATGGGATCATCGCAGACGGGAGCGAGCGTTTCCAGTGTCATGTAGCGCGAGCGCTGGACGGCCCATTCCTCGTTCTGCTCCACGAGGATAGCGCCGACGAGCCGGGTGATTGCTTTCTCGTTCGGAAAGATGCCAACGACGTCGGTGCGCCGCTTGATCTCGCCGTTGAGCCGCTGCCCCGGATTGGGCCGTTTCAAGAGCGGCTTGATGCGCTGCTGGTGGAGAACGAAGCGCGGCATCGGCGCGACCGGCTGCGGATGACGCGGATCCACGACCTGCTGCTGCGCGAAGGGTTCGAGGGCTCCTACGATGCGGTCCGGCGCTATGCGGCGCGCTGGTCGGCGGCGCGGCGCACGGATCCGGGTGATGGCATGCCGGCGTTCATCCCGCTCTTGTTCAGGCCCGGCGAGGCGTACCAGTTCGACTGGAGCCACGAGGACGTCGAGATCGCCGGCAAGCCGATGCGGGTGAAGGTCGCCCATATGCGGCTGTGCGCATCGAGGGCGGTGTACGTCCGTGCCTATCCGCGCGAGACGCAGGAGATGGTATTTGACGCGCATGCACGCGGGTTCGCCTTCTTCGGAGGCGTGCCGCTGCGCGGCATTTACGACAACATGAAGACGGCGGTGACGACGGTATTCATCGGCAAGGAGCGCGTCTTCAACCGCCGGTTCCTGGTGATGGCGGACCATTACATGGTCGAGCCGACCGCCTGCTCGCCAGCGGCTGGCTGGGAGAAGGGGCAGGTCGAGAACCAGGTGCAAACGATCCGGGGCCGCTTCTTTCAGCCCCGGCTGCGGTTCGCCAGCCTCGAGGAGCTGAACGGCTGGCTGGAGGCCGAGTGCCGACGCTGGGCGGCGATGCATCCGCATCCCGAGCAAAAAGATATGACCGTCGCCGAGGCGCTCGAAGCGGAGCGCCCGGCGCTGCAACCGATGCTGGCGCCGTTCGACGGCTTCCACGAGACCCAACACGCGGTGACCGGCACCTGCCTGATCAGCTTCGACCGCAACCGTTACTCGGTGGCAGCCAGGGCGGTGCGTTGCGCGGTCCAGGTCCGTGCCTATGCCGATCGGATCGTCGTTCGCTTGGGTGACGAGGTCGTCGCCGAGCATCGCCGCTTCTTCGGGCGCGACCGGACGATCTACGATCCCTGGCACTATCTGCCGGTGCTGGTGACCAAGCCCGGCGCGCTGAGGAACGGAGCGCCGTTCCAGGGCTGGGAGCTGCCACCGGCGCTTGCCCGGCTACGCCGCAAGCTCGGCAGTGGTGACGAAGGTGACCGCCGGTTCGTGCGCGTGTTGGCGGCGGTGCTGAGCGACGGCCTGGAAGCGGTCGAGGCTGCGACCCGCGAAGCGCTCGATGCTGGCGCCGCCAGCGACGAGATGATCCTCAACATCCTGTCGCGGCGGCGCGAGTCGCCCCGACCAGCATCGATCGTTACGTCTGAGGATATGGCGCTGATACATCCGCCGGTCGCCAACTGCGCCCGCTACGATAGCCTGCGAGGCGCCCGTGCAGCGGCATGAGATGATCGACGCCATGCGCGGGCTCGGCCTCAAGGGCATGGCCGGCGCGTTCGACGAGGCGGTCACCGCCGGCGTGCAGCGCCAGCGCACCATCACCGAGATCCTGACCGATCTGCTGCGCGCCGAAGCCGCGCATCGCCATGCCGCCTCGATCCGCTACCGGATGAGCGCCGCCAAGCTGCCGACGGTGAAGGATATCGACGCGTTCGTGTTCGAGGGCGCCCCGATCAACGAGGGGCTGGTGCGCGCGCTGCACGGCGGATCGTTCCTGCCCGGAAAGCGTAATATCGTGCTGGTCGGGGGAACGGGCACCGGCAAGACGCATCTGGCCATTGCCATCACCGCCAGCGTTGTGCGCGCCGGCGTCCGCGGCCGCTACTTCAACACCGTCGATCTGGTCACCCGGCTCGAAGAGGAGACCCGCATCGGCAAGGCTGGCGCGCTCGCCGCCCAGCTCAGCCGCCTCGATCTCGTCGTGCTCGACGAACTCGGCTATCTGCCGTTCGCCCGCTCAGGCGGCCAGCTGCTTTTCCACCTCGTCAGCAAGCTCTACGAGCAGACCTCGGTGATCATCACCACCAACCTGGCGTTCGGTGAATGGCCCACCGTGTTCGGCGATCCCAAAATGACGACCGCGCTACTCGACCGCATCACCCATCACTGCGACATCGTCGAGACCGGCAACGACAGCTGGCGGTTCAAAAACCGCAACTGATCCGCCTCGCATAGCCCACAGAAAACTGCTTCGCCCTGCTGGCGCCTCCGGTCGGGCTTCGCCCTCCCTGCGTCGCCAGCAGGGCGAATGTCGCGCGCCATCGTCAATGTATGCCCTCCCAGCAAGGGGGTCCCTCTTCGACGCCGATAGGGGGGCCCGTTTGGACGCCGATTGACAGCTGCTCAGCGATAACGGTCCCAGCTACGTCGCCGGTGAGCTTGCGGACTATATCGAAGCGCAGAAGATGAGCCATGTGCGAGGGGCGCCGTTCCACCCGCAAACCCAAGGCAAGATCGAACGCTGGCACCAGACGTTGAAGAACCTGATCCTGCTGGAGAACTACTTCCTGCCCGGCGACCTCGAGGGACAGATCGAGGCCTTCGTCGAGCACTACAACCACCAGCGCTACCATGAGAGCCTGGGCAACGTGACACCCGCCGACGCCTACTTCGGCAGGGCTGCCGCGATCATCAGTGAGCGCGAAAGGATCAAGCGAAAGACCATCGAACATCGGCGCTTGCAGCACCGCAGGATCGCCGCCTAAACATCAATCCCCAGACGAGGCCGTCTCTCCTTAATTCGACGACCAGTTTTGCGCCAAATGTTCTGACGACGGACATACTTCAGGGAGGACCACTTCATTGGGGCAGACCTGTTTTGCGGGACATCAGCCGAGCGCCGCGACGACGGCGGCAACGATGCCGAGATATCCGTTCGCCTCCCAGGCCGAGCGGCCGATGAAGAGGCCGTCAATGTTGTCGCGGCGCGCGAGGTCCACGCAATTGCCGGGATTGACGCTGCCGCCGTAGAGCACGGGCAGCGGGCGGCCGATCAGCGATGCGACCAGCGCCTTCACGTTCGCCTGCTGCTCGTCGGCAAAGCCGGGATCGGCGGATGTCCCGCCTTCGCCGATCGACCAGACCGGCTCGTAGGCCAGGATCACTTCGGCGCCCTCGGTCCACTCCACCTTCAACAGCGCCGCCTCGGTCTGTCGTTTGAGGACGGCGGCCGTTTGGCCGGCTTCGTATTCGGCCCGGGTGTCGCCGATACAAACGAGTGCCGTGAGCCCATGACGGACTGCGGCGGCCGTCTTCAGCCCCACCGTCTCGTCGCTCTCGTTGAAGAATGTCCGCCTTTCGCTGTGGCCGATCTCGACGAGGGTTCCGCCAGCATCCGCGACCTGGATCGGGGAAATCTCGCCTGTCCATGGGCCGGAATCCTGCCAATGAACGTTCTGGGCGCCGACTGTGACACGGGTGCCTTCGAGTGCTTCGGCGACCTGCGTCAGCACGGTGAAGGGCGGGATGACGAAGAGACACGCGGCGTCGCTTCCCGCCCAGGGCGACGAACGCAGAATATCGCAGAAGGTCGCCGCCTCCGCGCGGGTCTTGTTCATCTTCCAGCTGGTGCCGATGAAGGGTTGGGTCGCCATGGAGAGGCTCCTTGAGGACTGTCGCAGAAGGCGATCGTGACAGGCGGAACGCGGATGAAGGCGGTTCAGACCGCCTTGGGTCTTCCGACATCGGTGTGCGAGGACCAGAACGCCACGGACTCGGCCATTGCCGCGACGACCTGGCGATCGGTCGGCTCGCGTTCCCGGAAGGCCAGTTCCAGGCAGAGCTCGTTATCCGTACCCCCGCCGGCCCGTATGCTCGCCAGCAACTTGTCCGGTCCGATCCGTCCATCCTCGTTATACGCCTTGGTGAACGGCCAGTGCCCGCCCTTGTTCATCGAGCTTTGCTTGATGTGGATGATCGGCGAGGCTTTCGCGAACCGCTCCGCCCAGGCGTAAGGGTCGGTGTCGGACGGATCGGATGAGGACACGTCGCCATGGTCGATGTCGATCATCGGCTTCAGCGGTATCGGCAAGCCGCCTGCGTCGATCCAGCGTTGCAACGCAGCGCAATCCTTGAGCGTGTGTCCGAACTCGCGGCTGATCGACATCGGCTCCCAGAACATCCAGGTCAGGCCGCGTCGGGCGGCGTGCTCGGCGACCTCGCGCCAACACTCAAGGGCGATCCGCAGCAGCGCTTCGCGCCGGTCGCGGTCGTCGAAGTCCCGGTAGGTCAGGATGGCGAACTGCGTCCCGATCGCCGGGCAGCCGAGATCGGCGGCGACGTCCGCCAGGGTCTTGAACCAGTCGACATAGTAGGCGCGCACGCCTGCGTCGGGATGACCGAAATGGTTCAGCCGTCCATAGGGCCCGGTCATCATCGATGTGATGGAGACGCCGTTGGCTTCGACTGCGGCGGCCATCCTCGCGACGATGGGAGAGAGCGTCTTCGCCGGCCAGGACGGATTGACAAACTCGTGCGTCAACTGGACATGGCCGATGCCGATCTCCGCGGCGATGATCGCGATCAGGTCTTCCGGGTCGGCAAAGCGGTTGACCAGAGGGTTTGTGCTGATCGATAGGGTGAAGGGCATGGAAGCTTCTTCGTGACGGGTGATTGGAACCGGGCAAAAGCACTGGCGCTCGTGCGATATGAAAAACTATGCATGTGCCGCAATATTTTGCAATTCTCCGTCCGGTGACCTAGCATCTCTCGATGTTTTGGCGCTGGCGCTCGCGTGGGTCAACCATCCGGCGATGGGAATGGCGCGGGCTGCGCTTTCTGTCGGGCCTCGAACGGTGAAGAAGGAAACGCATATGAAGATCATCATCGGCGGCGATGGCGCGGGGCAACCGCTGGTCAAGGCGGTTGCCGAGTATCTTCGGACCCGCGAGGACGTGACATTCGACGACGCCAGCGCGGCGCCTGCAAACGCCGAGGAGCGCTACGCCGCGACCTCCGAGCGGATCGCCACGGCGATTCTCCGCGGCGCCTACCACCGCGGAATCTTGTGTTGCGGAACCGGTATCGGCGTCTGCATCTCGGCCAACAAGGTGCCCGGCATTCGCGCGGCACTGACCCACGACACCTATTCGGCCGAGCGCGCCGTCAAGAGCAACAACGCGCAGATCATTACCATGGGCGCTCGCGTGATCGGACCGGAACTCGCCAAGGCGATCGTCGAGAAATTCCTGGACTCGGAATTCGATCCGCGAAGTTCTTCGGGTGCCAACGTTGCCGCCATGAACTCGCTCGACGACAAGTACCACGCGCGCTGAGCACGGATTATCGACGCGGTAGCTGACAGATTGCGACGTGGAAGCCCCGTGGTTCGGTCCGCCGCTGAAACGTCTTGGAACCAGGAGGACGCCGTGCCGAACGAGGCGCCACATCGCCACGACGAAAATGGAGAGGCCGGTCTCGCGGCGCGTGCGGCGTGGCTCTATTTTTCCGGCGGCATGACGCAGGGCCAGATTGCCAAGCGACTCGGTGTCACCAGCATCAAGGCGCACCGGCTGATCGCGCGCGCCAACCGCGATGGCCTGGTGCGGGTATTCGTTGATGCGGAGGTGGCCGAGTGCCTTGACCTGGAGGAGACGATTCGCCAGCGCTTTGGTCTCGACTTCTGCAGCGTGGCGCCGGATCTCGGCGAAGAGACGCCGCTTCCTCTCAGGGCGCTCGGCATCGCCGGCGCCAACTTCCTGAAGAACGAGATCGAGCGCGGAGAGCACGCCCTCATCGGCGTCGGCCATGGCCGCACGCTCGCCGCCGCGGTCAACGCCATGCCGGCAGTGGCGACCGGACGGACCCGCTTCGTCTCGGTGCTCGGCGGCTTCACCCGCCGTTTCGCCGCCAACCCCTACGATGTCATTCACCGCCTGGCCGAGAAGACCGGGGCTGAAGCCTTTCAGATCCCGCTGCCGACCTTTGCCAATACCGCCGAGGACAAGGCGGTGCTTCTCAGCCAGCCTGGCGTTGCGGAAGTGTTCGATCTGGCCTGTTCGGCGCCTTTGGTCTTTGCCGGCATCGGCGATGTGACCGAGGATGCATTCCTGTTCGCCAACAGCATGGTCGGCACCGACGAGATCGGCGAGATTCGCGCGGGCAGGGCGGTCGGCGAACTTCTCGGCCACTACTTCAATTCCGACGGTCAACCGGTCGCGGAAGCTGTCAGCGCCCGGGCGCTGTCCCCGACATTGGCTCATCTTAGCGCATCCCGCGTCGTCGCCCTTGCCGGTGGCGCCGACAAGGTTTCCCCGACCCTCGCCCTCCTGCGCAGCGGCTTTCTCGACGGCTTGGTGACCGACGAGATCACCGCTCGCGCGATTCTGGCAAAGAGCGGCGAGCGGTGACCGCGATACCTCATCGCCCATCGATCATGCCGCGCCCATACGCTCTTGTGTCCGCATAGATTCGCCCCTGACGCGCGCAGAGCGACTTCCACTGGGAGGCGTATTCGGGTCGGGGATAGACCGTCTGGTCGATTGCCGTCATCGCCGCGGCGGCGGTCGGGTAGTTGGGGAACCAGCCAGCGCCGACGGCCGCGACGATGCCGGCGCCAAGCGCCGAGGCTTCCACCGTGCGACTGCGCTCGACCGGCAGGTCGGCGGCGTCGGCAAGCATCTGCAGCCAGAGCCGGCTTTGCGCCCCGCCGCCGATCGCGCGGATTCGCTCGAGCGCCAGCCCCTCGGCGGCCATCGCCTGGATTCCGCGGGTGATTTCGGCGGTCAGAGCCTCGAGCGCCGCGCGATAGAAATGCGCCCGCCCGTGATTGGCCGAAAGGCCGACGATCGCGGCGCGGGCGGCCGGGTCCCAATGCGGGTTCATGACGCCGATGATATGCGGTGTCATGGTCAGTCCCTGCGAGCCGATCGGCAGCTGGGCCGCAGCCGCCTCCAATCGATCGAAGGCCCCGGGGTCGTCGCGCCCCCCGGCGAAATTGTCCACGACCCAATTGACGAAGAAGGCGCCGGCCTTTTGCAGTGCTTCGAGGAAATAGCCCTCGCCGGTCGGGGCCGTCATCGTGCGCCAGTGCAGGTCGGTCGCCGGCGTTGGAGAATAGACCCCGGTGACCGTCGCGGTGCCGAGATTGAGATAGACCGTCCCGGGCTCCATGGCATTGGTGCCGAGGCCGGCGCATTGGCCGTCGCCGCCGCCGGCAAAGACCGGGGTGCCGGGCCGCAGGCCGGTTTGTTGCGATGCCGCCTCGGTGATGGCGCCGACCCGGCTGCCCGGCTTCAACAGATCTGGGAGTTGCTGGCGCCGGACGCCGACACTGTCGAGAATGGGGTCGGACCAGTCCATCGCCGTGATGTCGAAAATGCCGAAGGGATCGGCGCTCGACCAGCTCGCGGCCTTGCGGCCGGTCAAGCGGCCGGTCAGGAAGGCATGGACGTCGACGATCCGGTCACACGACTCCAGCATCGTGGGATCGTTTTGCCGCAACCAATCCAGCCGGTAGACGACAGGGATCGTGTCCACCGGCTTGCCGGTCGTGCGGTGCAGCCAGTCGCGGCCCATTTGGTCGGCATAGGCGGCATAGCTGCCGATCGAACGCTCGTCGAGCCAAACCATCGCCGGGCGCAGCGCGCATCCGTCCGCATCGAGAAAGGCCACCGTCTCGCGCTGGTTGGAAATCGCCACCGCGTCCACCGTATCGGCGCCGACCGTCGCGACCGCCGCGCTCACTGAAACCGTCAGCGCGTCCCACCAGTCCTCGCAATTTTGCTCGGCATAGCCCGGCTGCGGTGTCGACAACGCGATGGTCGCGCGCCCTTCCGCGACCGCGCGCCCGTCTTCGTTCCAGACGATCGCCTTGGTGCTCTGGGTCGAACTGTCGATGCCGATGACATGCCGTTTCCGGGCCATTTTTCCTCCTCCCGACCTCCGCTCGGTTTTTCCCGCAAGGGTCGCCCCCGTTTTCGGGGAGTGCTCGCGTGCTCGGCTTAGTTCGCCTCCAGAAGAGCCGCCGCCGTGTCGGAATCCGTCACCAGGTGGGTGGCGTATCCCCCGTTGAGCGCCGCCAGAATGGCGTCGCGCTTGGCCGGCCCTCCGGCCAAGCATAGGCGAAACGGAACGCTTTTCAGATCGGCGAGCGAAATCCCGACGATGCCGTCATCGATCGGGCAGGGGACCGGGGCGCCGGCCGCGTCGATCAGGCGGCCGATGATCACGGCCTTGGCGCGCCCTTCGGATTGAATCTGCCGCAAGGCAACGGGATCGAGCATGTCGCTTTCGGCGAAGGTGCTTTTCCGACCGAGTTCGCCGACGCCGAACATGACCTTCGTCGCCGATCGGATCAGCGCGAACTGGCGTTCCAGAGATGGTTCGGCGAGAAGCCGGTCGCGCAGGTCCCGGCTCGACAGCACGGCGGGCGCGTGCAGGTTGACGCAGCGGGCGCCGAGCTGATTGGCCAACAGCGTCGTGCACAGCTCCGGCGAGAAATCGGCCGAACTCGCCGAGCTGCCGGACACCTGGACGATGGTCAGATCCGGTATTCGGCTGGCCTCGGTGGCCCGCGCCGCCGCCAGGATCGTGCGGCCCCAGGCGACGCCGATAATGTCGCCGGGGTCCAGAACGTCGGCCAGCACCCGTGCCCCCGCAGCGCCGATGCGTTGTTCCGCGGGGTGGTCCGGCAGCGCGGGAACGACAGTTGCCGCAACCAGCGCAAACCGCTTCGCCAGCGCCTTGGACAAAGCCGTGCGTGCGACGGCCGCGCTGTCCACCCGAATGGTTACCCGACCGCTTCTCCGCGCTTCCTGCAGGTAGTTGGCTATACTCGCCCGCGAAACACCGAGGCGAGCGGCGACCGCGGCCTGGGTCAGCTCGTCGACATAGTAGAGCCACGCGGCCCAGGTCACGACGTCGTCGAACTCCGGCGGCGGCTTTGGCGTCCCGCGACTCGGGCCGTGAAGGGTTGCAGGCTGATCCATCCGGTCGAAAATGCCATGTCTCTGACTTTTGTCAAACGGTTCTGTCATCTGTTTGACAAATGCGAAACGTCGGTGTCAGATGTCGATAAATGGGAGGCGACATGTCGGAGATCCGGGAGCCACGTTCCGTCGACGATGAGCGGAATTGGACGTCGCTCATCGATGAGATCATCGACGGGCGGTGGATCCATCCGGAGACCGGCGCGCCGGCCGCGGTCGATTATGACCGCGTCGTCATCGCAGAGAGTCTGGCGGGACGGGAAGCCGAACTCGTTGACGCGATGAATCTCGGCGGCCGGATCGCTCTAATCGCCGACGCGGCTACATTTGCGGCGCTGGGCGATCGTGTCGCAAAGGCGCTGGTCGGATGGGATGTCACCGTCATCCTGCTCGATGATCCCCATGCCGACATGGCCCATATCGCCGCGCTCAGGCAGCGGCTCACAGGATTCGACGGCGCTATCGCGGTCGGCTCCGGCACCGTCAACGACCTGGTCAAATACATCGTCGCGGAAGACAAGCGGCCCTATTGCGTCTTTGGCACCGCAGCCTCCATGAACGGCTACACGTCCTCGACCGCCTCGATCACGCTGGACAGCGGATTGAAGGTGTCGTTGCCGTCGATCGCGCCGCGCGGCTTCTTCGTCGATCTGGGCGTGGCGGCGGTGGCGCCGAGGCGACTTGCGGCAGCCGGCTTCGGCGATTGCCTGGCGCGTTCGGTTGCGCAAATCGACTGGTGGATCTCGCACCGGCTGCTTGGCACCGAATACCAGCAGGTGCCCTACACCATCCAGGAAGCCGATGAGCGCGAACTGAACGCCCGCGCCGCCGGTATAGCAGCCGGAGATATGGAGGCCATCGGCTATCTCTACCGCGTCCTGACGCTGTGCGGCCTCGGAATCGCCTTTACCGGCGTCTCCCATCACGGCTCCATGGGCGAGCATCAGATCTCCCATTATATCGACTGTTTTGCCGGCGACCGGCATCCCGGCACGCTGCATGGCGAACAGGTCGGCGTCGCCTCGCTGACCATGGCGCGGTTGCAGCAGCGCATCCTCGCCTCCGACACGCCGCCGACGGTGCGCCCGACCCGTATCGACGAGGCTGGCATGGTTCGGCGGATGGGCCCCGAGATCGCCGCCCAATGTCTGGAGGAATACCGCAAGAAGGCGCTCGACCAGGCGGGCGCGGACCGGCTCAACGCCCGTATGATCGAGATATGGCCGGAGCTTCGCCAGGAATGCCTCGGCTTCGCGATCCCGGCGGACGAGATGGAGCGGCTGCTGCGGGCCGCGGGCGGCGGCGCCACCGCGGGCGAACTCGGCGTGCCGGTGGATTTCTATCGCGAGGCGGTGCTCCATTGCCGCGAGATGCGCAATCGCTTCTCGGTCCTCGACATCGCGGACGACGCCGGTCTCCTGGCCGATTTCGCGGCGGGGGAGCGTTGACGATGCGCCCGATCTCGCAGATGCCCTCGGACGTGGCCGCTTCGATCATCGGCATCTTTGCCGACATCGACGATACGTTGACGACGGACGGACGGCTTCCGGCGGCGTCCTACGCCGCGCTGGAGGCGCTGCATGACGCCGGGCTGTTCGTCGCGCCCATCACCGGCCGGCCGGCAGGCTGGTGCGACATGGTCGCCCGCTTCTGGCCGGTAACGGGCGTCGTCGGCGAGAACGGCGCCTTCTATTTCGCCCATGACGGGGCGCAACGGCGGATGCGCCGCACCTTCTTTGCGAGCGATTTCGAGCGCGCCGCCAACCGCAAGCGGCTCGAAGCAATCGGCCGGCGGATTCTCGTGGAGGTGCCGGGCGCAGCGATCTCCGCCGATCAGCTCTACCGGGAAGCCGATCTCGCCATCGACTTCTGCGAGGATGTCGCACCGCTTGGAAAGGCCGATATCGCCCGGATCAAGACGATCTTCGAGGAGGAGGGCGCGGTCGCGAAAATCTCCTCGATCCACGTCAATGGCTGGTTCGGCGACTATGACAAGCTGTCGATGACCCGGCGCTTCGCGGCCGAGATTCTGGGCATCGACCTCGAGGCCGAGAAGCATCGGATCGTCTTTGCCGGGGACAGCCCCAACGACGCGCCGATGTTCGGCTTCTTTCCCAATAGCTGCGGGGTTGCCAACGTCCTCGATTTCACCGGCGAGATGGATGCCGAACCGGCCTTCGTCGCCGCGCGCGCCGGCGGCGAGGGCTTCGTCGAGATCGCCGACGTCATCCTGTCGGCCCGCGATCGGAACGAGGGCAAGGCGCGGCACAGGGAGGCGGCCGATGCGCGATAGCGAGCGCGCTTTGCGGCAGAAGATCATCGATCTCTGCCTGGAGATGAACCGGAACGGCATCAACCAGGGCACTTCCGGCAACATTTCGGCGCGCCACGGCGATGCGATGCTTTTGACCCCGAGCGCGACCCCCTATGAGGAGCTGACGCCGGAAAAGATCGTTTTCATGCCCCTCGATGGCGACGGCACGGACTGGTCGGGACCGCTGAAGCCGTCGACCGAATGGCGCTTTCATCGCGACATCCTGCGCGCGCGTCCGGATGCCGGGGCGGTCGTCCATGCCCATCCGACCTTCGCTACCACGTTGGCGATCACCCGCCGCGCGATTCCCGCCTGTCATTATATGGTCGCGGTGTTCGGCGGCACCGACGTCCGCTGCTCGGGCTACGCACGCTACGGAACGCCGGAACTCTCCCATGAGGCGCTGACGGCCCTCGAAGGCCGGACGGGATGTCTGCTCGCCAACCACGGCGCCATTACCATCGGCAGCGATCTCGACAAGGCCATGTGGCGGATGGTGGAATTGGAAACGGTGGCCAAGCAGTATCATCACAGCCTGCAGCTCGACGGCGGCCCGGTGATCCTCAGCGACGCGGAAATCGCCGAAGTGCTGGAAGGATTCGGCAGCTACGGCCTGCAGTCTCGCAAGGGGGCGTCGAAGCGATGAGAGCAGGGACCGCACCCCGTCTCGGCATCTCAATCTCGGGCGCGGCGGCGCGGCGAAGGTGCCGTTCGCCGTGGGCCGGTGGCCGCCGGGCGGGGAGGTCGTGCGCTTGACCCCGTCGCCCAATCTTGCCCGTCGCTTCGTTATTTCGGACCACCCGCTGCCGTGGCTCCTGCCGCTGATCGCGCTTCTCGTGGTCTTCACCATCTTTCCGCTGATCTACAATATCTGGCTGAGCTTCCACGAATTCGTGCCGCGCCGGCGGGTGCTGGAATATGTCGGCGGACAGAACTGGGTGCAGCTGTGGGAGGACAGCCGCTTCTGGCAGTCGCTCGGCGTGACCTTTCTCTACTTCATCATCGCGCTGGTCTTCGAACTGGCGCTCGGCATGGGAATCGCGCTGTTACTCGATTCCGACGAGCCGGGCTTCGGCATCCTGCGCGGTCTCTTGACGATGGCGCTGGTCGTCCCGCCCGCGATCGTCGGCATGATGTTTCTCCTGATGGAGGATTCGCAGTTCGGCGTCCTGACCTTCTTCCTCCAGATGATCGGCGTCCTCAGCCCCGAAACGCCGATCCTGTCGACGCCGTCGCTGGCGCTCGCCGGCGTGCTGCTTGCCGAGATCTGGCAGTGGACGCCGTTCATGGTGCTGATCCTCCTGGCCGGTCTGCGCGCGCTTCCCACCGAGCCCTACGAGGCCGCGATGATCGATGGCGCGAGCCCCATCCAGACCTTCGTTCGGCTGACCCTGCCGATGATGTCCAAGGTGATCGCCATCGCCGTCCTGATCCGCGGCATCGATCTGTTCCGGGTGTTCGACTACGTCTTCGTGATGACCTCGGGCGGGCCGGGCACCGCCACCTACACGCTCAGCCTCTACGCCTGGCAGCAGACCTTCTCCTTCATCAAATGGGGATACGGCGCGACGCTCAGCCTCGTCACGCTCGCGATCATCCTGGTTCTGGCCAATCTGTTCATCAAGCTCGCGAAGGTGAAGTGGTGATGCCGACCGCGTTTTTCCCCCGGATGCTCCGCATCCTGTTCGCCTGGGTCGTGGTGGGGCTGTTCTTCTTCCCCATCTACTACTGGACGAGCGTGGCGTTCCGCGACGGCCGCGACATCTTCTCGCGCCCGCCGATCGTCTTCAACTTCGCTCCGACGCTCGACAATTTCCAGAAGGTCTTCGGCATCACTTTCGGCGATGGCGGTCGCCTGACCGTGACGCCGGGCGGCGGCAATTTCTTCATGGGCCCGCGGCTGTGGGATTCGATCGTCATTGCCACCGGTTCAACGCTGCTGGCGCTGGTCATCGCGACACTCGCGGCCTATGCGCTGTCGCGCATCCAGTTCCGCGGCCGCCATGCCTTCGTCGGCTGGGTGCTGTCGACGCGCATGATGCCGCCGGTCGCCGTCGCGATCCCGATGTTCTTCATGTACAAAACGCTCGGCCTGCTGGACACCTATCTCGGCATGATCCTCATCCACGCGCTGATGAACCTGCCACTGGCCGTGCTCTTGATGAAGAGCTTCTTCGACGACATCCCGACCGAGATCGATGAAAGCGCCATCGTCGACGGGGCAAGCCGCTGGCTGATCTTTCGCCGCGTGGTCCTGCCGATGGCGCGCGGCGGCATCGCCGCGACGGCAGTTCTCTGCTTCATTTTTTCCTGGACCGAATTCCTGTTCGCGCTGACGCTGACCCAGACCGACATCAAGACGGTCCCGGTGGTCTCGACGACCTTCGTCACCTCGGTCGGAACCGCCTGGGGCAACATGGCGGCGCTCGGCGCGGCCGCGATCGTTCCCGCCTTCATCTTCGTGCTGGCGGTGCAGAAGCATCTGGTGCGCGGCCTGACGATGGGCTCGCTCAAGCAGTAATCCGCGTCCGCCTCCGAGGAGGGAGGCGGTGCCGCGCATACCCGCGAAGACAGGCGGGCCCCAACTGTCGCTAACGGAGGAGAACGAGACCATGAAAGACTGGCAGCGCAAGAATTATCTGGCGTCGGTGACCGACCGCTACGTCAATGGCCGGATGGACCGGCGCAGCTTCCTTCGCTCGGCCGGAAAGCTCGGCCTTTCGGTCGGCGCGCTCGGCATGGGCTTCGGCATGGGTAACGGTCGGCCGTTCCTCAACCTCGCCCCGTCGGCCTTCGCGCAGGATTCGCTGGAGCCCTCGGCGGAAATGATGAAATGGCTGGCCGATGTCGGCAAGCCCTTCGCCGGGACGACACTTCGCCTCGCAACGGAGTCGACGCCGCCTTCCAACGCCATCGCCAACAGCCTGAAGGGCTATTTCGAGGAGGCGACCGGTATCAAGGTGGAGATCGAGGTGCTGCCGCTGGAGCAGGTGCTGCAGAAGCTGACCCTCGACGTCGCCTCGGGCCTCGGCACCTACGATCTCTATTATATCGACCAGAGCTGGGCGGCGAGCTTCAGCCAGGATGTCTTCGATCCGCGCGAGCAATACGAGGAAAAGCCGGACCTCGCCTATCCCGACTATAATATGGATGATTTCCTGCCAGCGCTGGTCGACGGCATCGCCAAATACGAAGATCGCTGGGTGGGCGTTCCCTACGATATCCCGATCTTCATCATGCAGTATCGCAAGGACATCTATGACGAGCTCGGCCTGAAGGCGCCGGAAACGATGGACGAGCTTCTCACCAACTCCAAGGCGATCACCGACGCCAAGGGGCCGGAGATGTACGGCACCTCCGGGCAGATGAAATCCGGTCACTACAGCCTGGAATGCGACTGGACGGCTTGGCTGTGGGGCCATGGCGGCCAGATTTTCGATGCCGACAACAACTTCGCCGGCAACAACGAGGCCGGCCTCGCGGCGATGGAGTACTGGGACAAGCTGAAGGCGACGATGCCGCCGGGCGTCGATGGCTGGACGTGGGACGGCCAGGGCCAGTCGGTCAGCCAGGGTGTGGCGGCGTCGATGCTCTCCTGGGGCGAGTTCTTCCCGTTCTTCGACGATCCGAAATCAGGCAAGATTTCCGGCCTGATGGAGGCCGCGATTCCGCCGAAGGCGACGAGCCTCATCACGCCGGACAAGACCGGTTTCGGCGAGATTCCGGGTGTCGGTCACCAGGGGGGGTCGAGTCTGGCGGTGTCGAAATACTCCAAGAGCCCGGACGCCGCCTGGGTGTTCATGCAGTGGGCGACATCGGCTGACACCCAGGCGCTGATAACCGTCCTCGGCGGCGGTACGGGACCGACCCGCGCCAGCGTCTACGACGATCCACGGGTGCTCGCCAACGCCAAGGTCGGCGCCGGCACCACCCGGCATCTGCCGGTCGTGCGTGAGACGATTGCGAAATACATGGGCTCCGAGCCCGATCTGCCGGAATGGGCGGAAATCTCCAGCGACACGATCCCGGTCGGGCTCGGCCGCTACTTCGCCGGCGAGTTCGATAGTCCGAAGGCCGCGATGGACGAGATCGCCGCCAACGTTTCCTCGGTCCTCAAGGGCTGAGGCGACAGAGGCCGACCGCCGCGCCTCTCCCGCGCGGCGGTCGGCCCATCCCCAGATAAGCAGAAACGGGACGAAGCTGCATGGCTGACAAACCCCTTATCGCCATCACAGGAGCCAGCTCCGGCATCGGCGAGGCAACGGCGCGGGCCTTTTCCAAGGCCGGCTACCCGCTGCTGTTGATGGCGCGGCGCGTGGACCGGATGGAGGCGCTCGGCCTGCCGAACGCCGTCCTGGCCAAGGTGGACGTGCGCGACCGTGACGCGATCAAGGCGGCGGTCGCCGAGGGCGAGGCGAAATTCGGGCCGGTGGACCTGATGTTCGCCAATGCCGGTGTCGCCCATCTCGCCGATATCGCCACCCAGCCGCCGGAGGAATGGGACGCGATGATCGACATCAACACCAAGGGCGTGATGAACACCGTCCATGCCGTGATGAACGGCATGATGCAGCGTCAGCGGGGCACCCTGGTGATGATGAGCTCGATCGCCGGGCGCAAGATCTACCCCGACCATACCGTCTATTGCGGCACGAAGTTCTTCGTCCACGCCGTCGCGGAAAGCTTGCGCGAATACCTGTCGGGCTACAATGTCCGGGTGCAGGTGATCTCCCCCGGCGTCATCGAGACCGAGGTGTTGTCCGGCGTGCATGACCCGAACACGCTCGCCGCCTACCAGGCGAACAAGCTCGCGATCGGCGGCGGCATCGGGCCGGAGCATGTCGCCGACCTGATCCTGACGACCTACCGGATGTCGCAAAACGCGCTGGTGCAGGAAATCGTCCTGACGCCGACGCGCCAGCGCCACTGACCCGCCGCCACTGCGTTCGTAGCCACCGAGGAAGATCGTCCCATGTCCAGCGTCGAATACAAGAACATCGGGAAATCTTACGGCTCGGTCGAGGTGATGAGGGACATCTCGTTCCGCATCGAGGAACACCAGTTCGTTGTCCTGCTCGGACCGTCGGGCTGCGGCAAAACGACACTACTGCGCATGACGGCCGGCCTCGAGAGCATCACTGCCGGAGACCTGGAGATCGACGGCCGGCGCGTCAACGACGTGCACCCGCGCGACCGCGATATCGCCATGGTCTTCCAGAACTACGCGCTCTACCCGACCATGCGGGTCTACGACAACATCGCCTTCAGTCTGGAGGTCGCCAGGAAGCCGAAGGCGGAGGTCAGAAAAAAGGTCGAGTGGGCGGCGGAGGTCCTCAATTTGACGGACTATCTCCACCGTTTTCCCAAGGAACTGTCCGGTGGCCAACGCCAGCGTGTCGCCATGGGGCGGGCGATGGTGCGGGACGCGGGCGTGTTCCTGTTCGACGAGCCGCTCTCCAATCTCGACGCCAAACTGCGCGCCCACATGCGACTGGAAATCCGCCAACTCCACGATCGGCTGAAGGCGACGACGGTCTATGTCACCCACGATCAGATCGAGGCAATGAGCATGGCCGACATCATCGTTCTGATGCAGGGCGGTCGGATCGTCCAGATGGGCACGCCGGACCAGATCTACGAGAAGCCGAACTCGATCTATGTCGCCGACTTCATCGGTTCACCCTCGATGAACTTCATCGACGGGGAGATCGCCGCCAGCGCCGACGGCTCGGTCTTTCAGGCTCCGGGCGTCCACGTCCCGCTGCCGGCGTACGCCACGGCCAGACACGGCCAGAAGGTGCTTCTCGGCGTGCGCCCGAACGATCTGGCGGTTTCCGAGGACGGCCCGATCCGCGGCAAGGTGATCCTTTCGGAAACCACCGGCGCCGACGTGCAGCTGCATGTCGAGGTCGACGGGAGGGACACGATCGTCGTCGTGCCCCGCGCCGAACGCCGCCAGTCCGGCACGCATGTGGGGCTGACGGTTGCGGAAAGCGCCATCCACCTGTTCGACAAGGCGACGGAAAAGCGGGTCGTCTGATTGCGCGACCGTAGAGGCGGCTCCGGTTTCCCCCACGTGCCGGCGCCGAGGTTGCGTTTCCGGTTGACCCGGGGCCGCTTGCCGCCTCGGCCTCACCACCGAAGACAGGCAAGATGATGTTCGATGGTGACGCCCTTTTCCGAGACCCGCGAGGCGATCGCGCTCTCGTTCGTCTCCGCCAGAATGCCCGTGCGCACGAGCGCCTTCGCCGCGCCGAAGGCCGCGGCGCCGGCCATGTCGTGGTCGATGCTGTCCCCGATGCAAAGGATGCGCGGCCTCTGGACGGTGGCAATAAGCGCGTGGGCCGCCGCGTAGATCTCGCTATAGGGCTTGCCGACGAAGGTGACGACGCCGCCGAGCGCCGTGTAGCGGTCGGCGATCGCCCCGGCAGCCGGCACGAGACCTTGCGGCGTCAGCATCTGCCGGTCGGGATTGGTACAGATGCAGGGAACGCCCCGACTAGCCGCGGGCCGCATGCGCTCTTCGTATTCGGTCATCGCGATGTGGTCGGCCTGGCTGCCGGCGATCACCACGAGATCCGTCGCGTCCGCCGCCTCGACGGATGTGCAGCCGAGCCGGTCCGACAGATTGGTGTCGCCGGGGCTCGACAGGGTCAGGCAGCGGATCCGCCGGTCTTGCGGCAGCGGGATCGCGCCATCCTCGCACAGCCGGATGGCGACGTCGCCGGAGGTGACGCAGGCGAGATAGCTGGACCGCGCAATGCCGAGGCGAGCCAGACGGGCCTCGTTGAAGGCCGCCGGCCGGCCGGAATTGGTGACGAAAAGCACAGGCTTGCCGAGGCCGGCAAGCGCATCCACCGCCGCGGCCGCGCCGGGATAGGCGTGGGTGCCGTCGTGGACGACGCCGAATTGGTCGAGGAAGAACGCATCGTACCGGCCGGCGATATCGCGAAGTCTCTCGATCCGCATGACGTCGCCGGTCATGGGACCGCGCTCGGGCTAAGGGTCAGTCGCACCGCGATCGGCATTCCGACGGCTTCGATCCAATCGGGCCATGCCTGGGCGGATGCGTCGTAGTCGGTCTTCAGTACGTTGTTGGCGACGCGGATCCCGGATGTGCCGACGTCTATGCGGATCGCGACGGCGCGCGTCGACTGGACGGCGGTCTTGTTCATGCCGCGTCCGGTGTGGGCGCGCCCGGTCGGTCGAGTGCCTGCCGGTATGTCTCCGCTTCCCAGTGGGTGAGATGATGGACATCGCGCTCGCTCAGCGGATGTAGGGCGACGTCCGAGGGGATCCGGGCCGCCACATCAGCGAGGCAGCCGACGAGGGCTTCGCCCCCGGCGGTCAGCCGTTCGTGGACCAGGACGCCGACGCCGCGCACCAGAAGCAGGCTCGGCGCCGGATGCGGCCCGGCCTCCCGCGATGCCAGGAATTCTGGGATCGCGCCGGCGTCGCGCGTGACGGTACCGATCGTCTCGCCGAGGAAGATCACGTGGTCGGGATAGAGTGGGCCGGCGAGGGCGACCCGTAGCGAATCCGGATCGCGCGCCAGATGATGGACGCTGTGGTCGGATGGCAGACGGTAAGGCGTGTCGGCGGCGAGGTTCGCAAGCGTCTCTGTATCAAACGATTTGGCCGCCGGGCGCGGCGGGATCGCCAGTGCGGCAACGACCGAATCCAGGCGTTCGGCGGCGTCCGCGACGTTGGTTCCGGCGACGATCAGCCCATGATTGCCGAGGATCAAGATGGCGATCCGGTCGGAAGCGATGCGCGCGACCTGCCGGGCCAGCGGAACGCCCGGTCGGCAGTAAGGGATGTCTGCGAAGCGGCCGTCGAAGCCGGCCTCGGTCAGCCGCTCCGCGATCCGCGCCTCCGCGTCTTGGGTGACGGCATGGGCGATGGTGTTCACGCAGTGGGCATGAAGGACGACCGGCTGTGGCATCGCGGCGTGGACCGCCGTCTCGATCGATGGCCTGAGCTTGCTGGCGGACAGCTCCGAGGCGACGAAATCGGTGGCCTTCTCGGCGCGGGCATCGCCGGCGCGCAAGGCGTCGAGGAGCGGGGCGATTCGCACCGGCACGAAAATGTCGCGCGTTTCGGCATCGGCGAGCCACGTGCCGGATGCCTTCACCCACAGGATGCCGTCCCGCTTCAGGGAGGTGTTGCCGCCGGCGGCCTGGGTCAGCGTCCTGTCCCGCCCGATCGCGCGCGACAGGCGCCGCAAAGCGCCCAGCCCGTCGCCGATCGCGGTCCCAGGCTGTTGGTTCGTTCGGTCAATCAACGCTTTTTCCGATCCTTTCGTCCGCATATCGCGGCTCGGCCTGGTCTCGATCCGGTGCCTCGGCGGTACGCCGCGTCCGCGCGGCTAGGAAGTCGCGCACGGCCTGGCGTTCGCTGTCGGCCAGAGCGAGGCCGTGCTTGGTCCGCCGATCGAGGATATCCTCGGCCGTCTTCGCCCATTCGGTCTCGATCAGATAGTCGATCTCGCGTTGGTGGAGGGTTCCGCCGAAGTGCCGGCCCAGATCCGCCAGGCTCCTTGCGGAACCCAGCAAGACCTTTGCCCGCGTTCCATAGAGCCGGGCATAGTGGTGGGCGAGGGGGCGGGGAAGCCACGGGTGGTCGGCTCTGAGGCCGGCCTCGAAACTTTCGAAATCCGCGTTCGCCATGTCGCCGCCCGGCAGCGGAATGTCGTGCGTCCAGGCGGCGCCCATCCCCGGGAAGAAAGGCTTCAGCCGGTCAAGCCCGCGTTCGGCGAGTTCGCGGTAGGTGGTGATCTTGCCGCCGAAGATGGAAAGCATCGGTGTCTTGCCGTCCGCCGCGTCAATGTCGAAGACATAGTCGCGCGTCACCGCCGAGGGGTTGTCCGCATCGTCTTCCAGCAGCGGGCGCACGCCGGAGAAGGAATGGAGGACGTCGGCGCGGGTCAACGGCGCCTTGACGTAGCGGTTCACCGCGTCGAGGAGGTAGGTGATCTCGCTTTCCTCGACCGCGACGTCGCCAGCATCTCCCTCATAGGCAAGATCGGTGGTGCCGATCAACGCCTTATCGCCCTGATAGGGATTGACGAAGATCACGCGCTTGTCGGTGTTCTGGAAGAGATAGGCCTGGCTGCCGTCCCAGAATTTCGGCGTCACGATGTGGCTGCCCTTGACCAGCCGCACCCGCCGCGTCGAGTTCGCCCCAATGACGTTCGCGAGCACCGTGTCGACCCAGGGACCGGCTGCGTTGACGAGGCCGCGCGCCGAGACGCGGTAGGTCTCGCCGTCTTCGCCACGGAGCGTCGCCCGCCAGACGTCGCCGTCGCGCGTCGCCGAAACCGCGGTGGTGCGGGTGAGGATCGTCGCGCCGCGCTCCCCGGCGTCGAGAGCGTTGAGGACGACCAGCCGCGCGTCGTCCACCCAGCAGTCGGAATATTCGAAGCCCCTGGCGTAGCGGTCCTGGATCGGTGCGCCTTCCGTCTCGGTCCGAAGATCGATGCTTCGGGTTGCCGGCAGCTTTCTGCGGCCGCCGAGATGGTCGTAGAGGAAAAGGCCGAGGCGGATCAGCCAGGCGGGCCGCTGCTCGGGCGAATGCGGCAGGACGAAGCGCATCGGCCAGATGATGTGCGGCGCGGCGCGCAGCAGCACCTCGCGTTCTCTAAGCGCCTCGCGGACCAGGCGAAATTCGTAATATTCGAGGTAGCGCAGGCCGCCATGGACCAGCTTTCCCGAACGCGAACTGGTGCCTTCGGCCAGGTCACCCTTCTCGCACAGAACGACGGAAAGCCCCCGGCCCACGGCATCGCGGGCGATACCGGTGCCGTTGACGCCGCCGCCGATGACCAGAATGTCTACGGTGCCTAGGTCTCGCATCATGCCGATCTCAGGCCGTCCTGCTGCGGTCGACGGACATGACCATGGTTGTGTCTCCTGTTGCTGCCAAGGCTCCCCGCGCGATCGGCGGGTCAGCAGGGGTTGACGGGCGGTTCGCCGGCCAGATACCGGCGCACCTCCTCGGCCGCCTGGTCGGCGGCGAACTTGACGGTCTTGAGCGATGCGCCCGCGATGTGTGGCGTCAGCGTGACATTTGGAAGCTTCAGGAGCGGCCAATCTTCCGGAACCGGCTCGACGGCGAAGGTTTCCAGCATCGCGCCGCGCAAATGGCCGCGACCGAGCGCTTGGGCCAGGGCGTCGTAGTCGACCAGCGGCCCGCGGGCGGTGTTGACGAAGGTGGCGTCCTTTTTCATCCGGGCGAGGGCCGCGGCGTCGATGAAGCCGGTGGTCTCCTCGGTGACCCGGGCGTGCAGGGTGACGACGTCCGACTCGTCGAGCAGCCGCTCCAGCCCGACCAGTTCGACGCCGTCCCGCGCGTCCTGCGGGGACAGCTGCACATAGGGATCGGCGACGAGGATTCGGCAGCCGAAGGCCTTCAGGAGCTTGACGACCCGCGTGCCAATCGCCCCGTAGCCGACCACGCCGACCGTCATCTCCGATAGTTCCCGTCCCGTGGTGTCGGCGCGATAGAGATCGCCGCGCCAGTCGCCGCCGCGCAGCGCGTCGTGGCCGCGGGAGATGTTGCGGGTCTCGGCCAGGATCGCGCCGAGGGTGAACTCGGCGACCGCACTGGCGTTGCGGCCTGGCGTGTTGACCACGGTGACGCCCCGTTCGCGTGCCGCCGCCATGTCGATATTGACCGGTCCGCCGCGCGAGACGGCGACAAATTTCAGGTGGGGCAGTTGCGCGAACATGTCGCGAGAGAGGGGGGCGAGGTGGGTGACGAGCAGCTCGGCCTCGCCGATCATCGCCAGCGTCGCGTCGGCGCCGCCCTGGTATTCCTTGAGGCCGTCCATCCCCTGGACGGCATAGCCATGCTCCATCGGCTCGTCCGGCCAGGGCAGCCGATGCAGCACCATCTCCGGGACCGCCTTGTTGGCCGCCGTGATTGCCTCGGCGAAGACTTCGGGCAACATGAAATTGTCGCCGATGATCGCGATGCGCGTCGCCATTATGCCGCCTTCCTCGCCCGGTCAGCCCGATCGCGGATCGCCGCGAGGCGTGTCCAGATCGGCGGGAGTTGTTCTCGAATCTCACGGTAGAGGCCGAACGCCGAATCATAGAGCGGCCTCAACGCGGCATCCGGCAGCGTCGGCTCCGAGAACCGGCCTCGGGTCCACACGGCGGTGCATTCCTCGATCGAGGCAAAGAAGCCTCGATTGACGGCGGCGATCATCGCCGCGCCGGCCGCGCCCGCTTCCTCGCGCTCGACCGTCCTCACCGGGCACCCAAGGGCGCTGGCCAGAAACAGGCGCATGGCGCGGGAGCGGCCTGCGCCGCCGGTGAGCTTGATCTCGTGCGGCACGCCGCCGGTCCCCTCGAAGCAGTCGCGCGCGGCGAAGGCGAGACCTTCGAAGACCGCGCGCATCAGGTCGTCGAAGCTGGCCCCGTAGTGCAGGCCGGTGAATTGCGCGCGAGCCAGCGGTTCCATGAACGGTCCGCGTTCGCCGGCTTCCGAAATGTACGGATGATAGATGGCCGAGACCGGCTCGGCCGCCAGGACGCGGTCGTCGAGATGCGCCATAAGCTGGCCGCGATCGCGTTCGACCCCCTCGCTCTGGAGAAATTTCCACGCGAGTCCGACGATCCAGTCGATGTTCAGCGTCGCCGCCATGTTCGACTGAAACTGGACGAGGCCCTGCTCGGCGGGGAGCGGCATGACGTAGCCGCTGCGCATGTCGTTGAGGACGATCTCTTCGGCGCTTCGGACGTGGCGCATGTGGACGCCGGTCGAGCCGAGAATCGAGCAGCCGGTGCCAGGCGTTTCGCCGACGAGGCCGCTGCCGACGCCGGTCGCGACGATGTCGACATAGCCGAGGACGATCGGGACGCCGCGAGGAAGCCCGGTCGCGTCCGCGACGGCGCGGAGCAGCGGATGCGACGTCGTGCGGCCGTCGACGATCGGGGGCAGCAGCCGCGCCTCCCCATCGAGGCCCAAGTTTCCGATCACCGCGTCGCTGTAGCGGCGGGTGCGGAAATCACCGTAGGTGAACGACGCCTCGGACGGGTCGGTGGCCCGCTCGCCGGTCATATTGAAATAGAGCCAGTCCTTGCAATGGAACGCGGTCGTCGCGCGCGCCAGTCTCTCCGGATGCCGCCGCTTCATGACCAGCAGCTGGACGCTCTGCTGGCAGGTGTTGATGCCGGTCCCCGTGCGTTCGTAATGCTCCCGGTGTCGTTCGCTTGCCGCGAATTCTCGGGCGATCTTGCTGCCGCGGCCGTCGAGCCAGAGCCAGGCGGGGCCAACGGGCAGTCCGTTCGCGTCGATCAGCCATGTGCCGTCGCCTTGGCCGGTGATCGCGACCGCGGCGATCGCCGTCACCCGTTCGCCGAGTTGAGCCGTCAGATCCTTCAGCGTCGCCACGGCGTCGGCCCAGGTTGCGGCCATGTCCTGTTCGACGCTGCCACCTTCCCCGGAAGAATAGGTATTCTTGCGCGAGGCGACCGCGATCTGCTCGCCGTCGGTGGTGAAGGCGACGGATTTGAGCACCGAAGTGCCGGCGTCGATGCCGATCAGGATGGATTCCACCGTCATCCCTCTACCTGCCTCCCGGAAAGGCGGTGACCGTGCGCCAAGGCTTCGCCGCTCGCCGCGAAGACGTGCAGCTTCTCGGCCGGCACGTCGACCGAGAGCGCATCGCCGACCTTTCCGGGGCACCGACCGTCGAGGGTCGCGACGATAACGCCGCCGGCAAACTCCGCCTCCAGATGGGTCTGGTCGCCGATCCACTGGTTCGAGACGACCCTGGCCTGGCTCTCGCCACCGCCGACATGGACGTCATGGGGACGGATGCCGATGACGATCTCCGACAGCGACTGGATCGCAGCGCGCACCGGGGCGGTGACCGCATCGGCGGAATAGCCGAGCACTTCGCCATCTTCCCCGCCGTCGCCGGTCTTGCGGAAGGAAACGCGACCGTCGGCAAAGACGGGCCGCACGCGGTAGACGTTCATCGGCGGCTCGCCGATGAAGGTGCCGACATAAAGGTTGGCGGGCCTCTCCTTCAGCTCTTTCGGCGAGGCGAATTGTTGCAACTCGCCGCCTTCCATCACGGCGATCCGGTCGGCCAGCGCATTCGCCTCGGTCTGGTCGTGGGTGACGAGAACGGCGGTCATGTCGTGTTCGCGCAGATACCGCTTCAGCCGTCCGCGCAGGACGGTCCGCAGCTGCGGCTCGAGCTGGCCCATCGGCTCGTCGAGGAGATAGACGTCGGCCTTGCGCACCAGCGCCCGGCCGATGGCCACCCGCTGGCGCTGACCGCCGGACAGTTCGCGCGGCTTGCGCTGCAACTGCGGCTCAAGCTTGAGCATCCGCGCGGCCTCGGCGATCCGGGCCTCGATCTCATCCTTGGGCAGGCCCAGAAGGCGGGCGCCGAAGGCCATGTTCTCATAGACGCTCATATGCGGGTAAAGCGCGTAGCTCTGGAACACCATCGCGATGCCCCGCTTGGAGGGCGGCACCCGCGTCATCGAGCGCCCGTTGATGAAGAACTCGCCCTCGGTGAAGTCGTCCAGGCCCGCGATCAGCCGCAGCAGAGTCGATTTCCCGCAGCCAGAGGGGCCGACAAAGACCACCAGTTCGCGGTCCCCGATCTCAAGATCGATGCCGCGCAGGACCTCCACTTCCTTGAAGTTCTTGCGCACCCCCCGCAACGAAAGCTGTGCCATGGCGATCTCCCAATTCTAAGACCACTCATGCTACCACTAGATACCATTGTCAAACCATTTTCACAT
>LAZR01000646.1_pt1 | contig 25342 bp, 21 predicted proteins | sample 329461 | NCBI WGS metagenome assembly LAZR01 (sample SAMN03002196, study PRJNA259156) | marine sediment metagenome | biome: sea floor; feature: Hydrothermal impacted sediments; material: marine sediment; isolation source: Loki non-amplified sample from Loki's castle hydrothermal vent sediment ...
ATCGCCGTGGAGAATTCGCTCTTAAATTAAAAGATGAGAAAGTCGAAGAGAAGATTGTTTTAAAAGATATTAAAGAATTTAAGCCGACGTTCTGGTACGTCACTATGCTTTGTGTAACTTTCTATTCAGCAATTTTCCCTTTTACAGCCCTATCAACCGATTTTTTTGCGGATAAATGGAATATTGCCCGCGTATCTGACGTGAGCGGCGGATTTCTCAATCAAATTTTCAGCAACTTTCTGCATCTTTTCAGCACTGCTGGAGGTGTTACTTCGATCATTATCTTTGCTTCAATGATTCTTGCTCCTTTCGCCGGCCGATTAGTCGATAAGGTTGGAAAGCGTGCCACCATGATGATTGTCGGTTCGTTGATTATGATTCCCAGCCACTTGATTATGGGTGTCACCAAAATCTATCCTGCCTACCCGATGATCATACTCGGAGCTGCGTTCGTGCTGGTTCCAGCTGCGATGTGGCCTTCAATTCCTCTGATTGTACGCAAAGAGCGGGTAGGAACTGCCTTTGGACTTATGACTGCTATCCAAAACATCGGACTCGCGCTTTTCCCGCTGCTAAATGGTATGCTGCGCGACATCACTCAAACCTACACCAGCAGTATGATCATGTTCTCCAGTTTGGGATTTTTCGGGCTAATTTTCGCTATATTACTTAAAAGAGCAGATGCCCGAGAAGGCGGCGGACTGGAAAGGGCAAGAGCGCGTGTGGCTTAAAGCAGCAGCTATAAATTCTTTCACTATCTTGATCAAAACATTTTCAGGCAGTGTTGCTCACAATAGATCATGAAAATCTGCCCCTACTGCAGCCAGAAAATACCAACTCAAGAGACTAAATGCCCCTCTTGTGGCGCAGTCTACTGGGAACCAGAACAGAATAAATCAAAAGAGACAGTTGAAATAAAAGAAAGCGAAGAAGGGCGAGGCTGTCTTTCTCTTTTTCTCGTGCCTCTTTTCCTCTCGATCGGAGTGGCCGCCTTCTTGATCACAGCGGGATTTGCCATTAATCTAATGGTCCATTTTGAAAGCAACCAGGTTAAGATTATCTGGATTGGTTCCTCTCTCCTTGTGGGTTTTGCCCTATATTTTTTACTATCAAAAATCAGAAAGCAAAAGAAGAAGCAGAGGACAGAGATGAGCAAAAGATAAAGGTAAGTAATAGACAGATGTGAGTAATGGACAGAGGTAAATAGAGGGCTGGGGGAAAGCAAGGAACTATCTGTTCAAAATGGACCTGATTTGACCTCGTTGCAAAAAATCTGTTCTAATAGAAAAAATTCATTGAAGGAAGGAGAAAAAATCCATGGAAACTTCAAGAAAAAAGAAAGGGTCTTCCGCAGTCTTGGCTTTTATCGTCATAGCCTCTGTTTTTCTTCTTATTATAGGCGGAGCCTTTGTTCTGTACCATATCAAAGGAAAGAGAATAACAACGAAAGATATCGCCGCAAGTGAAAAGGTGATCGGGCTCGAATTCACCTCCAAAGAAAGAAAAATGATGCTGGATAACGTAAGGAGAAACCTTTCGAGATTCAAAGAGTTGAGAAGAGTTTCCCTTCAAAACAGTGTTCCTCCAGCTCTGCTTTTTAATCCTGTTACACCTGGAATGGATTTGTTAAAAGACCGGAAGCCTGTAAAAATGCCTGAGGCTTCGGGTATTCAAGTGCCTTCTAATTTCGAAGATTTAGCCTTTTATCCCGTAACAGAACTCGCACAGCTGATAAAATCGAGGAAAATAACTTCAACCGAGCTTACCCAACTTTACATCGAACGGCTTAAAAAATATGGTCCCCGCTTGGAATGTGTCATCACTTTGACAGAAGAATTGGCTTTAGCTCAAGCAAAGCGGGCTGACAAAGAAATAGCTTCGGGCCACTACAGAGGACCTCTTCACGGCATCCCTTGGGGGGCAAAGGACCTTCTTTCTACAAAGGGAATCAAGACGACCTGGGGGGCCATGCCTTACAAAGACCGAATCATAGATATAGATGCCACTGTGGTTAAACGACTCGAGGAAGCAGGAGCAGTGCTTTTGGCCAAGCTTACGATGGGAGCCTTAGCCTGGGGGGACGTCTGGTTTGACGGAAAAACAAAAAATCCCTGGAATCCAGAGCAAGGTTCAAGCGGCTCTTCTGCTGGTTCGGCCGCTGCAACGGCTTCTGGCCTGGTAGGATTTTCCATCGGCACTGAAACTTGGGGTTCTATTGTTTCCCCTTCTGCAAGATGCGGTGTAACCGGACTGCGCCCCACTTTCGGCCGCGTGAGCCGCTATGGGGCCATGGCTTTAAGCTGGAGCATGGACAAAATCGGTCCCATCTGCCGCTCTGTTGAAGATTGTTCTCTGGTCTTCAATGCTATATACGGCCCGGATGGAAAAGACTTTACCGTTGTCAATCTCCCCTTTAACTGGGATCCGTCGCTTGATCTCAAGGATATTCGCATCGGCTACCTAAAAAAGGCCTTTGCCAGAAAATACAGAAACAAGAAAAACGACGAAGCTTCACTTGAAGCTCTCCGTTCCCTTGGAGTAGAACTTGTGCCTATTGATCTTCCAGAACTTCCGGTTAACGCGCTCTCTTTTATCCTGAATGCAGAGGCTGCAGCAGCCTTCGATGAACTCACCCGAAGCAACAGGGATGACTTGCTGGTTAGACAGGTAAAACAAGCCTGGCCGAACACCTTCCGGCAGGCAAGGCTCATCCCCGCTGTGGAATATATTCAGGCTAACCGCGTCAGGACTCTCCTCATAGAGGAGATGGCCCAGAAGATGAAAGGAATAGATGTATATATCGCTCCCTCTTTCGGAGGGAACAATCTCCTTTTAACAAACCTCACCGGACATCCTGCAGTCGTTGTTCCCAACGGATTTGATGAAAAGGGAAGCCCGACGAGCATCTCTTTTATCGGGAATCTCTTTGAAGAAGCTAAAACTCTACGGATAGCCAAGGCCTTCCAAGATGTAACAGACTTTCACAGTAAACACCCTGACCTGAAAAAGAATTTCTAAATGGTTTGAATTTTAGTGCTGAATAATATTATTCAGAAAAGACCGTTAAAGAGAACATCGGCATGAAAAAGCTCTCGAGTACGTCGCCTAACTTTCCATTCTACTGTATCTTTTACGGTGAAATAAAACCAGAGTTTATCAAAAAATTTTAACTTTTTTATGTAGTACTGAGAAAAATCCGTGAAGTTATCGACAATGATTTTGCCAACTTCATCGTCTTTTGCGTCGAGAACAATAATCCTGAAGATTTCTTTCTCTTCCTCCCCTTCTGTTACTGTTTCTATCTCCAACTTGCCATATATCTTTACCCTTTCTATTCCTTCCCACCCCTCGTTTTTATTGAAGGCGAGGTTTTTTAAGACCTGAAATTCCTCTCTCGCTTCCAGGTCTAAATAATCATCTATTACGAATTCTTCGGTTCTTGTAAAAACGTTCCTCCATTTTCTCTCTGACTCTTTAACCTCAATATTATTCGCTATTAAAATGGAAGGCTTTTCAGGGGAAAATGATCCTCTGCCTTTTACCTCTTTGCCGACAAGTGTACTAACATCACCTGACTCCAGCGAGCCTTGAACTATAATGTCAAATCCACTGGCTTCGGGAATAAAAAGATATTTTCCGATAGCGACATGGACAACACCTTCAAATAGAATAATGCCTTCTTTAGCCACCAAGCCCTCTTCCCCTAGAGCCATCTCTTCTCCTGCTTTTTTCTTGCAGGAAATGCTTCCTCCAATCACTAATAAAAGAGCTAATAAGCTAAAACCGAGAGTCAGAACGATCTTCTCATGCTTATTTTTTTCTTCAGTTGAAACCGATACCCTAATAGCCATAACTCATACCTCCAAATCTTTAATCACTCAATTAAATGATAATTAACCGGGGGCGAAAAATCTCCTCTTTACTAAATAAAAAACATCCTTTCTCCGGATTTAAATTATGGTATTTTATACCACTGAAAAAAATAAAAGTAAAGAAGAAAATTCAAGGTGCAGAGGATTTTAGATAAAGGGGACAGGCCCCATTTTGTAAGAAAGGGGACATTCTCAGGCAGAAAATGGAGCCTGGCCCCATTTATTCCTAGAGGGTTGATTCATCAAATCCCCCTTTCGACATGATAGACGAAGAGCCGCACAAAGGATTAAGAGATTAAAAAATTGAGAGTTAAATTATACCCTGAAATCGAGGTTTTAAGCAGTGAAAAGACACTCCTTCCTCGACCGGGGACTCCCCCCTTCTTCTTATGATGAACTACTACAGCTTCTTTAGGAACTTTAAATTAAATCAGGAGAAAACTATTATTTCTTTTTCAGGATGGGCATGCCTGTTCTTTCAGTTTCGATAACTTTGAATTTCTCAGGAACCTCATCTAACGACCCGTCCCTTACATCACGTGCAAAAAAGTAGATTCTCTGAATACGACCTCCTTTCAAGTTGACATCCTTAAAATGCAGATAATACTTTACCCCTTTTGAGTTGGTGAATTCAAAAGCCATTTACTTTACCTCCAAATTTAATTTTATTGATTAAAAAACAAAACCAATGCTCATTCCGATGAGATGGGCAGTTGTTGAATATGTACCCAGCCCTAAGTTCGTTCCAGTGACGGGATGAAGTACAACATCCCTATTCTCGCTTTCCCTGTCGATGAAGGGCTCATATTGATAGGCAACATCAACGACAAAGTTACCGCTTTTGTAACCAAACCCTCCTGTAAGAGCCCATCGATTTGCGTCTGCAAGGAGGGGGTCCATAGCTTCTACTGGCTGAGGTGTTTTATCATACAGAAACCCAGCTCTTAAAGCAAACTTTTCATTCACTGTGTATTGAAAGCCACCTCGAAGGACATAAGAATCCTTCCAGTTTTGCTCGAATGTTTCAGTATCATCTGGAACAGGATCAGGATAATCAATTTCAAGAGCAAGTTCTTCAAAGCTGCTCCACAGGACATAATGAAGATCAGCGGTAAAAATTAAGCTCTCGGTCAAATTAAAAGCCACTCCAAATCCGAGTATATGAGGCATACTCATAGTAGTGGTAACATCCGCCTCAGTAGGAACAGCTGCCAGGAAAGGAGCGGGGATATTTGAATTATCGAGCGCCAGGTCTCCTTCAAGGTTAAGGTCGAATCCTCCACGCCAGTTGAAACCCAAGGAAAAATTCTCTCCCCTATAAAGAGCTCCGGCATTCAAGCCGATTGCATCACCTGTCCCCTTTACGACAATAGGCGCTTCATAAATACTTCCACCATACGCTGTAAGGTTGATTAGGTTAACACGGTTTAACTCTAAAATCCCATAGACATAGGTAACGCCAACAGACACAGAAAAATTTTCGTCGAGCTTGACGGCAACAACAGGATTAAAGAAAAACGTTTTCATCTCAGCTTCGGTAGAAATAAACCTTAGTGCATAATCTTCAGGCCATTTGGTCCCCAGACCGTAGGGATTAAAAAAGCCAAAGCCAACCGCAACTCTATCATTCATCTTATGGGAAATGTAAAAATTTGAAGGGTAGAACCATTGACTTACCGCTTCTACAGTTGTGGCCAGGTTTGTTAGTTCCAAAGAGGAGTTGGATGTGATCAAGGTTGTTCCAAAAGAAATCTGGGTTCCTTCCAAAAAGGCTATGCCAGCGGGATTGTGGAAAATGGCTGACGGATTGTTGGCAAGAGCTACAAATGCACCACCCATAGCCATCGCTGCAGCACCATGCTCATAGATAAGAAAACCTGCGCCATTAGATAAAGAACTAAGAGCAAAAAACACTAAAGAAAATATAACTATGGCGGTGATGTACCTTCTCACCTAAACCTCCAAAAGGATATATTAAAAACTCCATCTAAGTAGTGCTTAAATATGAGTAACTCTCTCCAACTCCGTAGCCTTGTTCAAGTATTTATAAAAAACAGGCTACAATGTCAAGGTAAAATTTGAAAAAAAATTAAAATTTTAAACTTTTTTCTTTACATATATATTTTTTATTGTATAATAATACTGGTTCTTTTTTGCGGGCTGGAGAGAACTCCCACCTTTTTGGTTCCCATCATCAACCCCCCTTTTGCTGACATCAGCCCGCACTTTTCCTATAAAGACCATAAGGTTGATAAAAAGGGGAAATTAAAACTATTCTCTTTTGCAGTAAAATCTAAGGAGAAAAATGTAGGATCTAGCGCTAAATCAGGATATAACTCGATACATCGACAAAAAGGGAATGCTCCTTGACTCGCTATTCAAGCGGTGCTACATTTGCTAAAGTTGCAGCAGCAATGCCTTTCAGTGCTGAAGCACTTATAGAAATGACTTCAGGTATTTCAGCAGAGGACCAGCATGACCGATAAAGAAAATCTAGAAAAAAGATATAAAAGAATCTATGATCAGCTCCGGGAACTTGTTCTCAAAACTGAAAACAAGATTGCGCGCATGGCTACAATCGCTGCTATCCTGCATCATAAGATGGCTCAGTTTTTCTGGACGGGCTTTTACATTCTCATTGATGGAGAATTGATTATTGGTCCTTACCAGGGCCCTTTAGCTTGCCAAATCCTGGAGAAAGAGAAAGGAGTTTGCTGGGCAGGGGTAACATCGAAAAAAACAATTATTGTGCCTGATGTCCATAAATTTCCAGGCCATGCGGCCTGCGACAGTCGCTCAAATTCGGAAATAGTCGTTCCTCTTATAGATAAAGAAAACCAAGTTTGGGGTGTGCTCGATGTAGACAGCAGAAAATTCGACGCTTTTTCAGAATCAGATAAGGATTGGCTTGAAAAAATAGTTAAGCTGATATAATGACCGGAATTTTTCTATTTAAGGCAATAAATCAAAAGTAAGATTTGCTTCATGGCCAGAAAGAGCCCGTCTATTTCTGCCTCTTCGCTCAGAGCATGCTTGTACCGGCCGTAAGTTCTCCCTAAATTCACAGAGAGGATGCCTTTTTCTATTCCCACGTTGGCTTCTGTGGAACCCAGAGGATCCACTTCTATTTCTTTAACCTCGAGAAATTTAAGAATATCAAAAACCGTCCTCACCAAAAAAGAATCCTTGGCTCCAGGAATCTGATAAGCTTTTGATCGTTCATTGAGGTTCATTTCCAGTTCAACTCCCACTTCAGCGGCAACATCCTGGCAAATCTTTCGAATTTTTGTTTGGGCTTTCTCAAGCTCCTCCTGGTTGGTCGAACGAAGGTCTACAGTAAAGTAAGATTCCTCAGAAACAGCATTCCTGACTTTTCCTCCTCCAATCATACCAACATTAATAATAGTCCATTTTTCAGGAGGTTTTGAAGGAAGCTGAACCCCACTAATCCGCTCTATGGCCTTGGCCACGGCCAAATTCGGGTTGGGTACACTCCGGCTCTGCATGGTATGAGCCCCGGGACCTCGGAAAGTAATCCTTCCTCCCCCGAATCCTAAGGCTCCATAATGAACTTTTCCCAAGTCTCCATCAAGGGCAATGACTAAATCAAACTTCTCTTCCGCAGAATCCAGAAAAGCCTCTATTCCGACAAACCCGATTTCCTCTCCCACACTTCCTATAAAATAATAGGTGTTGTCAGGTTTGAATCCAACCTGTTTTAATGCCCGAATTGACCAGAGAAGATTTGCTAAACTAGCTGTATCATCTCCTATGCCAGGAGCCTTAAGAAGATTGCCTTCTCTTTTGACTTTAATCTCCCAGACTCCCTGGAAGACTGTGTCTAGGTGGGCTGACATGATGATCTTCTTTCCCTTGCCAGTTCCTTTCCAGATCCCGATAACATTGCCAGAAGTATCGATAACGACCTCCTCCAGGCCAGTAGCTTCAAACTGTTTTTTTAGGTACTCTGCTCTTTTTTCTTCATGTCCGGAAGGCGCAGGAATTTCTGTGAGATAAATCCATTCTTCAATGATTTTTTCTCGATTCTTCTCGATAAAAGAAAACATCTTCTGAACCAAAGGGGAATTGACCATCTCGGGTCTGAAAAGGGACTCCTCGCCCTGAGGACTGGCTGAAGAAAGAGTTGAGAAAATGATCAAAGCAAGCAAGCCAAGCTTAAAATATTTTTTCATCCTATTCTTACTCCTCATTAATATATAACCTTATATTAAAACTGCCGACGCTCTCATAACGCGTCAAAAGGAACGGGAAAGTCTCATCTCAATCTTTAGTCCAGCATGCGCTGAGTCACCGAAATTTAAGTCAGGAAGTTTCAAAAATTATGAGATTGCCACGCTCCCTTCGGTCGCCTGCAATGACAATATCAATCACATTATTTTAGACAAAGCCTAATATCTATCTTTATCCAAAGCAAAGTTTATTCGCTGAAGTGTTTAATGACGCGAACAACAGTCTGCGCACAGATTTTGCAGAAGGGCTTCTTTCCTTTGGTAAACATCAGGCAGTCCAGCATAGGTCGATAGAGGCCCTTGGCTGAATAGCCAGCACCCTCAAAAACGCCAACCTTATCTCTAAACCTGCTTTTTGAAAAATAATCGTCCACCTTTTTGGCATGGTCTCTGGAGAGTCGATCAGATTCTTGTTCAACCTTCTCTACTTCAGCTTGAGGAGCTTTTTCCCTTTTCATCCTTGCAATCTTTTCGTTTATTTCACCGCGTATCTTCTGGTAAGCCATGTCCATCTTGTCAAAACCTTCCTTCTCCCAGGGAGTTGGAATTTCGATATTGGGAGTCAGCGAATCTTTCCATTTAATGTTCTTGGGATCAAGCAAAGCGGTGATATTAGGTTCTACAGGCTCCACTCCTCTTGGATAAAACTCATTATAAGCAACAGAGGATGTGTAATATCCATCCGCGAGGCCGGCAAAGGAATGGCCAAACTCGTGGAGGAAGAGATACTCATACCACTGATTGTCAACCGTAAAAGTGCAGTACAGATTGTAGATTCCTCCGCCTCCATAGCGCTTATGATTGATCATGATAAAGAGGAAGTCGTAGGGAACATGGGCCGCTATATCGCGAAGGGATTTATTGTCTTCTGTCAGGAGATAACGTTCTGAGCCCAGAGAATTAAAGGTTGCATTGAGGACAGTGTTTTTAAAGATTCCAGGCCGGGGTTCATCACAACCGCTTTCCTCTGAAGGCTTGAACACGCCGTAGATATTGAACCTGTCTTTGTAAGTTCTGTAAGGTTCGTGGTTGAAAAAAACCTCGGTGAACCGCTTTAAATCTGCCTCAACCTTTTCTTCTTCCTCAGAGGTGTACCCCTCGGCGATGAAAGCTATGTCTATTTTCTCATGGGGACTCCCGTTTTTCCGAATTTCAAAGATCTTGACTTTTTTGTCTAAGTTTTCCTTTATGATACTTACTGAAGAAGGGTCGATCTCCTGGCTGAAAAGAGGCAGAAAAATATTCTCTCGATTCCTCACTTCCAGAGTAAACCTGATGTTTTTCTTAGGGTAAGGAATGAGAATTGTCTCATGATAAGCTCTTTTTATACCCTTTAGAGCCTGGTTAGTTGTCTTGTACTCGCCGAAATAGCTATCAAATCCTTTGGAGAAAATAAGCTGTCCTGATGAAGAATCGTAAATTTTAGCGTAGTAGCGGCCGTTGTCGATGTTATCGATAAGGTTACGCTGGCTCCCTGCCCAGGTACCCTGCTCGTAAACCTGATCGACTGTAATCCATTCTTCTTTGGCATCTCCGATGTGAAAATAATCAAGGCGCATGGTTTTATCGACAAAATAATCATCAAAGTTTAAAGATGTTTGAGCAAACTGGGCTCCTGGGATAAAGAGAATAACAATAGTATATACAATGGCACGTCTCATGATTCCCCCTCGGACCTTGGTCTATTTAAAATAGCAATCCCGCCCACCACTTCTTTAATGATCTTCACTGCAGCGGCAGCCGTGATTCCTGATACGTCTCGATCAGGATAAACCTCCACTACATCCAGCCCCACAATTCGAGCATCTAAAGCATGAAGGATGTCTAACGCCTGGCGGGTAGAAAGGCCACCTGCCTCATGGTGGGCAACCCCCGGGGCAAAAGCAGGGTCAAGGGCATCCATATCAAAAGATATATACAAGGGATTTGAAAACTTCAAAGAAAGCGGCCCTTTTATATCTTTCATCTCAATCATCCGAACTCCATGTTCTGATGCCTTTGCTCTCTGCTGACCGTTAGCAGCTCTTATTCCTACTTGAACGAGGTTTTGAGCCAGGCCCTCTTCCATTATTCTGGCAAATGGGCAGGCATTGGAATAACGATCTCCGTACATCTCTTCGTACAAATCCGGATGCGCATCGAAATGGAGGATATCCAAGGGTTTAAATTTTCTGGCGAAGGCTTTCACAACAGGGTAACTGATAGAATGGTCTCCCCCTATCACAACAGGCACTGCCTTCTTTTCTAATATCTTAAGGATAGTTTCTTCGACACGGGAAAACACATCGAGAAAATCTCCTGAAACATCCACATCCCCCAAGTCCCTTAAAATTACCTCCTCTTCCAAATTCGCACCGAATTCAGTCCAGGGATTGATGGCTTTCCCGGTGGATGCGGCTCGAATAGCTTGAGGTCCTTTCGAAGTTCCCCTTAAGTAACAGGACTTTTCATCAAAGGGAATTCCGATAATGGCAATATTATACTCTTCGCTCTGCTTTACTGCCCCTCCAAAATCAGTCATTCCTATTCTCCTAGATGAGACTTATTAAAAATTCATCTCCACAATAATGAAGAAGGTAAAAAAGATTATACAGAAAAATACATGAATTTGAAATTGGAGAAATGGGGTCTGATCCCAACTTTGCTTTTCGACTTTGCATTTGCTTAAAAAATAATTATAATTCGAGGAAGATAAAAAGGCTCACTGCCTGGTTCAAAACTTGAGCCTTCATTATGCGTGTAATCCTGGGAGGTGGCTATGAAAAAAATAACAACTCAAATCGAAAATTTTCAGTATTTTTATCCTTATACCGTGGCCCTTGTGGGTGCTCAATCAGAGAATCAAACCAATTATATGGCTTGTGCCTGGCATACCGCCCTCTCCTTTGATCCACCTCTCTTCGGCGTTCTTGTCGCCAAAAAGAGACTTACCCATCAAGTTATTTCTGAGGCAAGAGAATTCACCGTGAACTTTATCAGCTCAGAACGGGTGAAACTTTCTGCCCAGATGGGAAGAAAATCAGGTCATGACATGGACAAGATCAAAGAGTTTCAGGTCAAACTTTCCCCCTCAAAAATTATCCAAACTCCTATTATCGACGAAGCTTATGTCTCTTTCGAATGTAAAGTGGCAGATGTCAGAGCCTACGGAGACCACGATCTTTTCGTTGGTGAAATCTTAGCAATCCATGAAGATGAGAAAAGCTTCAATCCAGAAGGAGTTCTCAATACAGAAAAAATTCATCCTCTTCTTTATCTTGGAAGCGACTTTTACATTACTATCAATCCTGATACTATCAAGCATGTTCTGCCCGATTAATGGGGTCAGACTTGCAAAACTTGCGTTATTTGTGGGATAAAATAAAATTATATAAACTAAGACCTTCAAGTAAGAAACAGATGAAAGCTCAACTTTTAAAGGCCTGACCTCCTAGGGAAAACAGGCGGCAATAAAAAACGCAAGTTTTGCAAGTCTGACCCCGATTGAAATAAAAGGTAATTTCCGTATAATAGGGAAGAAATTCATGGCCACAGTACTCAAGATAGAGAACCTTCACAAATCCTTCACGCTGGGTTTTCTTCTCAAAAAAAAGGAAATCCTCAGAGGTATTTCTCTATCTGTAGAGCAGGGTGAGGTTTTCGGCTATCTCGGCCCGAACGGAGCAGGAAAAACCACGACCATCAAGTGCATCCTCGGCCTTATTTTTCCCGAGAAGGGAAACATAGAAATTTTCGGCCACCCCTACCTCTCTCCTAAAGCCAAGGAGAAAACCGGGTTTCTCCCCGAAAACCCTTATTTTTACGATCATCTTACAGCCTCAGAGTTTCTCGATTATTACAGCCAGTTATTCCTGATGAAAAAAGAAGCAAAAGAAAAAAAGATAAAAAGTCTTCTTCGCCTTGTTGATTTGGAGAAATCCGCAGACCTTCAGCTTCGAAAATTTTCCCGGGGGATGCTGCAAAGAATAGGCATGGCTCAGGCTCTTCTCAACGACCCATCTCTCGTCTTCTTAGATGAACCTCTTGGAGGCCTTGATCCTCTGGGGAGAAAAGAGATAAGAGACATCATCACTCGCCTCAAAGATGAAGGGAAGACCGTTTTCCTTTCCTCTCATATCCTGCAGGACATTGAGATGATATGCACCCGGGTAGCAATAATCGTCAACGGAGAGATTATCAGCCAAGGAGCTCTTCATGATCTGATTTCAGAAAAAATCCTGTTTACAGAAGTCATTCTCTCTGGCGTAAACGATAAAGAGCTTAAAGAGCTTGGTGAATGTATTTCTGGCCATGGGGAAAGGACTCTGCTTAAAGTTTTCAAGGAAGAAAATGTTGAGAAAGTCCTCCAGCTTGCCCACTCCAGCAAGGGAAAAGTCCACTCTCTTATTCCCAGGACTGAAACCCTTGAAGACCTGTTTGTCGGGATCGTGAAACAGAGATGAAAATAAAAGCGATTGCTTTCAACACATTCAAGGAAGCCATAAGAGACAGAATTCTCTATCTCCTCCTCTTTTTTGCTGCGGTCTGCATTATTTTCTCCCGGTTACTGGCTCTCCTTACTGTAGGAGATAAGATCAAAATCATCAAGGATGTTGGCCTCTCTTCTCTCTCCCTCTTCGGTGCACTTATGGCGATTCTGATGGGGACAGGGCTTGTTTTTAAAGAAATAGACAAGAAAACAATTTACACTATCATCTCCAAGCCCATCCACCGTTATCAATTTCTCTTGGGAAAGTTTTTCGGGCTCGTTTTAACCCTTTTTATTATGCTTCTTCTCATGAGCTTTATTTTCCTGGTTTTAGTCTTTTTCCACACCTTCAAAATTGAATGGGGAATGTTGATTGCCATCCTCTTCATCTTCTTCGAACTGTGCCTCATAACGTCTGTCGCCCTTCTTTTCTCCTGCTTCTCCACGCCAATACTAAGCTCCATCTTTTCCCTCGCTTTTTACTTGATCGGCCACACAGCCTGGGGAATAGAAACTCTCATCAAAAAGATTCCACCAGGAGTGGGAAAAACGCTGGCTCAATTCCTTTACCACTTTCTCCCTGATCTTGAAAATTTCAATTTTAAAACAGAAATCGTGCAGCACCTGGATATTCCTTCCGATGTATATCTGTATTCGATCCTATATGGAATTTTTTACACTCTTTTTGTCCTGATAATAGCAGTCCTAATCTTCAGGAAACGAGACTTTATTTGAGGGCTATGAAAATATTTAAGAGCGAAAAAGATTTCAGCGCCATATTTCTTGTTGTCCTGCTTATCTTATCCTGCAGCATCTTCATGAGCCTGAAAGTTAAAACCGATAATATTTCACGCAAGAAAATCCCCGGCTCTTCTATCATCTATATTCCCTCAGGGCAATATCTCAAGCTTGCTACTTTTGGCAACTCCTCTCTCCTGGCAGATATGATTTACGTCTGGGCTATCCAGTATTACAGCGACTACACTATCCCGGACATGTACGAATATTTAGACCATATTTTTTCAATCATCAATGAGCTTGATCCCAGCTACCTGGATCCCTACGATACCGGAGCTGTGATTGCTGCTTATGAGGCTCAAGATTTGGATCTAGCTCTTAAAATCCTGGATAGAGGTCTGGAGAAAAACCCGGAGGAGTGGCTTTTTCCCTACATGGCTGCCCATTATGCCCAGATGATAAAAAAGGATCATAAGCTGGCTCAAGAGTACTACAAGAAGGCGATGAATATTGAGGAAGTTCCGCCTATTGTGGAACGGCTTTATGCTAATGCAATCTTCAAGTCCATGGATTATAAAAGGGCCTTGCAGGCCTGGATTGAAATCTACAAGACAGCAGAGGATGAGAGAACTAAAAAAATTGCTTCCAACCACATCTATAATATTACGACTACAATAGATATCCAAAAGATAAATGGAGCTATCGCAAAATTCAAAGAAAGTTACGGCCGTAATCCCATGGAACTGTCCCAGCTTGTAAAAGCGGGATTCCTTGATTCTCTGCCAAAGGATTTAGATGGAAAGAAATACATTTATGATTCCCGGACAGGAGAAGTGAAGACCCCAACAATCCCATGGAAACGATAATCATTATAACCTGCTTCGGCCTTGTCTGGGGAAGCTTCCTCAACGTGGTGATCTACCGTCTTCCCCTCAGAATGAGCATTTCCAAACCCTCATCTTCCTGTCCCCATTGTGAAGAGAAAATAAAATTCTATGACAATATTCCTGTTCTTTCCTTTTTGCTCCTTCGAGGGAAGTGCCGCCACTGCAAAGGGAAAATTTCTTTCAGGTACCCTCTGGTAGAGCTATTAACCGCCGCCAGTTTTCTTCTCCTCTACTCCCAGTACTCGTTGAGCTTCTTTTTCTTTGCCTCCTGTCTTTTTGCTTGCGCCTTGATCGCCTTAGGCTTTATCGATTATTACCACCAGATTCTTCCTGACGAGATAACTCTCCCCAGCTTGTTACTGGCCCTCATCTACTCACTTTTCCGCACAGACCTAAACCTGAGGCAAGCGCTTATCGGAGCTGTGGCTGGAGCTGGATTCTTACTTTTCATCTATGCCGCCTATTATCTATTGCGAAAGCAGGAAGGGCTTGGCCTGGGAGACGTGACCATGATGCTTTTAATCGGGGCTTATTTGGGCTGGCGGCAGGCTTTTTTCACCCTTATCCTGGCTTCTTTTGTCGGAGCTTTGGTTGGAATCTTTTTTATTCTCTACAAAAAGAAAGATTTTCAGTATTCTCTTCCCTTTGGGACCTTCCTTGCCCCGGCTGCATTTGCCGCACTTCTCTGGGGAGAAAGAATAATAAATGCTTATTTGAGCCTTTACAAGAATCTGAATCCTTAAATATCTTCGGTTAAATCCCCCCAGGAATGATTGTTCTCTAGATAATGTTAGTTGGAAACTTTTATTTGCCAAGATTTGACTTCGTACAAAGCTCCCATTGAAGGTAGAATTTCAAGAGCTTCTAAAGCCTTATCATAGTGCAGTACTGTGTGTTTATCAAAAAGAATATCTTTAGCTATAATTGCGCCAAAAAAACCGTCTCCTTGATCCAATTCCACAAAAGCATTAGGCGCATAAATTGCACCATAAAACTCAGAACCTTGGTCAATATAAATATCTCCTGTAAAGCCTGGAGTCCCAAAAAGCACAAACTTGGTGGGGTCTTGGGATAGATTGTTTATAGAAGATGTCAGGTCCATCTCAAAACTTCCACTTCCCATAATTATTTGAAGCCTTGCGCCGACAGCTATATCAAGCCTTGAATTCTGGTCCATGTAGAAATCGCCTGTTATATAGAGGATAACATCATCTTCAATTGTCACCACGGAGTTCGCTTCCATTGTAAAAGAGCCATATTGGCCGCTCAGGAAAATCGAATCCGTGCCGCTCATTGAATAATCGCCCATCGATGTAAGGGTGCTAGGAGGAGTAATCTGAGGCAAATCTACTTCATAATCCAATGCCCGTTTTTCACCATCAATATTTGCTCCGGGATCGGTTATTATCACCGATTCTGGATCGCTACCATGACCAGATAGTGCATCGCCGGCTAAATCAGCACTATTGTCCATATAAATAGCACTGAAATCGCCCGAGTTAGTTCCGATATCTCCGTCCGAACCCACATTGCCAGCATTATCATAGTCTCCATTCCTGGTATCATAACTATCAATCGCTACACCCTGATCGATCATTATTCCATCTTCCGCAAAAGCTGCAAACTTAAAAGGAGGGTATCCACCTAACTTTGATCTTACTGTCCTGATTACTTCTTGATCCCCGACATAAGAAACTGTACCTCTTGATTCCACTATAGGATGATCTGCATCGGGATCTACAATCCTTATCCCTACATCCCCTATCACATTCCCTCCAGCAGCCTGGAAAGAAGAAATGCCCATCGTCCGCAAGGTATCATCACCTGTCCAGCTTGAGATATTTCCATAATTCAATTCCCAGATTGCTCTTTCCACCCCAGCTTCAGCCAGAGAGAGGGCTACGGAGGACTTGTAAGACTTAGTAGTGAGCCTGTTCTCAAATGAGAGTTGGTATAAAAAAGGAACAGCAAGAAGAAGCAAGACCATCATGATAAACATACCCACAACTAGGACAAAGCCTTTTTCCTCATTCTTGCTTTTATCAATCCCTCTTTTAAGATTCCAGTTTATAACACTTTTTCTTTTAGCATCACTGCATCTTGTCTTATCCATTTTGCTCACCTTTTTTATTTTGGTTAATCAGATTTATTCCTCAGCTTCACTCCAGTTTTAAAGGTCTCCTGGAAGGTGCGACCCAACTGACTCTGGGTCGTAACCAGCGTAATATCCACGCTGGATACTTGATCGAAACTTGATACAGCAGAAAGATCCACACCTCCAGAGCTTAACTGAAAAGAACTAACTCTTGTGGCTATAGTTCTGCTGCTGTCTGCTCTGTTGCTAACCCCATCATTTGCGTCAATAATTCTCTCCAACCTGTTAGGATATTCAGAATTTAAACGATAGACGATATAGTCAAACTGACTGTCAATATCGATTATAAGGCCATTCGAATCAATAGAGGAAACTTGAAGAATAAGACAGTCTGTAGAAGTTGTATAGACATCCCAGTTCGGCATAACCTGGATCGCTTCTTGCACATCTCGGGAGACATAATTAAGCACCTGCCTGTTATCCCGAAGTACATCGGACTTGGCGGTTCCGTGCAAAAAATACCGCTGTCCGGCAACATAGAGAGAAAGCATGGCCAGGATCATAAAAGAGACGATAGTAACGGTTACTAATACCTCAACAAGGGTAATACCCTTTGGCTGGTATTTTTTTGGCTTGAATCTTCTAGATTTCTTTGAAGTCATCATTTTCTATTAATTCCCTTCCTGGTTATATAAGTGACAACTTCTTTCCGCATCTGTTTTCCGCGGTAGGACCAGAGAACACTGACTGTTAATTTTTTGATGTCATCCCCTAAAGAATCTTCGATATTTACGGCTCCGCTGCTACTTTCCAGCAAAGAGAGACTTTCATTCGTAAAAGAACTGTCCAGAGTCAAGATATCATTAAAAGGCATATTTCGAATAAGTTCTAATTCTTTTTGAATGGACTGAGTAGCAATGACTGTTCGTCTCATTCTGGAAAGGACGTTAAAGCCATGGAGAAAGCAGCTAAGGAGAGCAATCAAAGCCACGCCGAAAATCACCATGGTGACTAAAACCTCGATATAAGTAAGTCCCTCTTCTCTTTTTTTTCTTTTGATGGCCGTTTCTTTTCTCTTATTTGTTGGTTTCTGCATATTATTCTCTCTCCTTCACCTAGATAGTGCTTCCCTGTACACTAGATGCTGGCATTTGCTTTTGGGGAAAGGAGTATACCCAGTTATATCCACTCCTTTCCAATTCCACTCTGGTAGTCCTCTCCAAATACACTCTGGCAGCCTTGCCCTCTGCGAGAGGGCTGGTAAAGGTCACCCGACCGGTAGATTTCACCTGAGGATTCTCTCCATCAGGATCTTCGACTCTTATCTCGATATCCCCGATCACATCGCTGGCAGGAGCTTGATGAGAAGAAATAATCATTGTCCTCGATGCACTATCCCCTTTCCAGTTTGAAATATCTCCATAATTCAGCTCCCAGATCACTCTCTCAACCCCAGCTTCAGCCAGAGAGAGGGCTGCAGAGTAATTGGCAGATTTATCAGTGACCTTGTTCTCAGGAGATGACTGGAATAGCTGCGGAACAGCAAAAACGAGCAAGAATGCCAAGAGGGTCATTCCAATAATTAGGATGGAACCATCCTTCCGACCCCTTGTTATTTTTATTATTACTTGCATTTCCTTAGCCTCCTAATATCCTTTTTTTTGTATCTATTCTATTAGTCGGTTAAGAAGGCTAAAAATGCACCATCGTAAGGGGCGATTTTTAAGATGGTCTTTATACCCCCCCCCATACCCCCCACGACTAATCGGCTTAATGACCGGGTGAAGAGGTTCTTAGGAGAAAGGAATGAAGATGAAGAAAGGGAAAGACAAAAAAGCTACACTTTTCATACCCCCTTTTTTTATTATAATGAAAATGGGGACCATAGAGATCTTATGTAGCAGTGAATAATGATTAAGGTGGGAGTAGAAATGGTGAATGGGGACTAACCACTTTATTGGGACTGACTAACTCAATTATAGGGATTTAACTCATTAAATCCACATCAGTTTATTTATAAAAGGCAAAAAATGGGGCCAGGCTCCGTTTTTTACATTTTTTTCAGTCATTTATATAGGATGAAAGGTGGGCTTGATGAATCAAGCCCCTACATGAGAAAAACCCGTACATAAGAAAAATTAAAACCATTCAGTTCATTTATATATTCAAAAAGGTGGGCTTGATGAATCAAGCCCCTACATAAGATATCAGGCCCCTACACCAGATAAACCAGCCCCTACAGAATATGGATCATGGAGAATTGGGGAATGTTCCTTTTAATGTATGGACTTTATTGGGGCTGCCAGACCCAATTGCAGGGGTTTAATTCATAAAAACCAGCAATTGATATAGACGATTAAAAAGGTGGGCTTGATGAATCAAGCCCCTACAAATGCAAGGGATTCGATTTAGCAAAGAAATGGAGGTAAAAACTGGGATTGGCCACTTTATAGGGAATTAATTCATTAAATCCGCATTAGTTTATTTGTAGAGTTAAAAGGTGGGCTTGATGAATCAAACCCCTACAAATGCAAGGGATTCGATTTAGCAAAGAAATGAGGATGAAATTTGGGGGCTGTCCTCTTAATCGCAGTCCCCGATTTTATCTTTTATCTAATGACCCTGAAGATTTCCCTCCAGGATCTAATCTTGAGTAAAGCACCGATCGCCTGCTCCAGTTTCTGGATAGTCGAGTCATATTCCTGAATATAGACCTCTCTCTTTCTTGTGCCATCCGCAGCTCTCTCTCCTTCGCCAAACGTTACTGCTGCTCTTGTTTTTATGGCAAGCGCTATGCTTTCCTGGGGCCCAGAAGCAGTAACAAAGGCAGTTCCGCCTATCATACTTCCGGCTACTGTTTGGACGAATCTTGCATAAAGCTTCCCTACCCCGACTATGCTCTCGCAAGGATCGACACTCTCTATACTTCCTGTCAAAGTACTAAAGTAAACGATATAATCAGCCACCTTGGGATCAGCCCACACTCTATCTCCACTAATGAAATCTCCCACATCTTTTTCTGCTGGCAGGTTGAGAATGCTATCGTTACCGAGATACCACTCTACCTCAGGAGTAGGTGCATCCTTAAGAGCAATAAAAGAGTAGTCAGCATCACTCGGAGCTCTATCGTCTCCACCTGTCCCGAAAAAGAGCCGGGGAATTGTTCCTCCTGTAACATAATTCATCCAAACTGCTGGTTTGCTTATAATCGGATAATTGTTTGAATCTTCATAGATTACCACTGCTTCCCAGGAAGTGGGGTCTTGATATTCTATACTAACATCAACTTTCCACACTCTTCCGTCCAAATCTGCGACATAAACGCGATCTGCATGCCCATCCTGGTCAATATCTATTATCGAAGGAGACCCGGGAATGGTGTTAGGAATATTCCAGCCTAACCCAGCGGTGGTGTCCTCTTCCCCTGCATAGAAGCCCCAAAAATATTCTCCTGTCTCTGCATCTACAGCATAAAAAACATTGCCAACTGTATCACTCGGAACATTGTCATAGCCCGATCCCATAAAGGCAAGCCAGGCATCCTCTCCGTTCTTTCGGATTTTACCCACTACGGGAATAGACCAGGTCTCTCCTAAAAAATCATGAGTGAATTCCCAGAGCGGCTGGGGATTATCAGGATCAGTAATATCCAGCGCAAAATAATAGTTAGTTCCCCCTGCCAGGGCACTTCCGTTTCCAGATCCCTGACCAGAGATGAGAATCGTTGTCCACTCTTGGCTGGCATCTCCATTAGCATCTATATAAACATCGGCAACCATCGGACTCCCGTCCACATAAATATCTCTTGAAAAATACCTCTCCCCCGTAGCAGCGTCGACTGCCCACATGTTTTTCAACTTGGGAAGAAGGTTATAAGGGATGAAGCCCCACAATTCTTCTCCTGTAAGAATATCAAAACAATGAATCATTCCGTCATTCGCGCCTACATAAACTACTTTGCGTCTGTCAACCCATGTATTCAAAAAATCCTGGTATCCATCTCCCATTATAGCAGCCGTTCCATCTGGCGGACCGACGACTACGGGATTGGAGTGGTTGCTGTCTCCCAATTTCCAATCGCGTCCCTCTCCCCTTACATAATCTATCAGCCCTTCATTATCGTTGTTTACATCCTGTAGAATCGGACCCAAGGTACCAACACTAGAAGCAGTGAAGTCGAGTCTGCTTAAAACAGAATCCACAGGAGTAGCCGTGTATACTGTCCTACTGGCTGCAGAGCGGGCATCCAGAAGCTCCCCAACATCCCAGACTACCTCAACTCCAGAGGGAACAATCTCCCTTCCTGAAGACTCGGATAAATCAGGACGACTGACTGTCCTGAGAACAGAATAAGATGTAGATTCAGGAGTCATCCCGGATAGATCATAAGCTCTAAGGTGTCCTTCCCAGGAAGGAAAATAAAAAGTGCTGGCGAGAAGATACTTTTTTTCCTGACCGCCGTCATCAACATTCGTCACAACAACAGAGGTACGAGAGTATTCTCGTTTGTCAACATGGATATACTCCATTTGTATCTCATCAATTAAAGGAGTATCAAAGGATGCGCCTGAAAATCCTTCTATCACATCCTCGGGTGCAGACAGGATGGCTTTCCACTTGAGCTTGGAGCCAAAGTGATTAAATGTATGAATTGGAAGATTGGTATAATTCTTTATATCATTAGCCTCAAAACTTTGAAAAAGCTCCCAATTTCTTCCATCATTATTAGATACATAAAACTCGACTTTAAGGCCATCTCTCGATTTCCCCCGGGTCCTCATCTTAAGATTTGAGATCTCCACCTTGGTTATCGCATAGAGCTCGGGGTCAAGTTCGGGTGAAAGATCAGTCGACCAGGCTTCTCCATAGGTAGTATAAACATTAGCTAATTCGTTTATAATCAGATAATAATCCCCAGAATCGTTGGCATCGGCAAAAATGAGATCAATATCTCCATCCTGGTCAAAATCAACGGATACGCCCATATCCACATCATGAGGAAAAGGTGTAATGGGCAGACAATCATTAAAGCATACCCATTCTAAATTTAACGGAAGACCTCCGCCTTCTTGAAGGCCCTTGTTTTCGAACATCCACATCCTGGCATCATTCCCAGCCCGCCATCTGTCATTGGCACACATTATATCGAGCCACCCATCTTGATTAAAATCTTCAATATTGGTTGTATCGGTACCTGTGCAGTCTGGATTGGGAATTGGAATTTCATGACGAGTAAAGTATCCTGTGCCATCATTCTCATAAAAAGCTAAATAGGGATAATCCTCAACTGAACCGGCCACGATATCTATATCTCCGTCTTTGTCAAGATCACCGGCATCGATTGAAGAGCCTTGCATCCCTATCGTAAAACCTGGTGATAGGTCATAATTTAGCTCGGATATGTCCCAATTATTAATGTGAAAATTGGCTGCTCCGGGATTTCTCACCAGAAATATTTGATCCTGACTGATAACCAATACATCTATATCTCCGTCTTGGTCTATATCCACGGAGGTCAAGTGGTCTGCTGCCCATCGACAATAGATCCCGTCGCTCATGAATCTGTTTGTAAAATCCAAGTTTGGAGATTGATTGTGAGGATTAAAATCTGGGTCAGTTGCCGTTCCGACATTGATATATATGGCAGCCACAAATTGATCGTAAACTGCGTCATCATCATCATTCTTATAGAAGAAAAAATCGAGTAATCCGTCATTGTTGTAATCTGCCACAGTTATAGAAGCCGGTCCAACCGCCAGACCTGTCTCATAGACCTCAGTAGGATCTATCTCAAAAATAAGACCATCATCATCTATTCCATCCATATCAAGATCTTCAAATTTATTTCTCATCAGAATCAGTCTATCATCGTTGCCGATATCCAGACCAATCAAATCAGGATAGCCATCGCCATCAAAATCACCCGCATCACAGACATAAATTTCTGATCCCATACCGGTAGGTGATGTAATCTCCAAGTTACCCCCCAACCAGTTCAACGATATCGGTCCAGAAGGCCAGTAGGCGACTGAAGTGTTGTCTATGTCTTTATAATCTTCGGTGTTGAAGTTTTCGGTAAAAATTCCCCCCAGATACTCTACGCATTCTTCTTGAGCCCAAAATTTTATAACAAAAAAGCAGATCAGTATGAATAGCGGCAAAAATAGCACCGTGGTTTTCTTTTTTTTAATCATTTTTTCACCCCGCTTCTTATTTTTGTTTAATTATGTTCCTGCCCGTTCAAGGACCAATTCTATTTCTAACCTTGTGGTCGTAATAGTGTTTCCTATCTCGACAGTCCCGATGCAGACCAAAATAGCATCGGAAGAGTCAGGAATTCCCCCTCCAGCCTCATCATCAATCAAAAACACAGTGTACCTGTAACGATTGTCCGGGCTGCCCTCTGTTTGAACAAAGGTCTGTCGACAAAAAATAACATTTTCTAAATCAGAAGTTCCATCCCAGTCAGAATCAATCAGGTTCAGAAGTTCTATATCGCTCAATCTTCTAAAATAATTATCCGATTGAGGATCATCAATCCCTGAAGGCTCAATGACATAATGACCGTCAAAATGAGCCCAATCGCCGATTGAAAAATACTCTTCAATTTCCGTCCAGGCAACATCAAACCCTGCTTCAGCAGCATTATAGGCCTGCTGTTGGGTCCGAATGTTTCCGGCAACCTTGGGACCGGTGGCTGTCACCTGGAGAAGCACAATCCCGACAACTTGCAGAAAAGCCAGCACAATGACGACAATAATCAAGGCCATTCCTTTCTCATGCTTCGAAGCCGGCAATGTCCCGTTTATTCTCGGAAAGCTCGTTTTTTCCCTCATTTTATCCTCTTTAATTTGTACCGCTGTTATATAGGCTTAAGGACATGTTTCTGATTTGGGCAGTCGACTCAAGCAAAAATCTTCTATGCTTATCCATTTCGTCTCCTGCAGGAGAATCAGCAATAGCAGGTTTTCCGTAGATATACCTCATAGCATCTGAAGGAGTTCCTGAAAAACCAATATAAGGATTTGCTGTTTTTCCAAGAATTAAGAATCTCACAGAACGAATCCCAGCCGAAACTTCATCATCATTCCAATTGAAGCTTTTATCACCCCCATCACCCCAGTTCAGGAAATCATTCACATCAATTATAGTATCACTGTTATTGTCATCAAGCTGCTGGTCTGCATCCATGTCACCATGATATTGGAATTGGAGATCCTCGATGTTTAGAGCAAGAGCCAAATGTTCATAACTATCACTTATTGGATTCCATTGGGAAACATACATAACTCCTGGTTCCCCTAAATATCCGTCTACTCCCACGTGGCCACCCGGATAGCTGCCATCGACATCAAGCCAGTATGTTTTAAGCTCGATAAAGGTGACAGTGCCTCCAATATAGTCATCTGGATCTCCACCTGGATTCAGGTTCAGATCTTTCGGCACTTTCCCGTTGACTCTATCAAATACGATCTGGTTCGTAACGAAATTTACTGATGTGATTTTACCCACTTCTCCCTTTTGAACATTTAACTCAGGGTTAGGGAAAACAATAATCAATCTGTTTATATATCCCAGCGTGTCAGCGGGATAGGAAGTTGCGGTATAAGGATACATGTCAAATTGATTTGGTTCAAACGTAACAGTGTTCGAACCAGGATCAAAGCTTTGAATGATGAGTCTTAAGGGGTCTGAGTTTCCAAGAAAAGTTAGCCTGTCAGGATAAACCGGGGGCCCGCCCGAACTATCATTGTTATCTCCCTCCAGGAACGCGTGAGAAAATTGCAAAGGCAAGCCAGCTCCTATGGATTTTATATCTCTGGAGAGAAAGTACATGGCAGCCCGTACATTATGCTGAATGTCTGCAAATTGCTGCTGGTCGACAGATACTTTGTTGCTCTTCGTGTATAGAGATAACGTTGCTACAATGATACCCAGCATGATTGAACTGCCGATTAAAACCTCTATTACAGTAAACCCGCGCCTAGAAGAAGCATATAAAGATGAAAACCTTCGATTTGATATTTTGGCCTTCATTTTTTCCTCTCTTTTAAGCTTATTCATAGCTATCCGCTCACCTGCTTATAACCGTGTTTACGTCAGCCCGGACTTTATATTCGGCAGGACTGGCGATAATGTTATCCAGCTCCACTTGTGCCTGGAGTCCTGTAAAGACCAGAACTCTCACGTTCCAATAAAATCCTGACGCCACGAGCTGAGTTATTCTTCTGTAATCAACTATTCCATCACTGTTGATATCCATCAGTTCATTAATCGGGCTTAAGGATAAGTTGGACAACTCATCGGCTGTTAGGTTCCTCAGAAAGTCAATCTGTTGCTGAGCTAAAAAAGTTGCATTTGTCATCGAGTCTGAGCGATTATTATTCATCACGCTCAAACAGAAAAGTTGGGCCAATCCTAATAAGGCAACACCCACTAGGGCTATCCCCACCACAACTTCTATCATAGAAAAACCTTTGCTTTTAGTATCATTTCTGGAATTATTATCTAACGAACCCTCTTCGGGAACCTGTGATTTTTTATCAATAATCTCTCTCTTTGTAATCATTTTTATCCACCTTCAGCTACTATGTATTGAATTGAGCCCCCGGCTATAACCTTAATAATTCTCTGGTCAGGTTTGCCATAACCTGCTAATTTAAGACTCTGGAGAGTGATGCTTCTTTGTGTGGAGCTGTAGTTTGCGACAAGACCCAACGGTGAGAATTCGACAGTATCATTCGGAAAATCTACATTCACTTGAAATTCAAGTGGGATTGATTTTCTTAGAAATCCACGCATTATATTCCATTCGTTCGGATTATCTTCTTTTTCAATGTAATAAACCCAGCCTGCACCCACAGCCTCAAACCTCACCCTATGGTTTAATTTTGTTTTAACAGCCTGAAATTTTGCCCTCTGTAAATTCATCATGACTTGTCTTGCTGAACCCTCTATCTTTCTTGACTCCAAAGTGTTAATGATGTTCGGGTAGAATATTAGAGTCATGATGCCTATTATCGCTACAGCAG
>LAZR01000647.1_pt1 | contig 25332 bp, 15 predicted proteins | sample 329461 | NCBI WGS metagenome assembly LAZR01 (sample SAMN03002196, study PRJNA259156) | marine sediment metagenome | biome: sea floor; feature: Hydrothermal impacted sediments; material: marine sediment; isolation source: Loki non-amplified sample from Loki's castle hydrothermal vent sediment ...
TGCTGAAGTCCACGGTGCGGCCGTGGCCATCGGTAAGCCGGCCGTCCTCCAGCACCTGGAGCAGGATGTTGAAGACGTCGGGATGCGCCTTTTCAATTTCGTCGAGCACGACCGCATAGGGCCGGCGGCGGATCTTCTCGGTCAACTGGCCGCCTTCTTCGTAGCCCACGTATCCTGGAGGCGCGCCGACCAGCCGGCTGACGTTGTGCTTCTCCATGTACTCGCTCATGTCGATCTGGATCAAGGCGTCGTCGTCGCCGAACATGAATTCGGCCAGCACCTTGGCCAGCAGCGTCTTGCCCACGCCGGTGGGCCCGGCGAAGACGAAACAGCCGGTGGGCCGCTTGGGATCTTTCAGACCGCTACGGCTGCGGCGCACAGCCTTCGAGATCGAGTGGATCGCCTCGCTCTGGCTGATCACGCGTTTGTGCAGGTCGTCTTCCATCTGCATCAGCCGCATGGAATCTTCGGTGCTCAGTCGGGTGAGCGGGATGCCGGTAATTTTCGAGACGACTTCGGCGATCACGTCTTCGTCGACCACGCCGTCGGTTTCGCGCGACTTTTCGCGCCACTCCTGGGTGATCGTCTGCTTCTTCTTCTTCAGTTTGTCGGCCGAATCGCGCAGCGAGGCGGCCTTCTCGAAATCCTGGTTGGCGACCGCTTCCTCTTTATCCTTGTTGAGTTGCTCGACTTCTTGGTCGATCTCCTTCAAATCGGGCGGCCGGGTCATCGATTTCAGGTGAATGCGGGCGCCGGCCTCATCGATCACGTCGATCGCTTTGTCGGGCAGGCACCGGCCGGTGATGTAGCGACCCGAGAGTTCGACGGCCGCGTCGACCGCGTCGTCGGTGATCTGGACGTGGTGATGCTGCTCGTAGCGATCGCGCAGCCCCTTGAGGATTTCGATCGTCTCCTTCTTGGTCGAAGGTTCCACCATAACCAACTGGAACCGCCGTTCAAGCGCGGCGTCTTTTTCGATGTACTTGCGATATTCGTCCAGGGTGGTGGCGCCTACGCAATGCAACTCACCGCGGGCGAGCGCTGGCTTGAGCATGTTGCCTGCATCCATCGATCCTTCGGCCTTGCCGGCGCCGACCATGGTATGCAGTTCATCGATGAACAGAATGATCCGGCCTTCCTGCTTGGACAATTCGTTGAGCACCGATTTCAAGCGCTCTTCGAACTCCCCGCGAAATTTGGCTCCGGCGATCAACGAGCCCATGTCAAGCGACAGCAGGCGCTTGTCGCGCAGGCCGTCCGGCACTTCGCCATTAATGATTCGCTGGGCCAGGCCTTCGACGATCGCGGTTTTACCCACTCCCGGCTCGCCAATCAGAACCGGATTATTCTTGGTGCGGCGCTGCAGCACCTGGATGGTCCGGCGAATCTCGTCATCGCGGCCAATCACCGGGTCCAGCTTGCCCTCTTCGGCTTTTCTGGTCAGATCAACGGTGTATTTATCGAGTGCCTGACGCGACTCCTCTGCATTCGGATCGTTTACGGACTCCCCGCCGCGCAGATTTTGAATGGCATTTTCCAACGCCTGCCTGGAAACGCCCTGACCCAGCAGAATCTTGCCCAGCGCCGTACCGGGCTCCATGGCGGCGAGCAATACCAGCTCACTGGAAATAAACTGATCGCCATTTTTCTGAGCCAATCGATCCGCCTGATTGAACAACCGCGCCAGGTCCTGGGAAAGATTGATGTCGCCGGTGGGATTATTGATCGTCGGCAATTTATCCACGGCGTCCGCCAGGCTGGTCCGCAGCGCGTTGACATCAAAGCCGACCTGCCGCAACAGCGGTTTCATCGAACCCTGTTGTTGATCCAGCAGCGCCAGCAGAAGATGCAGAGGATCGATCTGATTGTGGTCACGGCCAACCGCCAGCGACTGCGCGTCCGACAGGGCCATCTGAAGCTTGCTGGTGAAACGGTCAATACGCATGGTATCTGTCCTATCGAAAAGCAGGAATCAAGCGCCTGCACAATTCATGGGGTATGAACGTTAGATAGGGGCGATTACCGACCTTTCAAGGTGCCGGATATCGGCCGGGTCAAAAATTTGTCGCTCAAGTCAGCCAGATCAAAGAAGCAAAGCGGCCGGTTTGGCCATCCCGACGATACGAGTAAAAACGATCCGGGTCGCTCAGCGTGCAAAGACCACCGCCGTAGATCTGGCTGACACCTATCGTTTGCAATCGCAAGCGGGCGAGGTGGTAAATGTCGGCAAGAAAATGATCCGGGCGCGAGGAGGCTTTAAAAGCTAGTGCGGCATCGGTGTCAGACTGGATAAAAACCTCGCGCACCTCGGGACCCACCTCGAACGCCTGCGGACCAATGGCCGGCCCCATCCACGCCATCAGCTCGGTCGCAGGTAGGCCAAGGGCGTCTACCGTTTGTTCCAGCACGCCATTGGCAAGCCCCCGCCAACCTGCGTGAGCAGCCGCGATCCGGCTTCCGGAGCGGTCGCACAATAGCACCGGCAAGCAGTCGGCCGTCATGATGGCGCAGGCAATCCCAGGAATATCTGTCCAGCTGGCATCCGCCTGGGCTATCTGATCCGGCTGGGCACGCACAGCCAGCACGCTATGGGTTTGCTCCAGCCAGGCCGGCCGGCACCCCAGCGTGCTTTGCAACATCAAGCGGTTGGCCGCGACGTGCTGCGGATCATCCCCAACGTGGTCTCCCAGGTTGAAGCTATCCCATGGCATCTGACTATGCCCGTCCTGGCGCGTTGTGATGCAGGTTCGCACGTTGGCAGGCGCAGGCCAGTCAGCCTCCAACCAGAGGCTGTTCATTCGCCCAGTTCACCGTCTTCGCGCAAAAGGGTCAGCAGATCCACCATGTCCTGGGGCAACGGGCACTCCCATCTTAACAACCGGCCATCGTCCGGATGTTCCAGCTCCAAGCGGCGCGCGTGCAATGCCTGTCGCGGAAACTCCCGGAGCATGCTAATCAGCTGGGGCGTCGCACCCGGTGGAATGCGCATTCTGCCGCCATAGGTCTGGTCGCCTATCAACGGGAAATGAACGTAGCTCATGTGCACGCGTATCTGGTGCGTCCGGCCTGTTTCCAGCTTGACCTTTACATGGGTATGCGCCCGAAACCGGTTGATAACCCGATAGTGACTGACCGCCTGCTTACCGCCTGCCATCACCGCCATTTTCTGACGGTTGGTGCCGTGCCGGGCAATTGGCTGGTCTACCTTGCCACCAGCGGTCATCACCCCAACCACCACGCATTCATACTCACGCGTAACGGTGCGTGCCTGCAGCTGGGCCACGAGAGCAGTCTGGGCCTCCAGTGTCTTGGCCACCACCATCAGTCCTGTTGTGTCCTTGTCGAGTCGATGCACGATGCCTGCACGTGGCACACGAGCCAGATCCGGCGCATGGTGCAGCAGAGCGTTCAGCAAGGTGCCGTCCTGATGACCGGCAGCCGGATGCACTACCAGCCCGGCCGGCTTGTTGATGACCAGCAGCGCATGGTCTTCATACACCACATCCAGGGCAATCGCTTCTGCCTTCCAGTCCCCCTGCAGTTCGAGCTCAGCATCGAGCAGCAGTTTTTCCCCTCCGTATACCGTATCGCGGGGCCGCACCGTTCGGCCGTCCATGGTCAAACTGCCATCCTTGATCCAGCTTTGCAGCCTGGAGCGGGAATGGTCTGGAAACAACTGCGCTGCCACCTGATCAAGGCGTAGACCGCCACTTTCTGGGGCAATCTGGGCAGACAAGCGAATACGATCGGACATCAAGAACTCACTGGAGTACGCGAGAGGGCCAACGGCGGGGACGCAATCCCTTTTGGTTTCAGCTCTGCGCTGTGGTTAAATACGGCTTCTTTAAATGGCACCCACCAGTTGAACCGGTGTGCCTGTAAACGAGTTACAACTATAACAGGGCGCCTGTTCAGGCAACAGCTTGCACTCGTCCATCCGGATGTCAGATATGTCGATGAAACACCTTCTGCTGGTCGGTCTGTTTGCTTTACTGGCCGCCTGCTCCTCCAACAAGACGCTTGATGAAGCATTGAGCGAGTCCGAGCTGTATTTGATGGCCCAGGAAGATCTGGATGCCAATAATTACGGCCCGGCAATCGAAAAGCTGCGCGCGCTCGAGTCCCGCTATCCATTTGGCCGGTTTGCGCAACAGGCCCAGTTGGAGCTGATCTACGCCTATTTCCAGAATCTGGAACCAGAGGCCACCAAATCCTCGGCTGATCGGTTCATTCGATTGCACCCTCAGCATCCCAATGTGGACTATGCGTATTACATGCGCGGCATGTCCTCGTTCAACCGTGATCGTGGCATCTTCGAGCGCTTCCTGCCGCTGGACATGACCCGGCGAGACCCTGGCGCGGCGCGTGATTCGTTCAACGAGTTCGCTCAGTTGGTGAGCCGCTATCCTGACAGTCGCTACGCGCCGGATGCACGCAGACGCATGGTTTATTTGCGCAATCTGTTGGCCGCCTATGAAATCCACGTTGGACACTACTACCTTAAGCGCGGCGCAGCCGTCGCCGCCGCCAATCGCGGGCGCTATGTTGTCGAGAACTTCCAACAGACCCCATCAGTGGATGATGGCCTGGCGATTATGGTCGAGGCTTATCGTCGTCTGGCGCTGACCGAACTGGCTGACCGATCGCTGCTGACGCTGCAGACCAACTACCCTGAGCATGCCAGCCTCGATGACGGTGAGTTCCGTCACCAGGTGGAGCCTGCCGAGAGCGACGATGGCTGGATGGGATCCATGACCACGGGGATGCTGGACAAATTGTTAACGCCACCTTCCCAAAGCGGAACCACTCAAGCCGAAAGGGAAATGCGTCAGCAGTACAATGAGGCGGTAACTGCCCTGCCCCGGGATATCCGCACACCCATCACCGAGGAGCCGGAACGCTCATTGTGGAGTCGCATCACCTTTGGTTTGTTTGACTGATCTGTTCGCTGCAGTGAAAACCCGGGCCTGGCCCGGGTTTTTTGCATCAGTCGTCTTTGTATCAATCGTCTATGGTCCAGCCCGCGTAGCGGGCCATCTGCCGTGAAGCCGAGAGCCTATGGAACGGCGCCCGCTTGCGCTACACTGGCCGCTGATTTTGTTGCCAACAGGGCTGGGGCATGGGGTTGATCAAGCTAATAATTCTGATAGCGCTGCTGTTTCTTGCCTTTGCCAGCTGGCGCAAGCTAAAAACGTGGCAGGCAGCCAAGAGACCACCTGCAGCTTCGCCCGGCTCCCCGCTGTTGATGGTCCGATGCGCGCGCTGCAATGTGCATCTGCCCCAGCGCATGGCCATACGCGACGAAAGCAACTGGTATTGCTGCCAAGAGCACCTAGATGAAAATAGCGACAGCTAGGAAGTCAGACTCGCAGCGGCCCAGGATTCTGCGGATATACAATATCTACCGTGTGATTCTGGGTTTCCTTTTAACCGTATTGACCAGCGCCGCTCTGCAAGACGGTCTGCTGGAGCTGAAAAACCCGCAGCTGTACGAGATTGCCTCCTGGTTCTACCTGTTCATCAATGTGCTTATCGCGTTGCTACTGCAAAAGGGTCGCAGGGACCTGCACCTGTTTGTGCTCTCGGTACTCGACATTTTTCTGCTCGGCCTGCTGTTTTTCGCGGCGGGTGGAGCCAGCAGCGGGTTCGGCAATCTGTTCATTATCCCGGTTGCCGCTGGAAACATCCTGCTGCACGGCCGGATCGGCTTGTTACTGGCGGCACTGGCCAGCCTGGTGATCATCTATCTGACCTTTTTCCTCAGCTTGGCGAACCCGGGACTGACGCAGAACTATCTCCAGGTGGGCGTGCTGGGCTGCATCTTCTTCGCGGTAGCACTCTTCGTGCAGCGGCTGAGTAGAGAACTTCAGCAATCGGAGGTACTGGCACAGCAACAGGCAGTGAGTCTCGCCTCCCTTGAAAAGCTCAACCAGTTGATCATCCAGCGGATGCGCACAGGCATTATGGTAGTGGGTCCCCAGCAGAAAGTGCTGCTGGCCAACGAGGCTGCAGCGCAAATGCTCGGCAGGCCGATCATGCGAGAGATGGAGCTGGACGGCCTGGCTCCAGATTTGGGCCAGTTGCTCAGGCAATGGCAAAATTACCCTTCAATACGTCCGCTACCCTTCCAGAACCACAAGGGCGGCGTAGAAATCATGGCCAACTTCAAACCGCTGGCGAAGGATAGTGACGAGACGGTTCTGGTGTTCCTGGACGACAACACCCAGGTGGCGCAGCAGGCCCAGCAACTCAAGCTGGCCTCCCTGGGACGCCTGACCGCCAGCATCGCCCATGAAATTCGCAATCCGTTGGGCGCGATCAGTCATGCCGCACAGCTTTTGAATGAATCGCCCCAGATCTGCGATCAGGACCAGCGTCTCAGCGAAATCATCCAACAACACTCGAAACGCATGAACCGTGTTATTGAAACGGTTCTGGAGCTATCCCGTCGTCGCCCGAGCGAGCCTCAGCTGACTGATCTGACGCAGTGGATCGACGAGTTCGTCGTCGATTTTCAGCACTCACTCCCCGCTACCGATACCCTCGATCTGGAAAAGAGCGGTACGGGCATTTTTACACGTATGGACCCTGACCAACTGACTCAGGTGCTCAGCAATCTCTGTCACAACGCCCTGCGCTACAGCGGACCGGTGGGCAGCGCGCGAACCATCTGGCTCAAGCTCTATGTTCAGTCTGACACGGATCTGCCTACGCTCGAGGTAATCGATCAGGGCCCAGGGGTGGATGCCGAACATATCGAACACATATTCGAGCCTTTTTACACTACCGAGGCCTCCGGCACCGGTCTGGGCCTGTATATCTCCCGTGAACTCTGCGAAAGCAATCAGGCCAGACTGGAGTTGAAGAACAGGGCGCCGAAGGGCTGCTGCATGCGCATCACCTTCGCACATCCCAAGCGCCTGATATGATGGCAGACTCTTTTTTCGATATCCGCTTGCATGGAGCACATCAGGCAATATGAACAGCCCGCTGGTACTGATCATCGACGACGAACCCGACATCCTCGAGTTGCTCGACATGACGCTCAAGCGGATGGACCTGCAAACCAGGAGCGCCAAGACCTTCGCCAGCGCGCTTGAACTCCTCGATAGCCAGCATTTCGACCTCTGCCTCACCGACATGCGCCTGCCTGACGGCGATGGGCTGGCGGTGGTCAGGCACATCCAGCAGCATTGTCCAAACACCCCCGTCGCGATGATTACCGCTTACGGCAGTCTGGATACCGCCATCTGCGCATTGAAAGCCGGCGCCTTCGATTTTCTTACCAAACCGGTAGATTTGACTCGTCTGCGAGAACTGGTCGCCAGTGCCTTGCGGCTGCGCCAGCCGGCACCCCTCGCCGCCGAGCAGCACCCTGACGATCCCATTCTCGGCGTATCGCCACCGATAGTGCAGATGCGCAATCAGATCGCCAAGCTGGCGCGCAGTCAGGCACCGCTATACATAAGCGGTGAATCAGGTAGCGGCAAGGAACTGGTTGCACGTCGTATCCATGCCCTCGGACCGCGCGCCGCAGCGCCCTTTGTTCCGGTGAACTGTGGCGCCATTCCTTCTGAATTGATGGAAAGTGAATTTTTCGGCCATCGCAAAGGCAGCTTCACAGGTGCTACCGCCGACAAGCCTGGTCTGTTTCAGGCTGCCAAAGGCGGCACCCTCTTTCTGGACGAGGTAGCCGACTTGCCCATGGCCATGCAAGTGAAGATGCTCAGAGCGATTCAGGAAAAGGCCGTCAGACCGCTGGGTACCCAGCAGGAGGAAACCGTCGATATCAGGTTATTATGCGCTACGCATAAAGACCTGGCGGCAGAAGTCGCCGAAGGACGGTTCCGTCAGGATCTGTTCTATCGGATAAACGTCATCGAGCTCAGCGTGCCTCCGTTGCGCAAGCGGCGGGAAGACATACCTCTGTTGGCAGGCCATATCCTGCAGCAACTGGCCAGCCGGAATGATCTCCCCTGTGCAAAGCTGACCCCGGCCTGTCTGGAGTTACTTTGCAATTACCGGTTTCCCGGCAATGTCCGGGAACTGGAAAACATGCTCGAACGGGCTTTTACTTTGAGCGAAGGGCAGCAAATCGATAGCGACGACATCCTGCTGTCGGGCATTCCCGCTGCATCGGATTCGCCGCAGACGTCTCTGAGCCAGATCGATTCGCTGGAAGATTTCCTCGATGACATCGAGCGCAAGGCGATTGTGCAAGCTCTCGAGGAAACCCGCTGGAACAAGACCGCAGCCGCCAAGCGGCTTGGTCTGACCTTTCGCTCATTGCGCTATCGACTGAAAAAGCTTGGCCTGGAGGATTAGTGCCGCTCAGCCGGCACCAGAATCCACCCTCCCCTCCAATTGATAGGGTGCCGGGTCGATGGCAGGCTGATTGTCGGTCATCAGATCCGCAATGAGCCTGCATGAAGCAGGCGCCAGCACCAGACCGTTGCGGTAGTGGCCTGCATTGATCCAGAGCCCTGGGCGCTCTGGCACCCTGCCTATGTACGGCACGCCTTCGGGGGATCCTGGGCGCAGTCCCGCCCACTGGGCTACGGGCTGCATTTGCGCAAGACCGGGCAACAAACCTTCAGCCGATTGGCGCAACAACCCAAGCGCTTCATCAGTAGTGCTGGTATCGAAACCGCAATGCTCCAGCGTGCTACCAATCACTATGTGACCATCGCGCCGGGGAATGGCGTATCGTCCGTTATACAGCACCATGCTCGGCAACCATCCCGGCTCAGCTTTGTATAACAACATCTGCCCTTTGACCGGCACCACCGGAAGATCCAGGCCCAGGCGCTCCATCCACTCACCACTCCAGGCGCCCGCAGTCAGGATTACCGCCCCAGCCATGAGTTCACCACGTGCGTGCCGAACTCCGGTAACGCGGCCGTGTGTCATTGTCAGCTCTGAAGCAATGGAGTTCTCCTCCAGGGTGAACAGCGGATTCTGTAAAAGAAGCGCCTTCAACGCGGTCATCAGCCGAGGATTGCGCACGTTGGCGAGTCCTGACTGCCATAAACCGCCGGTGAATCTGCAAGCCAGGGCGGGCACCTGGTCATGTAGGAACGCAGCATCCACCTTTTGCAGCGGCTTGTGATGGGCGGCGGCCCAGCTCAGCGCTTGTTCCTGTTCGGTGTCGTCCAGCCACAACAAGCCACAGGGGGTCACTTCCGGGTCTATTCCCGTACGTTCACACAACTCTGCCCCTAACTGCGGATAATAGCGCTGTGACCAGTCGACCAGAGCGCTGACTGCATCATTGTAACGCCATGGATAAAGCGGCGAGACGATGCCGCCGCCCGCCCAGGACGCCTCCTTACCCGTGTTCTGGCGTTCGACAAGGGTAACGGACAGCCCAGCTTGAACCAGGTTGAGAGCCGTCAGGCAACCCATCACCCCTCCCCCTATCACTACAACGTCTTGCATGTTTTATCGCCCATTTGGCTGCCAACGACACAGCTCCGCAATAGAAAAGATGCAGCATAAACCACGCTCGGGGCGCAGACCATGCTCGCAACAAGGGGCGCGAGCCGCCCTGGCACGCTTTGAAAGTGTCAATTCAGACTTTCTGACGGGACACAGCATATGTCCCCTCCAGTGATAAACCGGTATCATTGCCGCAGTTTTTAGGTAAGAGGCGACATGTTAATGACAGCAAAAAACGTAGATGTATTGCTGGTCGGTGGTGGTGTCATGAGCGCTACGCTAGGAATGTTGCTCAAACAGTTGGATCCGGCTATGACCATTACCCTGGTCGAACGCCTGGACCACGTTGCTCACGAAAGCACGGATGGTTGGAACAATGCAGGTACCGGCCACGCCGGATATTGTGAGCTGAACTACACGCCAGAAGGACCAGATGGCAGTATTACGATAGACCGGGCTTTGGCCATTAATGCTTCCTTCGAGGTGACCCTGCAGTTCTGGTCATACCTCGTCGAGCAGAAAATATTGCCGGCGCCCCGAAAATTCATCAACCCGACTCCCCATCAGAGCTTTGTATGGGGTGACAAGGACGCGGCGTTCCTGCGCAAGCGTCATGCACTGTTGAGCGCGCATCATCTGTTTGCTGATATGCAGTATTCCGAATCAGCGGAGCAGCTAAAGGAATGGATGCCACTGGTAATGGAGCAGCGCAAGGCTGGCCAGAGTGTGGCTGGAACCCGCGTGGAATACGGCGCGGACGTAGACTTTGGCTCCCTGACCCGCAACATGGTCAGTCATCTGCAGACCCAGCCTGGATTCGAGCTGAATCTCAAGCACTCGGTCAATTCGCTACGCAAAAGCAAGCGCGGCCATTGGCGGGTATCGGTGGACGACGACACGACCGGAGAGGAAAAAGAATTCAACGCGAAATTCGTGTTCCTCGGCGCAGGCGGCGGCTCGCTGCCTTTACTGCAGAAGTCGCACATCGATGAAAGCCAGGGATACGGTGGGTTTCCGGTAAGCGGGCAGTGGCTGGTTTGCACCAAGCCGGATATCGTCCAGCGCCACCATTCCAAGGTCTACGGCAAAGCGCCGGTGGGCGCGCCGCCGATGTCGGTTCCGCATCTGGATACCCGCATCATCAATGGCGAACCTGCATTGCTGTTCGGCCCCTTCGCCGGCTTCACCACCAAGTTCCTGAAAAAAGGTTCGGTGTTCGATCTGTTCTCCTCGGTCAAGCCCTATAACGTGGCACCAATGATGGCGGTGGGTCGGGACAATATGGATCTGACCCGTTACCTGATTGCCGAGTCCTTCCAATCACACAAGGACCGAATCGAGTCGCTGAGTAATTTCTTCCCGCCAGCACAGGAGGAAGACTGGAAGCTGCAGAATGCCGGCATGCGGGTTCAGATCATCAAGAAGGATGCCAAGGGCCACGGCAAGCTTGAGTTCGGCACCGAGATCGTAGCAGCCAAGGATGGAACGCTCGCTGCGCTGCTCGGCGCTTCGCCCGGTGCCTCGACGGCGGTCCAGGCAATGATCGATGTGCTGCACCGTTGCTTCAAGGATCGCGTCGCCAGTCCGGAGTGGCAGGCCAGAATGAAGGACCTGGTTCCCTCCTATGGCCAGTCGCTGATCAACGATGCCGAACTACTCAAGAGTGTCCGCAGTCGCACCTTGCAGACGCTTGGGTTACGTCAGTCCTGATCGAGGAAGCGCTTGATTCGTTCAGGCGTTGGCGGATGGGTTGAAAGGAAATTCGACAACCCATTCGCTGTTTCCCCTCCCTCCGTTTCGTCTGGCGGATCAAGGCGCAGCATGATTGCCGCAAAATGCCTGGGTTCAATGCCACGGTCGTGCATAAACGTCAATGCGAAGTCATCGGCGTCACGCTCCATGTCGCGAACGTAACTCAGATTGGCGAGGATGGCTGGCAGGGTGCTCGTCAAATCCGATGCGGCTGACAGATCCCCCGTTATAGACATGACCAACCAGAGGGCCAGCGAGCTCTGGACGATGCCTTGCAAACTGTGACGGTGTACCACATGGCCCACTTCATGAGCCAATATGGCGACCAGCTCCTGATTATTTTCGGCCATTAACAACAAATCGTCGGTAAACACCACTATGCCACCGGGCAAAGCCAGGGCATTGGCGCCCACCGCGTCACTGGAGCGAAACAGTACCTGAAGTTCATGCCCCGGGTAGGCAGTAGCCAGCGCATGGAGATGGGGCTCGAATGCCGTCCTGATTTCAGTCTGTCGGCCCTGCTCCAGCCGGCTGGGTTCAAACCACAGGCTATCCAGCCCCACCAGCGCCTGCTCGCCCAGATACCGTTCCAGGTCCGTCGGGATACTATGGGCGATCTGCTTGGACACCCAGGGAATGCCATACACCACACTTCCCACCAGCACCATCATCACCAGGACGGCGCTGCCCGCGATCAAGCGATAGTTGGTCTCGAGCCGGTGAAGCCAGCCGTTGCTGCCAGTGGCACCCGCAGCGCAAGCGAGGGCAGCGAGACCAGCCGTATCAGCCGACTCGAAAACCCCTCCGTCTTGCAGATGAAGGTAACTGGCCGCCCGTCCTACCCGCGTTCCAAGGCGTATATCGGTGGCCGGATAACGTTGCTGGCCACCACCGAAATCAAGCAGCAAATCACTTCCTTCCCGTCGAACCCGCGCCGGATGGCCGGCACTGCGCCGACCATCGAAGAACAACCCCTCCAGCCAGCCTTCAGATAAGGGAGACGCCGACATCGAAAGCCTCCCCGATTTCCTGCCCCATCGCGCTGGTTTGCTGACTTTCTCCGGCAATGAAGCTATTCAGATCACCATGGACCGATACCGCTGTGCAGCTGGCGCGATAAGTCGCCATACGCACCTTGGCCCAGGGGGTATAGAACCCCAGGGTAAGGAGAACCAGCAGACTGTTGGTCAGATATATCCAGACAATGCGGCGCTTTCCCAGACTCGACTGAAAGCCGTGCATGCCCAGCACCGTAGCGTTCATGACCAGATTGGTCAGCCCCGCCATGAAATACCCGAACAGCGCGAGATAACCTATCGCACCGACGACACCAGCCAGCACTGGGTGCACCAGCTTTCCGATGACCACAGATAGCACAGAGAAGCCTATCGCCACTGCGATAATTCGCAGAAAGAATCCGTAATAGTCGCGTGCGGTAGCCTTCAGACGGAACGGCATGGTACCGAAGTAGCTGTTATTGACCATGAATGCCTGGGACTTGTACAGGCTGAAGGGAGCGGCCAACAGAAGCGTCAGCAAGGTAACCAGCGGCCACAGCAAAATCACCATGCAGGCGCCTCCGTAGCTTCCCTTGAAATCGAACCGAATATTTCGGTAAGCGCTATTTACCGCCTCGAACTTGAGCGAGCGAATGACTATCCAGGGTAACGCCGGAACAAACAGGGCCAGCAATACCAAGGAGCCATAAAGGGACATTTCGGAGATGACCATCCACACGAGCAACGCGACGATGGCGACCAGTCTCCCGCGGAAGATCACCCATGGATCGGCCAGGTACTGAAACGTCGCCCCGTCGATCTGGGTGTGCCCGTAGAAATACTGGTTGGTGCGCACCTTGGCCCAGGGGGCATAAAAGCCCAGCGTGAGGATAATCAGGAAAATGTTGACGATCCAGATACCAAAGTATTCACCGCCCGTTCCGGTGAACTCTACCGGTTCCAAACGCTTCAGGGTGGGTTGATCGTGGCGCCGAGCTTCGGCCGGTTCCGCCGCCTCAAAGCGCGCCGCGCCAAGAGCAGGAGCAGGAGCAGGAGCCAGTGTAGGGGCCTCAGCCGGCGAATGGTCGCCCCGCGGACCGCCGCCCGGCGAGTGGTCGCCCCGCAAATCGTCCGGCTCTATGTCTACCAGCAGGCCCGCCTGCCTCAGTCGGCGCTGATAAAGCTCAGCCTGATCCAGGTCCAGCTGTCGCTTGATGGTCGCCGGCCGTCCGGCCAGCATGCTGTCGATCTGGCTGTCCTTGAATCCAAGCTTCAGTAAGGAGCCACGAATTTCGCCGACCAGAATGTCGTCAGCCAGTTGACCGGTAAAACGTATCTTGAATTGATCTGCCATATCGTCCATCCGTGGGTTGTTGACTCGCCTATCCTTGGCCAGACTCTTTCAGGCGAACCAGATTGTTAACATCAGTTGATATTCAACCAGCAGATGAGGCTGCGGGCAATAAGTTTATTGAAGCGCACCAACCTACCCAGCCGTTCAGCAAAAACCCCCTGCCGGATCGCTCCGACAGGGGGTTGGCCATGCAGCAGTCTTAGATTCAGCTGGTGTAGACAGGGAGCCGCTTGCAGATATCGTCTACTTGCTTACGGACCCGCTCGATAACTGATTCATCGCCCATGTTATCCAGAACGTCACATATCCAGCCAGCCAGAGCCCGACAATCCTCTTCGTTGAACCCGCGCGTAGTGACCGCAGGGGTACCGATACGCAAACCCGAAGTAACAAAAGGCGAGCGGGGATCATTCGGAACGGCGTTCTTGTTGACGGTAATGTGGGCCCGCCCCAGCGCAGCATCCGCATCCTTGCCGGTAATGTCCTGCTTGATCAACGACAACAGGAATAGATGATTTTCTGTACCACCCGACACCACATCAAACCCGCGCTGGATAAATACGCTGGCCATGGCCTGGGCATTTTTGATGACTTGCTGCTGGTAGGCCTTGAACTCTGGACTCATCGCTTCCTTGAAGCAGATCGCCTTGGCGGCAATCACATGCATCAACGGGCCGCCCTGGCCGCCCGGGAATACTGCGGAGTTCAGTTTCTTCTCCAGCGCTTCATTGCTGCGAGCGAGGATCAGGCCGCCGCGCGGGCCACGCAGTGTTTTGTGTGTGGTGGTCGTCACCACATCGGCAAAGGGCACCGGGTTGGGATATACGCCTGCGGCAACCAGCCCCGCCACGTGCGCCATGTCGACGAACAGATAAGCGCCTACCTTATCGGCGATGGCGCGGAACCGGGCGAAATCCAGTATCTGGGAATAGGCGGAGAAGCCGGCAATAATCATCTTCGGCTGGTGCTCGACCGCAAGCGCCTCGACGTCGTCGTAATCGATCAGGCCCGTGTCGGTATTGATTCCATACTGAACGGCGTTGTAATGCTTGCCGGAGAAATTCACCGAGGCGCCGTGGGTGAGGTGGCCGCCATGGGCCAGGCTCATGCCCAATACGGTATCGCCTGGGCTCAACAGCGCCTGGAACACCGCTGCGTTGGCCTGGGAACCAGCATGGGGCTGAACGTTGGCATAGTCAGCACCGAATAACTGCTTGGCACGATCGATAGCCAGCTGTTCCGCCACGTCCACGAACTCGCAACCACCGTAGTAGCGCTTGCCCGGATAGCCCTCAGCATATTTGTTGGTCAGCTCGGAACCCTGGGCCTGCATCACTGCCGGACTGGTGTAGTTCTCGGAGGCAATCAATTCGATGTGATCTTCCTGGCGCTGCGCTTCCTGCTGCATGGCTTTCCAGAGTTCAGCATCGATGGTGGCAATATCGTTGGAACGACTAAACATGTCACGGCCCCCTGCTAGGACGTTCAAAAAGAGGCCGCATTTTACCTGAACACAAGCCCTCTGACACATGAAAAGCGTTCAGCTCTACGAGAAAATTCGCTCACTGTGCGCTCAAGTGCTGTTTCTGCAGTTCTTCTGCCGTCATCGGCTTGCCCAGGAAGAACCCCTGCACCTCATCGCAGCCGAATTGCTCCAGGAGCTGCAACTGTTCTGCAGTTTCGACGCCTTCCGCTATCACCCTCAGCTGCAGACTGCGGCCCATCGCTACGATGGCTTCAGCCAGCCGTGCATCGCGGCTTCCCGCATGCATCGCATGGATGAAACTGCGATCAATCTTCAGAGTATCAATAGGAAAGTCTTTCAGGTAATTGAGCGACGAATAACCGGTGCCAAAATCGTCCACGGCGATGTGCACGCCGAGCTTCTTCAGTGCGGCCAGGGTCTGCATGGTTTCATCAACGTCCTGCAACAGGATGCTTTCGGTAAGCTCCAGCTCGATGCCTGCCGGGTGCAGGCGGTAACGCTCGATCACCGTGGCAACCTGCTCCGCCAACTCACCTTCGGAGAACTGACGCGCGGAAAGATTGATCGCCATGCGGGGCAACGGATATCCCGCATCGTGCCATTCAGCCATCTGCCGACAAGCGCGGTCCAGCACCCAGTCTCCCAACGCATTGACCAGACCTATCTCTTCCGCAATCGGAATGAACATGGCGGGCGACACGGCGCCCAGTTGCGGATGCTCCCAACGCAATAGCGCCTCGGCGCCGGTGAGTCGGCGGGTGGCGCAGTCGAACTGGGGCTGATAGTTCAGCACGAAGGCGTCGTCCAGCAAGGCCTTGCGCAGGTCATTCTCCAGACTCAGTCGCTCCAGCGCCCGAGCGTTCATGTCAGCCTGATAGAACTTGAAGGTATCTTTGCCAACGCTCTTGGCGTGATACATGGCCGTATCGGCGTTTTGCAGTAGAGCGCTGCCCTCGACACCATCCTGGGGGTACAGCGCAATGCCAATACTGGCACTGATGAAAAACTCTCGTTCCTGCAGGATAAAAGCCGGAGCCAAAGCAGAAAGCACTTTTTCGGCCACATGTACACCGCCGCGCATAGCGGCCTCACGACTTTTCAGTCCGGACAGCAGCATGGTGAACTCGTCGCCACCCATGCGCGCCACGGTGTCGCTCTCCCGCACGCAGGATCGCAGACGCCGGCCCACTTCCTTGAGCATGACGTCGCCTGCTGCATGTCCTAGCGTATCGTTAATGGGCTTGAATCGGTCCAGATCGAGAAACAATACGGCAACCCACTCGTTGCGCCGCTCTGCCACCTGCAGCGCTCCGGAGAGGCGATCCTGAAACAGGGTACGGTTCGGCAATCCGGTGAGCCCGTCATAGTAGGCGAGACTTTCAATTCGTGCCTCGCTGGCCTTGCGCTCGCTGATATCGACGAAGAAACCCACAAAGCTGACCAGGTCGCCCTCGTTATCCTGCACTGCGGTAACGCCGCTCCAGGTAGGGAACACCTCACCGTTCTTGCGCTGCTGCCAGATTTCCCCTTCCCAGCGACCCTGCTCCCTCAGGCTGGCAACAACGGACGAATAGAAATGCGGCTCATGAACGCCGGATACAAAGAGCGACGGCAGTTGGTCAACGACCTCGTCTGAACTGTATCCGGTAATCTGGGTAAAATTCTTGTTGACCTGAACGATGTAGCCCGCGGGATCCGTGACCAGAATCGCGCCCGTGGTGTTCTCGAAAACCGTCGCGGCCATTCGCAGCCGGTTTTCGGTACGGCGCTGCTCGCTTATATCCCGGGCAATTCCCAGCAAACCCAGGAAGCGGCCCAGTGGGCTCCACATCAGCGAGACTCGCAACTCGACCGGACAGGTATGACCGTCTGCCTTGATGCAGTCAAAGGTGGTCTGTCGGTGGAATCCGTCACGCTGCAGGATTTCCGCAGCTTCAAAGTCGCCCACCTTGGGCGCCAGCTCCCGCAACAGGGCGCCCATGAACCGATTGAAGCGCGTGCCCGCCACGATTTCGGTAAAGCCATGCTCGATCAGATATTCCGGGCTGTAGCCCAGTGCCCGGCCAACCGAGGGACTGACGTAGTCAAGATTGAAATCGACGTCGGTCGACCAGATAACATCGCTGATATTTTCAGCCAGCAACCGATACCGTTGCTCTTCGGTTTTCAGGCGCTCGTTGACCACCGTCTGCTGAGTAACGTCCTTGACGATCCCGATGACCTGGTGTGCGTGCCCGTCTGGCAGTCGGGCAAGCACCTTGCAGCGAACGGCAAACCAGCGCCACGAGGTGTCCTTGTGCTGCCAGCGTATCCGGTATTCAAGGACCTGATCATCCGGCAGAACCTGCTGAATATTGCGGTTGATGTGCAGATACTCAAGATCATCGGGGTGAACCAGGCGATCCCTATAGTCAGATAGAAAGGCAGCCTGTTCTTCCTCGCTGTAGCCCAGCACTTGCGCCAGCGAACGATTGCTGAAGATGAAGCGGTTGCTACGCATGTCCTTGATAAACACAATATCGGGGACCGCTTTCACCACGCCGGACCAGAACTGCTCCCTTTCCCGCATGGTCAATTCGACATTTCGCCGATCGGTAATGTCCGAGATACTCATGGTAATAGCACGGTAGTCCTCCACGCGCTCGGGCAATCTCATGACAATCCATACATAGCGCATCGAACCGCCAGTAGCCCGTATAAGCATTTCCAGCTCAAGTCTGGGCTGACGCTCTATCAGCGCTACGATCAGCGCATAGCGAGCGCCCTCAGGACGAAGCCCATCCTCGCTGCTTTGCAACAGTTGTTCGAGCTGGGCAATCGACTCAGAACCCATAAGGTCCAGGGAGTTCTGGTTGGCGTCCAGCACCCGAATATGCCTGAGCATCTTGCCGTGGGCGTCCGGATGGGACAGCAGCCAGTTATCCAGCGCCTCCTTGCTGTTCAGCCCGAGCGTGGAAAAGAATCGTTGCAGCCCGGACAGATCAAGCTGGCACAGGCACATGCCCACGCTCTGGAAAATGTCGCGGTAGCGCCGCTCAGTCTCCTGCAACGCCAGGTACGAGACCTCGCTGTATGCTTGCAGATTGCGATTGGAACGCCGCATCCGGGAAATCACCCAGACGATCAACAGCAGCACCGCGACAAACACCACTACAACCAGGGCCTTGGATGCCAATAACTGCCCCAGCCGCTTGTAATAGAACCCGGGCTCGACCAGCCCCCTGACTTGCCAGAGCGTTCCTTCGACCGGGGCGCTGACGATCACCCTTTCCCGCTCCTCGGCGTCCATCGTGGCGTTGTCCAGATAAACCAGTCGACCGGCCTGCTGGCGGGCCAGCACCCGCGCCCGTCCGGCATCCTCCAACAACCAGGTATAACCCCGAGCGGGATGGGCCGTCACCATTTGCGAAATAGCCTTTTCATCAACCAGCAGGACCCAGTACTTACCCTGATGACGACTGGCGATGGCCCAGTGCAGCCGGTCGCCCTCAGGCTCAAAATCAAGCGCAAACGGCTGATCGCCAAGATGGAGGCGCTGTATGGCCTGCATCCATGCCCCAGTCGGCTGGATCTTCATGGTGTCGAGATTGACGGGAAAGAACTCGGCCAGGCCGGGAACAAGATTGATAAGGGGCGATGGGACTTGCGTGCTTTGCTCTTCAAGGAGCTGTTCTATAGCTACCGATTTGATCGCCAGGGTATGTCCGATCTGTTCTGCGGTCAGCCAGACGCTTTCTTCTACCTGTGCCTGATGCTGGTTGCGCAGCAAACCAAAATCCTGCCAAGCCTGCCAGATCATGAGCCAGGCCAATAAAATGCCCGTTACGGCCACCAGCATCAAGCCGGCAGTTACCGGCCGCTTGTCTTCGAAGCTGACCCGACTCTGGCTGATGCTCGATACGTTGGCAATGTTGTCGTCTTTATTATTTTTCTTCAAGTTGACCACTGCGCCACATGATAAATTTTGCCGGACAAGCCAGGGCTGGACCGGAGGCCATAGTTTGCCCTCGAAGCCCAGTTGGGCTAGCCTTGCCACCAATTTCCCTAAGCGTGGAAATCCCGCTTTTCTCAGTCAACAGGTTATACACCCATGGCTCAATTCGGTTAAGAGAGCCATTGGGGTTTTGTAAAGAACGAAAATCGTACTTAAAATCCCTAAAAATCATGATTAAAATCGCCTTTTAAATAATAATTTCAACCAATTTTTTAGCTAAACAATACAGAATCTGTAAAGAAAAGCTGATTTTCGCATTTTTTCGCCCTTCAAACTTTACAAACTAATCCCAGCCTATCTGCCACACCCCATCCGGCAACCGAAAATCACTAAGCCAGAGTGGCCGCACTTTCACGCGCCGAATTGCGGGCTCATATCCAATCTCAAGCCCTTATGGGTGCTACCAGGTTTGGGGCGAATTCACCTGCTCCCCTCTGCCTAATTATTCCGATGATAGTATAAAAGCTCGATATCCGTTTCTAACCGGTTACGGCCATTGGCAGACGGCAGCCATAAGCCAGCAGCGGACGACCATGATGCCTGTGAAATTAGGGCCGATTCATTTATCTGACTCCAATTAACCACAGGACCTCGCATCTTGCGGATTGGCTCTGTGTAACAAGCTAGCTTTATTGCGGAATCAGTGGCTACCACCCCAGAAATCAAGAGAGAAAAATATTATGGAAAATATTGTGGTAGCGATTTCAGCTTTGTTGGTTCCAGTTATCGCTCTTCTTGGTGCGCTAATTGCTTACTTGCAATGGAACACAAATCATAAGCGACTGAAGCACGAGCTTTTCGAGCGTCGATACAAGTTCTATGAAGCTATTCGGGACTTTCTAGGCACAATTCTAACGAGCGGACGGGTGAGTCAAGAAGCCGAGATGAATTACCTGATCAACACCAGTGGGATAATGTTTGTTTTTGACAAGGACATCGCCGAGTACATTGAAAAGCACATCTGGCACCCAGCTGTGGATTTACGTTGCCTTGAAGCAGAGATCGATGGACACCCCGCAGGGCAAGCCAGAACCGCCAATGCTGTTAATCAGGCAAAGATCAAGAAAGAATTAAACAAGGAGCTGACGGAGCTGGAAACTCGATTTGCGAAATATCTTCAACTTGGTCATTGACGTTCCAGCTCAACACCCCTGCCGGACAGGCCTGCGCGCATCTGGCGTTGTATTTCCACTGACAAGCAATAGCACGTAAGCCGGGATAATTCGCACAAGCACTTCAATGTCCTCAGTGCTTTGAATTGCCCCCGTTTTGATAGGCGCACTTGCACGTCTACTTATGGCCGCCAGCACTCCGTGGGGAGGGCTACTGCCGGAGGTCAACAGCTGTCTCAGGATTTCGTTTCAGCATGCCTGATTGGCCTAAGAACTATCGCACCGTCAATCAATTCGATAGTTAGTGAATCACCAAGACCGACGTCCATTCCTGCAAGGACGCTTGGCGGGAGCTCGACAATAACATCCCCGGTGCCATCGCCGGGATCTTGGCATCTCACAATCGTCCGCACTGATTCGCTCATGGGAAGTTTGCCTCACTCTCAGCAACTGCTTTACCGAAATCGATATCTTACGCTAGACAGCATGGGATCGGCAGCTATCGGCCCAGGCTGTGTAAAAACTCCCAGGACGACTCACCTGGTCAAAACCTGATCCAAAAATCGCGCTTCTACGTGAATTCTTGGTCTGTAGACCAGCCGCACTTTTTCAGAAACCACGTAGCACCGCGCACTTCGATTTCTGGTCGACGTTTTTACACACTCTGGGCCAAGAGCGGACGTTCACAAGAGCTCTGTACCCGTCAGTTGAAGACAAAAATCGAAACGAGCATGCGCTGGTTGAGCCAGGCAACGACCAACGTCCAGTATCGAAACCGTCGGACGCCATGGCGCGCCTGAAACAACGAAGCCTGCGCGAGGCAGGCTTCAAGCGGAAAATCAAAGAAGAAAAGCCCAGCTAACGCCGGGCTTTTTGTTGGGTGTGCTGGACAAGCAACACTTTGAGTCCCGTTAAGTATTCTCGATTAAGACCGAGACACTCGGATGGTCAAGGCAGGCAGGTTATTGACGTAGAAGGCTGTTGATGCGTTTGCCATGAAACTTACCAACGTTTTAAAAATTACTGTCTTCATACGCCCTTCTCCTTCTTGTCCAGATTGTTGAGTTGCTTTTGGTGTATCGATGAGTGCTTGCAGAAACCACATAAAAATTGCCAGCGCTCCCAGCATCAACAACCCGCCTCCCCAGAAGCCGCAGCTCCCTGCTCTGGATTCAAAGCAACATTCGCTGCCATGACGGAATAGCCGAATAATAGCACAAATAGAAGCAAAACATCAAATAGCCATCAGCATAAAGCCCTACTTTCAATTGAATCGTCCTTGGTTAACCACTGCTTGCGGAAGGCGGCAATCGGCCAAATAGCAGATGTTTGCCTTTCAGTTCACGCAGCAACAATCTCGTATCTTTCGATCAGTATTCAAGAAGGTCGTTTGGTCGCCCGACATGTATACCTTGCAGTGCAGGGATCTGCGACTGCGCGTAGGCGACAGGGGACGCGCCACTGAAAACAAGCCAGGACACTAGCTCGGGATTTTTGACTGACGTGAATCGTGCCAGGTCAGCAAGGTTCTCCTGCGCGAGTGCAACACGCCTCAGATGCCTTTTGAGCTTGTCTGGTTTGCCCTTTATGTCTTCACCTTGATACTCGGAGAGCTGGGACGCGACTTCTGAGTAGTTTCGCGCAAGTGAAAGGTCCTTACATTCGACTATGAGCACTTGTTTGCGGTCCGGACGCCACGCAAGCAGATCAATGTCGCCAGGCTCTGTTGGCAGATTTCGTCTCAGTAGCTCCGGGAAGCCGATGCCACGCCGAACACTCCATCCTGCATCTAGCAATTCTCTTTCTAAGGACTTTTCGAACGTGTGTCCCTCCCGAGCTTCCCCCAGCCATTCGTCCCTCATCCCCTCCGTCCTGAAGAACTCCCGTTTGAGTCGTCCCGTGTGAGCCCCGTTGAAGACGTAGCGCAGAGAGTTGCTCAGGTGTCCCGGTGATACGATTACCAGCGGATCTTGGCTGTCTTCTATTTGCAACAAGGGGCGGGATACTACTGATAGGCGTCGCCCAAAGCGCCAAGGATAGATATCAGAAAGGTCAAACTCGTCTGTCACCTCGTCCCACTTTGGGCGAGATCTGAGTATGAATTGGTCAAGAAAAGCGGAAACGACTTTATGGTCGAGCCCGGCGGACTTACCGACGATCTCCAACTCGCTTCGCGCCATCATGAGTATTGCTGTCTGTTTCTCCATACCAATCGACTCAAGTGCATGGATGAAACGGAGGCCTTCTTCGAGTGTAAAGCCCATCTCCGCCCGCCAGAATGCCAGGAAAGCCTCGGTGTCATCATCGACCGTAGCGGCTTCAAAACGGCCTTCCTCATCAGCCAACTCTTCAAGCTCGTCCGCTTTTGCGTAATGCTGTTTGAATCGCGCAGCATGGGATTCGAACCGCTCGTTAGACGCCTTAGACAGCAGAGGTTCGAGCACCATCTGTCCAAGCTCGTCACGGAAGAGAAGGTCACCTAAGGGAGATATTTGAACCTCGGCCGGCAGTGCTCCAAAGCGTACCGCGTCAGACATGCCGCCGATGCGAAAAAGTAATGATGCTTGCGCAAGGAGCCGGCCGAGCGCCATGTCTGAGGGCTCCATCCCTCCGGTAGTAGGGCAAGCGCATAAGGCCAGCTCGATTACCAATCGAGAGGTCAATGCTGCGCCGGCAAAACGCCCTAACTGCTTGGCGATCGTATCCTCGACACCAACTTCGCCAGCATGCAGGCCTAGGACGGCAGCGGCCGTCCGATGCCAATGGTTTTCCTCGCTTCGTGCCCGTTCGCAGTTTTCAAGCAGGCGAGTGAGGGTTTTCAGGCGATCAAAGCGAGAAAGCTCCCCCTGCATGTCATGAAGGAGCACATCTACTACGTCGTTGAGGAGCTTGCCGACTGCTTTCTTACCCTGATATTGAGCTGGCGCATCGGCCGCAACAGAACGCCATCCGAGCCCAATTATGGCCGCACCCGACTCAGTGTTCTCGATGACCAAAAGGTGTCGGCTCAAGGAGCCCTGCACGTGATCAATAAAGTCGAACGTTTCCATAATATGGAAGCTACGCGCAGCGTTATTGGGCACCGCTATACGCTCAATTTCTAGCCCTTTGTCTGTCGGTGCATCGATACGCAAAAGAGTGGCAAATGCAGTGCCGAGTGCGCGTACTAGAGCGCGTTCTGCACGGTTGTCCGATGCTCGAAAGCCAGCAAGATATCCGTCTTTGAGCAATACCCGTATCGCCCCTTGCTCACGGACCCGCTCGAGTTTCCAGAAGGTATTTAGATCAATGGGAATCGGCTCATCATAGAATCGGCTAATGTCGCCGTCACCCTCAAAGTGCAGGTAAACCTTCACGGACTTGCATGCTCTCTGCCCGTCAATAGCTTCAACTGCCTCGCCTATCCGCCCAACCCACGTACGTACCATCTTGGCGAATTCAGCAAGGAGCACGAGATCTTGCACGTTGGGTGCTTCAATCGTCACCCAGAGGTTGCACTGGCCTTCATAAACACAATTTAGACGATGTGCTTCAAGCTCATCGATGGATGCATAGCACTTGCTTTCGCGTTCGGCCGGGAAGAAGTCTCCCGCTGAAGGCCGCATAACACGGTGCCACCTGCCACTGTTGTCACAAATACGGTGCCAGTCATACCCCATGTCTGCTGCTAGTCGCACATCACGAATGAGATCTGTCGGAATTGTAAGCATCAGGGGGCGCTCTGGTGTGATTCGCCCTTCTGGTAATTGATTGTGCGGGACCATATGGCCGTCATTGGCAAGTGCCCAGCCAAGGAGGTTGAGAATGCCGTTGACATTGATTAATTGCACACCGGCTCGCGCAATTCTTTCTACGGCATCCTGCAAACGCCAGAAGGCAAGCGGAGACATCTCGGGCAGCGAACTTAAGCGAAAAAAATCTGCGCTAGACATCCACTCGAACTGCCACGCTTCAGGCAGTTCGGGCGCCGAGCCGGTAAAGCCTGCCCCCCAGCCACAGCCTACACGCACGACTATGCCGCGTTGGAAGTCGGGTTGTTTGGCAAGATCAGCAGCGGTACTTGCAGCACGAGCGTCGAGGAGATTCGCGGTTTCCGTATCGAGCTGGAGCATGCTGCTGAAGCCTTCGGCCGAGTGCTGCTGCATAGAGGGCAAAACGAACTGGAGCAGCATGAAGTGGCCCACATCTACTGAGGAGTAGACGATCGCCGATCGGGTTGTCCTATCCTTATCCCAGGACAACCTAATCCGCTTGCCGTTACCAAACGCCGGCATTTGGGACAAAGTACGCGCATGGGCATTGGCTAACGCCCTGTCAAGGTTGCTCAATTCTTCCTTCTGCACAGCGAACGCTATCACCGCGTGGCGAAGCGCGACGGATAGAGCAGTGGGCAGCACGACGACAAGGCCATCACGTATGCGGAGCAGTGGGCGCTGCTCCAGCAGCCCCGCGCTGGGTACCTGGCTATTGAGGGTAGATATCTGCGTGTGGTCAAGAATGAAGAGGGAAAGATCTGCAATTGCTACACCAGCCGCCTGTAGCATGCGCTTCGTCAAGGTGACACGTGACCGGAGCGCGCTCGCGTCAAGACCACCAGTATCAAGCGAGCCGTTGTTAGCGTCACCACCCGGCTCGAACCGTCGTAGACCAGAGTTAGCGCAGATGACGTCTGAAAGCCTTAGAAGCGCCTGCGTGGCCCGTTTAAGTGGGATGAAGTAGCCCTCTTCGGGCATAGCGAAGACGATGTCGACCATCAGCTGTGTATAAAAGCCTGCGGCCTCCCATACGCCTTCCAGAATGCGGTAATTGCCCTTGACGTTACCAACAATGGAGACGAACACATCCTCTGCTGGATCTTCCCCAATGACACAGTTCGACGCGCCGATGGACGTATACCAGCGACACGCATCGTCGACAGTGGCAACCTGTGAGCCCTGACAGTGAGTGAGGGCAAGGGCAACTAGCAACTCTAATCGCAAGCATTGGGACTGATGCGCAGGAAGGGTTAGCAAGCTGGCCAGCAACGCCACTGTGCCGTCCCGTTCAAAGTTGGCGAGCTCGGCGACAAGTCCAGCGCTATCCTTTGCGACATCATTCAACGAGTGACTGGAACTTGCCCAGGGGTTCTACCCCGTTACCACAGACGGTTATAAAACGGCTGTGAGCTTCCGATCCTGAGCAGCAACTCTACGTCGCAT
>LAZR01000648.1_pt1 | contig 25305 bp, 27 predicted proteins | sample 329461 | NCBI WGS metagenome assembly LAZR01 (sample SAMN03002196, study PRJNA259156) | marine sediment metagenome | biome: sea floor; feature: Hydrothermal impacted sediments; material: marine sediment; isolation source: Loki non-amplified sample from Loki's castle hydrothermal vent sediment ...
CGGATTTCCACCGCAGTCGCCTGAAACGGAGCCGCTTCAGTTACACCCCAATTTCCACCACGTTGACGGACGCGACCCAGTCGCCGGCGTCCTCGTCGACAGTTACCCCGAAGATACGTAGGCCAGACATCCGAGCTTCTCGCACCTCGACAGTACCGTGACTGGGCACCAGGGCGAAAACCACATCACTAATTCGTGCCATCACGGCGTGCGGCAATTGCTCCGCGGAGAGTTTCGGCGGCGTCTTCGAGACTGCTTTCCCGTTCAGCGGCAATCTCTGCCAAGAAACGCGGGCGGTCGGCGTCAGGGGTAAGATCAAGCGCCCCGCCCAGCACCTCCGCTCCGGCGGGACATCCCAGGATGCGTGCGACTTAGCGCAGGGGCATCCAGCCTTCGATCGTCTGCTCCTGGTGCATGGGGTGCGCCCAATGCAGGGTAAAAATCGGTTCACCTTGGATCGATACTCGTGCGCTTTGGCTTGCGTGCCATCCTATCTGCATGCCGTGCCAAGACATAACCTTCCACAACGCAGCGTTGAAAGTTAATGGGCGCGCATCTCTGCCGGTAAGGTCGTGATTGAGGTCATCACCGTCTGGTATGGTTGTGGCTTCCAAATCCAACTGAATCAAATTCGGGGAAAAGCATAGTTCGTTGCACAGATTGCAGAGTTGACGAGGCTGGTCATGGATCATGACGTGCATTCTCCTGCGGCCCACCCGTCAATGCGGATGCTGGCCGAGGCGGGAATGGAGCCGGGCGTCATGCGTCTTGAAGTGCTCGGTGAACCATGGGTCCAGCGCAGCGATCAGTCGGCCGCCTTGGTCCCCGTCGCCGGCTTCGTAATCGCTCATGATATCCCGCAACTCGTCGAGCAGCCGCTCGTGATCGGCCTTGTGCTGCGCGATCTGGTCGTAGTCGTGCTCGCGCATGAATTTCTCCTCCAGCGCGAAATGCGCCGATATCCCGCGAAATAGATCGCCGAAGGCGGCGACCGCATCGCCGTCCCCGATCAGCGCGTCGCCAAGCCGGTTGACGAGATCGATCAGTTCCTTGTGCTCGTGGTCGACAGCCGGAACGCCCACGTTATAGCTGTCCTTCCATTCCATCCGGGGCATTGAAAGCTCCTCTCGCAGAAGTCAGTTGAACACGAAGCCGCCCTGCTCGGCGCGAAAGTCGATGACGAGATTCTGCTCCGCCGCCAGGTTAACGCGCCGTGCGGCCTCATAGTCGAAGCCATCGGCGCGCCCAGTGTCGGCCAGGCGGACGGCGATTTCATGATCGCCCGCGCCGAGCGGGAAACGCTTGTACACCCGGGCCGGACCGTCGCCGGCCAGGCCGCTCGGCGACAGTTCGGCGCGAAGCGCCGGCTCACCATCGATGTCGAGTTCGAGCCGAAGCGCCGCCCGCTCGCGATCGCAGATCTCACGCTTGCGCATATTCGCCGGCAATCGAGCCAGTTCCTCGGCGTCGAGCTGTCGGCAGTTGCGCGCGCCGCCATGGGTGAAGCTGAGCTTCACCACGCCTGTCCCCTCCGGCAGGGTCCGCCATGACGGCGCGGCCGAGAAAAACGCGGCGCCGGTGGCGACCACCGCCGTTACGGCGGTGCCGAGGATCAGGCGACGGACCCGGCTCATGGGTCGACCTCCTTGAGCGGCGGGGGGAACTGCTGCGTCGCTCCCGCCGTCGGAGAAACATCGGCTGGCAGCGCCGCGAGACGATCCTGGAAGGCCGCCAATTCGCGCGCAAGCCGCGCCGTTTCCGTCGGCCCCGCCCAGACCGTCGCCAGCCGGGCGCGCGGCACCCGGGCGCGCAGATAGGGATCGCGGGTCGCCGCGATACGTTGCTCGGTCCATTCCATGCCGAAGCGGTGCTGGCATTCCCGCTCGGCGCAACCGGCGATCGCCACGCCGTCGGCCAGATCGCGCGACAGGATGAAGTCGATCAGCGATGGCGGGGCCATGGCGACACAGGGCAGCACCACCCGTCCCGGCACATCCCTTCCCGCGGCGCCATGGGCGCAAGCCAGCGTCAGCACCCGCCCCGGCCCTTTCAGCTCCACTGCGGCCGCGATCACCTGCTCGCGAACCATCTTCAGCGAGAGGTCGGGCAGGTCGATCCCGGTCACCAGATCGATGGAGCGGCGGAACGGCGTCGAGGACGGGCAGGCCCCCATGCAGATGCCGCAGGCGACGCAGCGATCGGGATCGACTTCGGCCTGGTGGGGAAACGGCGCGCCATCGGTGCGCGGCACCAGTGTGACCGCGCCGTAGGGGCAATCCTCGACGCAGCGGTTGCAGCCGTTGCAATGGTCGAGAAACACCTCGGCCGGCGCCGGACGGGGCTTGGGCGGCAACCAGGGAAGGGCCGAGATTCCGACGGTGAAGAGTACGAGGCCGGCCCAGATTACCCCCGCCGGCACCAGATCCATCACCGGATAGAGCGGCAGGATGAACCAGTCGATCCCGACCTGCGCCGGCACCATCGCCAGATCGGCCGCGGCCTGCGAGCGGGCGGGTAGCAGCAGCGAGGCTATCAACAGGCCCGCCAGCACCATGCCGCCGAGCTCCCGTCTCGGGGCGGTCCGGGCATCGCTGATCCGCTGGACATGGATCCACATCACCAGCAACAGGATCAGCGGCACCGCGATATGGAGGAACACCAGCAGGGTGAAGAACCGCCCGCTCAGCGACGCTGGCGTGAGAAAATTGCGCGCCACCGGCTCGCCGAAGAAGGGCAGCCAGTCGAGCAGCTCGGTGCTGGCGATGGCGACGTATTGCGCCAAACGGTCCCAGACCAGCCAATAGCCGGTGATGCCGGAGATATAGACCAGCCAGATCAGCGGCACGCCGGTGACCCAGGAGAACCATCGCGCGCCGCGATGGCGCCCCCTGGCGAACTCGCGGACCAGATGAACCAGCATGACCGCGATCATCAGGTCGGACGCGTAGCGGTGAAAACTTCGCGCGATGCCGGCGTGGAACCAGTGGTCGTTGGTCAGCCACTCGATCGACGTATAGGCGTTCACCACGCCGGTATCGAAGAAGATGAACAGATAGACCCCGGTCGCCGTGACGATCCAGAACAGGAACCAGCCGAGCGTGCCAAGCTGGGCCATCGGGTTCCACTCGGGTCCGAAGATGGCGTCGAGTGCCCGTTCGACCCGGTCGAAGCCGCGGCTCAGGGTAGTACCGACGGCTCTCATACCTCGTCCCGACATCGCCCCACCGGCCGCCGGTTACCCAGCCAGAGCCGCAGGATCACGATCCCCGTCAGGATCAGCGAGAGCCCGCCAAGCACGATGCCGAAGCCGATCGCATAGTCGAACTCGTAGGCCCCCGTCGCCGGGTTGTAGGTCGTGCAGATGAACTTGATCCGGTCGATCAGGCCCTCGCGAGTGATCCCTCGCAGGCTCGTGCCATAGATCAGGTCCTTGAGCGGTTCCAACAACATCTGGATCGGGAAGTCGTCGCCATAGATATGGCGGTAGACGCGCCCCTCGGCGTCGAGGATCGTCGTCTGGGTGATGTGCTCGAAGCCGCCCGCCGCGGCGCGGTAGCTGAAGCCGACATCGGCGAGAAGCCGCCGCAGCGTCGCCGCGTCGGCGCTGGCGAGCCGCCAGTCCGCCTCGGGAATACGCTGTGTTTTGGCGAAGGCGTCGAGCCGGGCCGGCGTGTCGTTGCGGGCGTCGAAGCCGAGCGTCAGCACCGAGAATTGCTGCGCGCCGAAGACGCGACGCGCCTCCTCGACCGCCTCGATTATCCGCTGCGTCGTCGGCGGACAGACCGACGAGCAACTCGTATAGACGATGCTGACCACCAGCGGCCGGCTGCGAAGCTCGGCCAGCGGGAGCGACGCGCCATGACGGTCGACCAGCGTATAGTCGCCGACGAGCTCGCCGACCGCGGCTTCGCTCGCGGCCACCACCTCGGCCGGGTCGAAGCTCTCGGCGCCCTGCGTCCGCGACGGCAAGAGGGCTGCGAGCAGGAGCGCGGCAGCGGCGAGACGGCGGATCAGGTCGCCCATCGGACCGCGGCATCGAGATAGACGCCCGTGACAAGCAGCGCGAATTGCACGAGCGAGGCGCGAAAATTGGTCATCGCGGTCTGCCGCGACGGCGCCGCCCAGAGCTGGACCGAACGCCATAGGAACAGCCCGCCGCCGGCCAGCGCGAAGACGCCGTAGACCAGACCCATGCCGGTGGCGAGCGGTAAGAGGGAGAGCACCAGCAACACCGCTGCGTGACCGAGGATGATCGGCGCCCATACCTTTTCGGACACGATCACTGGCAGCATCGGCACGCCGCACCGCCGATAGTCGTCGCCCTTCGCCGCCGCCAGCGACCAGAAGTGCGGCGGCGTCCAGAAGAACATGACGAGGGCGAGGATCACCGGCGTCGCCTGCATTTCGCCGCCGACCGCCGCCGCACCGGCGAGGATGGCGAAACTGCCGGACGCGCCGCCGACCACGATGTTCCACACGCTCCGCCGCTTCAGCCATACGGTATAGACCCAGCCATAGGTGATGGCGCCGAGAAACAGCCAGAACGCCGCCAGTGAACCTCCGACCGACCAGGCCATGACCAGCGAGGCGAGCAGCAGGCCGGCAAAGGTCACCGGCCAGATCGGACCGGGCTTCAGGCGGCCGCTGGCGAAGGGCCGGGCGTGGGTCCGCCGCATGTCCCGGTCGCTCTCGCGCTCCCAGTAATGGTTGAAGGCGCCGGCCGCCCCGCTGGCGCCGAGGACCGCGAGCAGGAAGACACTGGCCTGGAGCGGCGACAGCGCCCCTTCGCTGGCCAGCATCCCGGCCAGCGCTGCCAGCGCGACGGCGAAGCCTATCCTCAGCTTCAGGATCGAACCGGTTATGCGGAGCGCGGCCAGCATCTCGCCGCCCTCACCGGAACAGCCAGAGGTCGGACAGATACTTCCAGTTGACGAAGTAGTAGAGCACAAAGGAGACGAAGAAAATCGTCACCAAAACGATCGTGCCCGGCAGCTTGACCGTGCCCTCGCTGCCGTAGTGCGATGCCGCATACGGTCCCTGTGCGTGCAGCGGGAACTGCATCGGCTGCGCTCCGGCGGTGTCGAGCTTCTTGCCGAAGAACACGGTGCCAACCGTGATCAGGATGTAGAGCGCGCCGCCCAGGCCCGCGATGAGCGCGAAGATGCCGTTCAGCCCCATCATCAGGAAGGCACCGGGCGCATACTCGAAGGCATGCGCTGCATCGGTCAGGGTGATGTCCCAGTGCCGCCGCGCGACGCCGAGGGTGCCCGCCCCCATCATGAACAGCGAGATGCCTCCGGCGCCGATGCCGAACAGATAGGGCTGCCACTTCGCCAGCTTCGGCCAGATGACCTCGCGTTGGAAGATGAGCGGCAACAACAGATAGGTCACCGCCATGAAGGCGAGCGTGGTGCCGGCGACGACAGTGCCATGGAAATGGCCGGGCACATAGATGGTGTTGTGCATCAGGACGTTGAGCTGTTCGGTGCCGAGCACGACACCGGAGATGCCGCCGATAAAGCCGAACATCACCAGGCTGAGGAACATGCCAGAGAAGGCCGGGTTGCCCCAGGGCGCCTTCTGCAGCCACTCGAACCACCCCTTCCGGAAGCCGTTGCGCCGCTGCGCCGCCTCGATCGCGCCGGGGACCGTCAGTCCGTGGATCATCGAGCCCATGACGGCCAGATACATCATATAGGAGGTGTTGATGATCTTCCACTCGGAACTCATGCCGGGTTCGGCCAGCAGATGATGCGCCGAGGCGAGTTGCAGGAACAGGATATACATCAGGAAGGCGGTCCGGCTGACCTTCTCGGACAAGGGCTTCGCCCCCACCACCAGCGCCGCGATCAGATACCAGACCGAAACATGGGCTGAAACGTTCATCTGCTGCGAGGAATGGCCCATCCCCCACCAGATCACCTTGTACATCAGCGGATCGATGTTCGAGATCAGCCCGAGCGACCAGAGCCAGGTCGGGATCAGGATGATCGCGCCGGACGCGATGGTGAATACCGCGATAATCGCCGCCGTCAGTGCGCCGAAGGTGACCAACGGTATCGATCCCTCATAGGTGCGCTCGGCACGGGCGATGACCAGAGTACCGAAGAAGACCGCGACGCCGATCAGTGCGCCGACCGCGAAGAGAATCAGCGATAGATAGAACCAGGACGACGCCATCATCGGCGGGTAGGAGGTGAACATCACGGATGAGTCGCCGCGCAGCACCGCGTAGTTCGCCATCAACGCGCCGACGATCATCAGCACGAAGCCGAGCCAGGCAAATTTCGGCGCGGCGAGACGCGAGTTCAGGAGAACCGCCGAGGCTAGATAGAGAATCGCGATCTCGAAGAATATGATCCAGAAGAGCAGCACATTGGCGCCGTGCCCGGTCAGGACCAGATAGAACCACTCGGCCGGCAGAAGATGCACCGCCGGCCAGCGGGTCAGCGCCACCGCCACCCCCATCAGCCCGCCGAGCATGAGAAAGACGACGGCAGCCACCGCATTGGCCTTGATCAGTCGCTGAGCGGCGACGTCCACCTTCAGCCCGGTGTAGCCGCATTTGCGGAACACGGCCTCGGAAAAAGCGCCTGGCGCGATGCCTGCATCGATCGTGGTCATGGCGCTCTCCTTTATTCAGTCACGCGAATCCGGCCGGTCATCTGGTGATGGCCGATGCCGCAATACTCGTTGCAGACGATGCCGAACTCCCCCGCCTCGGTCGGCGTCAGGGTGATGACATGTTCGTATCCAGGCTGGACCTGGATGTTGATGTTGGTCGGCTGCAGCGAGAAACCGTGCTGCCAGTCGGCCGAACTCATATGGATGCGGTAGCTCTGGTCCTTCTTCAGCTCGAGAATCGGCCACCACTCCCAGAGACGCGCGAGTAAATAGACCTCCTCACCGGCCGGCGGGCGGACCACCGGCACGCCCTCCTCCTCGCCGACCTGCCACTGTTCGGCGAACGCCTCGACCTTTTCGACATATTTGTCCGGGTTGATCCGGTAGGTCTCATTCGCAAGGTTCTGATCGCCGATGAAGTGCCAGGCGATCATGAAGAAGAACATGAACAGGCCCCAGAGGAAGGCGATGACGATCCAGCTGAGCTCGATCTTGTGGATCGGCTCGTTCCACCAAATCCGGTTTTGTGGAGGGGTGATGGCCATCTCGGACTCCTATTGGGCGAGCGGAATTGTGACGATCTCCATCACGCCCCAGATCAGATAAAGCACAGTGGGGATTGTGATCCCGAACACCAGCAGCAGGAAAGGGTTGTCGAGAAGCTGCTGCATGAAAGGGATACGCTCCGGGCGCGGAGTGTCCGGTTCATCGGCCATGCTATTCCCTTCCCTTCCGGATATTCCCGAGACCTTTCAAGAATACCGACGCCCGGGCGTGGGCGGCTTGACGAAAGTCAAGTATTGGAAATTCTCGTGCCGAGAGCACCCGAGCGAGTTGCCAAACGCGATACGGCCGCTCGAACCGGAATTTTTACGGCATCCATCGACAGCGCGGCCGCGACGATCTGCGCGATCTCCGGCCGCATCCCCACGGGATCGAGCATCGGGCCAGGAAAGGCCGCTTCGGCGAGAGCCCGGGGCAAATCGACATCGACATGCCCCGCATGCCCGGCAAAGAACGGCAGGCACAGGGCCGGGCCATTGAGCCGCGCCGCCTCGGCAAGATACGGAACCTCGTCCACGAAGCCGACGCGAACGTCGCGAACCAGCCCGGCGGCGGCGATAAAGCGCGCGGCCTTCTCGGCGGCTTCGCGTGGCCGGGGATCCGACGGCGATCCATGCGCGGCGAGAAGGATCGTGGTCTCCTGCAGCGATAAATCTCGCTCCGACGCAGCGCGGCGCACGCAATCAAGGCAAAGCGCGTGCAGGGCCGGATCGAGCCCCAGCGGCGACAGCATCGCGAAGGCGCTGTCGCAGAGCTCGCCGATCCGCCGCGGCAACTCGCGGCTGACAAACCAGCCGTCCGACATGAACAATGGATAGATCGACACCTGCTGGCTTCCGAGCGTGTCGAGCGTGGCTTTGAGCGTGCCGCGACCGGCGAGCGTCGCGCCCCGCACGGTCCAGCCGTGAAGCCTCGCCGCCACACGATCGGCCAGCGCGTGCAGGTCCTCCTCGGGCCGCCCGGGCGCCGAGGGGGAGCCGTGCGCGACAATGAGCGCGGCGCGCGACTCAGTGGCTGGTGCCATCCGAAAAGCTGATCTTGTTCCAGACATTGTACTTCCCCGAAGGCTTTCTCATCGGCAACCGGGTGACTTCCTCAAGCGTTTGCGCATCGTAGACAATGACCGCGCCGTCATCCTCCCAGACGCTGACCAGCGCATACTTGCCGTCCCGATCGAACTCGACATGGGCGACGGTGGCGCCGGGAACCGGACGCAGGGTCTTGACGATCTCCAGCGTCTGCTTGTCGATTACATGCATCGCGTCGCGGTTCGGGCCGAAGAACACATCGGCCCAGACATAGCGGCTGTTTTCGTGGCTGCGCAGGAAGAAGCCGGGACCGAGGGTCTCGATCGTCTTGACCACCTGCCAGGTCTCGATGTCGATGACCGACAGCCGCGCCTCCTTCAGGTGCGGCGTCGCCATCACCCGCCGGCCGTCTCTGATCCAGGAGATGCCCGAGCCGAGATGCGGCAGGCCGGGCAGCGGCAGCTCCGCGATCTCGCGACCGACGGTCAGGTTCACCACGACCCCGCGTTCGCCGTCGCGCGCCGCGCCGATCAGGTGGCGATAATCCGGCGTGAAGAAGAAGTCGTCGAGCGAGCTCGTCACCGCAATCCGGCGCAGCGCGAACAGCCCCTCGGACCCCGCGATCGCTTCGACCATCCCCTTCTCGTAACTGTGGACATAGCCCTCATAGACCGGTGCGGCATTGGGATCGGTCGCGATCTCCCAGATTTCCGGCGCGTCCTTGAGCGCCAGGATGAAACTGTCGCGCTGCGGCGCCTGATAGACGGCGGATACCCGCGAGGGCGTGCCGTCCTTGTCCGCCACCTCAAAGACTTTCTCCACCGACAAATCCGCGGTCGCAAGGATGGTCAGGGTGCGCGGCAGATAGTTGGCTACCGCCAGATGCTTGCCATCCTTGGAGATCGCGATGTTGCGGCTGTTCAGCCCGGCGCGGACACGGCCGATCTCGGCAAGGCTCCACAGATCGTATTTCTGCACCCAACCGTCGCGCGACATGATGAAGACGAACCGCCCGTCGGGCGTGAATTTCGGCCCGCCATGCACGGCAAAGGGCGTCGGGAAGCGATCCAGCACCGTAAAGCTGTCCCCGTCAACGACACTGACGTGATGATCGCCGGTCTCGACGACGAGGAACAAGTTCAAAGGATCGGCGTCGAAGGCCGGGGCCGTGACGGGCACATAGTCCGGGTCGAGCGTCCGGGTTTGTTCGATCTGCTCCGGACCCCAGTCCGGGATTTTCGCCAGCGACGTGGTCAGGTAATCGCCGAGAGCGGCGATCTCGTCCGGGCTCAGGGTCTCGGCGAAGCCGGGCATTTGCGTCGCGGCGCGGCCTTCGGCGATCACTACGCCAAGCTTCGGCCCGCGCATGCGTTTCAGCGTCTCCGGGATCAGCGCAGGCCCGGTGCCGCCGAGTCGGTCGGCGCCGTGGCATTCGGCGCAATACCGCGAATACTGCGCCCGCGGCTCACCCTGCGCCGCCCCGGCGAAGGCCGTCAGCAACAGGCTAGTGAAAACGATGAACCGGATCATGGCTCTTTCCCCGAAACGGCGTGACAGTCAGGCGCCCACCCGCTTTGACCCCGATCTCGGCGTCGCTCATGTAGCAGGCAGGATCCTCGGCCCAGGGATCGCCTGTGAGCTGCAATGCGCGGATTCGGGTATTGCCGCCGCACACGCTCTGATAGGCGCAAGCCCCGCAACGGCCCTTCAGCGGGCGCGGACGGCGGCGGAGCTGCGCCAGCATCGGGTCGTCACCGGTCCACAGTTCGGAGAAGCGGTGCTCCTTGACGCTGCCGATGGTGTAGTCCGACCAATAGGTGTCGGGATGCACGTTGCCCTGCGGGTCGATGTTGGCCACGCCCAGACCGGAGGAATTGCCGCCCCAGGCCTCCAGATGCGCGCGCAGATGCGCGACCCGCTCGGCCGGGAAAAGGCGTTCGGCCCAGCGCAGGAAATAGACCGCGTCAGCGTCGTTGTTGCCGGTGACGATCTCCAGCGGCATGCCTTCGGCCGCCGCAATCCATGCGCGATCGATCAGAAGCTCCATCGCATGGCGCGTCCGCGACCAGCCGACATCCTCGCCGCGGTGCTTGTCGCCCCGTCCGGCATAGACCAGATGCGACAAGTAGAACTTGTCCACCCCTTCGGCATCGGCCAGCGCCAGCATTTCGGACAGCTGATGGGCGTTGTCCTCGGTGATAGTGAAGCGCAGGCCGACCTTGATGTTGCGCTCCTTGCAGGCCCGCACGCCCGCCAGCGCCTCGTCAAAGGCGCCGACCTTGCCGCGAAACCAGTCGTTGGTCTCGCCGATCCCGTCGAGGCTGATGCCGACATAGTCGAAGCCGATCTCAGCCACCCGGTCAGCCGTCGCGCCGACGATGGCCGTGCCGTTGGTGGAAAGCGCGAGATACATCTTCATCTGCCGCGCCCGCTCGGCAATCTCGAAGACGTCGCGGCGGGCCAGCGGTTCCCCGCCGGAAAGGATCAGCGCGGGGATACCGAAATCGCCGAGATCCTCCAGCACGCCCATCGCCTGCTCATGGGTCAGCTCTCCGGGAAACGCCACATCCGCCGAACTCGTGTAGCAGTGGCGGCACCGCAGGTTGCAGCGCCGGGTCAGGTTCCAGATCACCACCGGCTTGACCGGCCCGCGGCGCGCGCACACCGGGGTCGGCTCGACCAGTTGACGCATATAATGCGAGAGGCGGAACATCAGCGCCCTCCTTTGCGGCCGAGCCGCAGACCGGTTTTCTTCAGGATGCGGGTCGAATAGAGGATGTCGCCGCTGCAGCAGGCGGGGCCGAGCAGTGCCGCGATATGCCCGCGCTTTTCCTCGACCTCGTTGCGATCGCCGCCATGCACCATGGCGAAGAGATTGTAAGGCCAGACGGGTCGCGCGCGGGGCCTCAGATAGCAGTGCGAGACGAAATCGAGCGCCCCCACATCGGCGCCAAGCCGCGTCGCCGCGCTGTCCTCCACGTCCCAGACCGTCATGCCGTTGGCGATCATGCCGAGCGCGTAATGATTGGGCGCCGCCCCGATGCGGCGGATCACGCCGCGTTCCCGCATGGCCGCCATGCGCGCGATCACCTCGGCTTCGTCCAGTCCCAACTCCGCCGCGATCGCGGCATAGGGCGCGGGCGTCAGCGGAAGCCCCGCCTGGGTGGCCTCGATGATCCCGCGGTCGATCGCGTCGATGCTCATGCCGCCACCCTGAAACCGATGAAGAATTCCTGCAGCTTCGGAAACCGCAGCACGGCAATCCCCGTCTCCGCCTCGATTTCATCGGCGACGGCCTCGACCGCCTCCGCCGTTTCGGTCGCCAGCACGAACCACATGTTGAGACGATGCTCGCGTTGGTAATTGTGCGCGACCTCCGGATGGGCGTTGACCGCAGCCGCCACGGCCTCGAAATGCTCGGCCGGGACCTCCATCGCGCACAGGCAAAAGGCCCCTCCAATCGCGGCCGCGTCGTAGAACGGGCCGAAACGCGTGATCACGCCGGTTTCGCGCATGCGGCTCAACCGCGAAATCAGTTCGGTCTCGCTCAGGCCAAGCCGCGTCGCCGCCTGAGCATAGGGACGCGGCGACAGGGGAAACCCTTCCTGCAGGGCGTTGACGATCCGCCGGTCGGTCGCGTCGAGTTCAGGCGCGGGACGTCTCATGCCGCTGCTCCTTCCGTGGACGCCACCAACGCGCCCGTCTGCTTGAAGCAGCGAATGCTGAACAGCACCCGATGCGGCGTATCCTGAAGTCCGACCTCGCGGCTGGCGCGCTCGAGCACCGCCATCGCCTCGTCGCGGCCGCGGGCATGGATCATGCAGTAGAGCGTGTAGGGCCAAACGCCGGGCGCCGGGCGTCGTTGATAGCAGAGCGTGACGCCGTGCACGGCGGTCAGCGCCGGTCCGATGCGGCCCAGATCGGCCTCCTTCGCCTCCCAGACCACCATGGCGTTGGATCGCCAGCCGAGCGCGCGGTGACGTACGATGACACCGATCCGCGACAGAATACCGGCCGCGGCAAGCACCTTGACCCGTTCCAGCACGTCCGCCTCGGACCGGCCGAGCGCGCGACCCATTTCGGCGAAGGGCCGGGGCACCAGCGCCAGGCCGGTCGAGAGCGCCTGCATGATCGGCCGGTCCTCCGGTTCCAGCACGCCCGCGTCGATATGTTCGCGCGCCGGCGGCACATGGCCGCCACCGTCGAGCGAGAAGCCCAGGTCGACATTGAACGCGCGCACCAGCGGCAGATCGAGGACCTCAAGTTTCGTGCGCGCGCGAATCCGGTCAAGCGTCGCGTCGACATGGGTGCGATCGGGGCCGGTCACCACGAACCAGATGTTCCAGCGGTTCTCGCGCAGATAGGAGTGGTTCACGCCCGGCTCGCCGCCGATGAGGGCGGCGATCTCGTCGATCCGCCATTCGGGAGCCGCGACGGCGGCCAGCGTGCTCGCGCCCGCGGTGCCCGGCCGACAGGTGGCGCCGACGCGGCTGACGGCGCCAACGGCCATCAGCTCGGCGAGCCGGCCAAGAACGTCCTTCTGGCGAAGGTCCATCCGCTCGGCGATCGCGGCAAACGGTCGTGGCACCAGCGGGAAATCCCGCTGCCAATTGTCGAGCAGCGCACGATCGATGCTATCGACGGTCAAGCTCATCGCTCAGAGCCCCGTCCGGTGGGCGCGCGCGGTGAAGAAAATCCCCGACGGGCTCTCCGCCGCGATCTCGCCCAGCTTCTCGAAACTGCGCGCGTCGTAGATATCGATGCGCCCGGCGTCGCGGACCGAAACCCAGACCTCGTGGCCGCGGGCGGTGAATTCCATGTGCAGCACGGCGGGTCCCGGCGTCAGCGTATGGATCACCTCGCCCGAAAGCGTATCGATCACCTCGATCGTATCGTTCAAAGGGTGAGCGAAATTGACCCAGACCTGGCGCCCGTCCGGGCGGGCGACGGCGAAGACCGGCTGGCCGTGGGTTGCCGTGCGCCCCACCTCCGCCAGCGTCCGCGCGTCCACCCAGAGCACTTCGTGCCGCCCGACGGCGGGCAGGACAAAACGGTCGCCCGCCAGCGCCCAGCCTTCCAGATGCGGCATCTTGTAGACCGGCAGCGCTTCCTCGCCCTTGCCGTAGCCCGAAAGAATCCGCCGCGGAACCGGCGGTTCCTGCCACAGATCGAGCGCCGTCAGCCCGTCCTCGCCGAACAACCCCACGATGTAGCGCCGTCCGTCGCCGGTGATCAGCGCGTCATAGGGGTTCGTCCCGATACCGCCGATCCGGGTGATCGCCGGTTCCTCGCCGGAGAAGTCCGCGATCCACGTCTCCCCCGCGTCCCACAGGGTGAAGACGAAGCGCCGCCCCGGCGCGTCGACCAGGCCGATGGTCTTCGACCCGGTCGGGATGTCGGCGACGCTCTCCAGCGTTTCGGCATCGAAGACGCGCACGCCGCCCGGCTCGTAGTTCGAGACCGCGACGAGTTGCCCGTCGTCGGAGATCGCGCCGCCGATAGCGTTGCCGGACTGCATGACGCGGGCCGCGATCGACTGGGCCAGCAGATCGACCTTGGTCAGCCCGCCGTCGCGCCCGAAAACGAAGGCGAAACGCTCGTCCGCCGAGAACACCACCGAAGCATGGGACAGATCGCCCAGGCCCTCGACCCGCCCGATCGCGGCGTGCTCGGACTGGTCGATGATCAGCAGCGAGCCCGAGGCCCGTTCTACAACCACGCCCAGATCGCCGGTGGCACGGGGCTCCTGCGCCTGGGCGACGCCAAGGAAGACCGCGGAAATCGACGCCAGCATGATCAGGCCAAGGGAAAAGCCACCGCTCATTCGTTGCCTCCGTCCAAGAGATAGCCGGCGATCCAGGCCGCCTCGTCCTCGCTGAGGAGCGGGCGCCAGGGCGGCATCGCGGTTCCCGGAACGCCATCGAGAATGATGGCGACAAGCCCGTCGGGCTGCGTCCCGGCCAGCGTCTCAGCGCGGATATCCGGACCCAGCCCGCCTTTCAGCGTCATTCCGTGGCATGAGCCGCAATCCTGCAGCACCAAACGCTCGAGTTCAGCTGCCCGACCCGGCGGCAGCTCCTGCGCCAACGCCGGTGCCCCGATAACGAGCAAAAGCGCCGCCAGAACCTCACGCATGAGCCAACGGCGCATGAACGGCGGCAAGATGCGTGAACATTTCGGCGGGTGACGAGCGGTAAAGCGAGACGACATCGCCGATCAGGAACAGCACCGGGCCGGTGAGACGCGCCTCGGCCATGTCGCTGGCGATCCGGTCCAGACGGGAGGTCAGCCGCCGCTCGCGCGGCGTCGTCGCATTGGCGATGGCCAGCACCGGCGTTGTTGCGGGCATGCCGTGCGCGGTCAGCCGTTCGGAAATCTCGGCGATATTGGCAGCCCCCATATAGACGACCAGCGTGGTCTGGCTGTCCGCCAGTCCCGGCCATTCAAGGTCGAGCGGCCTGTCGCTCCGGCAGTGTCCGGTCACGTAGCGCACCCCCGTCGCCAGCCCGCGATGGGTCAGCGGCACACCGGTGACGGCGGCAGCCCCCTGCGCCGCCGTGATGCCGGGGACGATGTCGACCGGGATTCCCGCGGCCAGCAAGGCTTCCGCCTCTTCCGAGCCGCGGCCGAAGATGAAAGGGTCGCCGCCCTTCAATCGCACCACCGTCTGCCCTTCGAGTGCCAGCTCGACGAGGATTTCGTTGATCCGCTCCTGCGGAACCGGATGGGAGGTCGGCGCTTTGCCGACCGGCACAAGCCGCGCGGTCGGCGGCGCCAGCGCCAGCACCTCGGGCGACACTAGACGGTCATGGACCACGACATGCGCCAGTTCCAGCACGCGCGCCGCTTTCAACGTCAAAAGCTCCGGATCGCCCGGACCCGCCCCGACCAAAAACACCCGTCCACGCGTCTTCATAGCTTTCTCCCGGACTGATCGAGTCGGGGCGGCGTGTGCCGCCGTCCCGGGCGCGCGTCAGTAGACGTCCTGGCGCGTGTTGAAGACATTGAACTTGCCGGTCGGTGTGATCAGCCGCGGATCCTTGATCACGTGTTTCAGCTCCAGCGTCTTGTCGTCGACGACCACGATGGCGGATTCCAGATCCTTGGCGTTCCAGACCGAGAACCAGATTTCGTCACCCGCCTTGTTGAACTCGCCCTGCACGACGCGGGGTTGGCCTTCCGCGATACCCGCCCATTCGACGATCGGCAGCACCGTGTATTCGGGCTCTTCCTTGCCGAGTTCGTCGACGTTGAAGACCGCGACAGAGGCGGTCACCTCAGCGTCGGGATTCAGCGGCGCATCGACATAAAGATGGTTCGAGGTCGGGTGCGACTTCACGAACAGCGAACCGCCGCCCAGGCCCTCAAGCTGCTGCACCAGTTTCCAGGCGTTGTCGGGATGTCCTTCCGGGTCGGTTCCGATCAGCGCGATGGTCTCGTCGCCGAGGTGCGAGGTTACCCAGACCGGCCCGTAGACGGGATGGTTCAGATTGGCGCCGCGGCCGGGATGCGGGGTCTGACCGCCGGTCTCCAGCAACGCGGTCAGCTCGCCTTCCTTGGTGTCGATCACCGCGACCTTGCCGCGCGCGTTCGCGGCGGTGAGGAAATAGCGCTTGGTGGAGTCGAAGCCGCCATCGTGCAGGAACCGCTCGGCCTCGATCTCGGTGACCTTGAGGTTCTTGATGTCGGAGTAGTCGACCAGCAGGATCTTGCCGGTCTCCTTGACGTTCACGATGAACTCGGGGCGGTAGTGCGATGCGACGATCGCCGCCACGCGTGGCTCGGGGTGATATTCCTGGGTATCGTAGATCATGCCCCGCGTCGAGACGACCTTCTTCGGCTCCAGCGTGTCACCATCCATGATGACGTATTGCGGCGGCCAATAAGCGCCCGCGATGGCGTATTTGTCTTCCCAGCCTTCCATCTTCGAGGTCTCGACCGAGCGCGCCTCGGCGCCGATCTTGATTTCGGCCACGGTCGCCGGCGTCTCCATCCACATGTCGATCATGTTGACCTTGGCATCACGGCCGATGACGTAGAGATAGCGGCCGGAGGCCGAGATGCGGCTGATATGCACCGCGTAGCCGGTGTCGATCACCGTATGAATCTCGTAGGTCGCGCCGTCGATCAGCGCGATCTGACCGCTGTCGCGCAAGGTCACGGAAAACAGATTGTCGATATCGATATCGTTCATCTTTTCCGTCGGCCGATCCTCCGGCGCGACCAGGACCTTCCAGGTTTTGAGCATCTCCGGCATGCCGAACTCCGGCGGTGCCGGCGGCTCGATCAGCAGGTAACGGGCCAACATGTCGATCTGCTCTTCGGAGAGCTGACCCGAGGTGCCCCAATTCGGCATGCCGGCAGGCGACCCGTAGGTCATGAAATCCCGCAGATATTCGTAGCCGTTCTTGCGGGTGATGTCGGGGGTCAGCGCCTTGCCGGTCGCGCCCTTGCGCAGCACCCCGTGGCAGCCGGCGCAGCGTTCGAAGTAAATCGTCGCGGCCGTGTTGAATTCTTCCTGGGTGATGACCGGATCGTCGGGCTTGAGACCCGGGATTTCCACGCCGATCTCGCCGATCGAGGTGGCGCTGTAGACGTATTTCGCGGCTGGCGAGTCACCATGCCCCTTTGGCTTCTCCTGTGCGGCGACGCCCGTCGCCGCGAGCGCAAGCGGCAACGCGATGCTGGCTAAGAGCTTCAAGCTCCGCATTTCGCGAATGGTTTTCATGGGGCGTCCTCCGTTGGCGGGTAGGTTCAAAGCGGAGGATGCCCCCCCGGCCGGCCACGTTCCTTGACTTTCATCAAGGTACCGATGGGGAAGCGGCATCATCTTGGGTGAAAAGCGAAAGGATGATCCGTGATGCGGCTGAGGCAGGCCTTGATCATATTCGTCATGGCCTTCGCCTCCCCGGGTTTGGGAGATGGCGCGCATGCCGATGGCCTGCTGCAATTCAAAGGCGAGCACGGCGCGGTCGAGCCCGACCCGGCCCTGGCCGCACGTCTGTTCGGTGTTGATAGTCCTCTCGGCGTAACGCGGGAGGAAGGGGCGGTGCCGAGTTGGTCGGTGATCACACCGGACGGCCTGATCGGCCACATCGCCTCGACTTGGGAAATCGCCGAATCCGTCGGTTATTCCGGGCGTCCGATCGATATCCTCGTCGCTGTAACGCGCGAAGGCCGCATCGCGGGCGCCCGGCTCATCCGCCAAAGCGAGCCGGTCCTGACCCTGGGAATTTCTGAATCGGACATCGCCAACTATGTCGATGGCTTTGCCGGCGTCGACCTGACCCGCCGGCCGACCATCGACTTCGACTCCCGCCCCGACCTTCCGGATGTGATTTCGCGCGCGACCGTGTCGACCGGCGTGATCCGCGATGCCATTCTGCGGACCGCCCGCACGCTTGCCTTGGCGCAAGGGCGGGGAACGGCGATCGACCAGATCGGCTTCAGACCGATGTCCTGGGATGCGCTGCTGGCGGAAGGGGCGCTCGCGCGCACCACCGTCAGTCTCGATCAGGCGCGCGTGGCGCTGAGCGCCGCCAAGATTCCACCACCGCCGGGCGAGGCGCCGTTCCTCGATCTCTGGGTCGGGATTCTCGACCCGCCGACGATCGGGCGAAACCTCCTCGGCCAAGCGCTTTTCACCCGGGCGATGGCGGTCTTGGGCCCCGGCGAGACGGCGTTGTTCGTCGCCTCGCGCGGCCTGCACTCACATCGGGGCACAGACTGGCGTCGCACCGGCGATTTCGACCGGATTGCGGTGATCCAGGATAAGGAAACCATCACCTTCGACAGCGGGGACTATCTCAGGATCGACCGCCTCGCGGCCGCCGGCGCACCCGACGTCAAGGAAATAAGCCTCTTCCGGCTGCCCGCCGGCCGCTTCGATCCGGCCCTACCGTTCCGTGTCGAGGTGGCGGCGAGCCGCGACACCCGCGACGAACCGGTCTCGACGCGCATACCGGTTGATTATTCCTTGCCCGGCCAGTTTCTTCTGCCGCCGGAGATGGCGCCGGAAACCGAGCCGCTGTGGGTCTCGGCCTGGCAGCGCAAGCGGTTCGAGATCGTCGGCGTCGGCCTGATGCTGACCACCCTCGCGGTGATCCTTTTCCTTCAGGAGGCGTTCGTTCGCCGCCCCGCGCTCTGGCGCTGGGGCCGGATCACATTCCTTTCGGTGACACTGGTCTGGCTGGGCTGGATCGCCGGTGGGCAATTGTCCGTTGTTCAGGTGGTGGCGTTCCTGCAATCGTTGTTGACCGGCTTTCGTTGGGAAACTTTCCTGATCGATCCGGTGATCTTCATGCTCTGGGGCTTCGTCGCCCTCGGCCTCTTGTTCTGGGGCCGCGGGGTTTATTGCGGCTGGCTCTGCCCCTTCGGCGCGCTGCAGGAGTTGACCAACGAGATCGCCAAGCGCCTCCGCATTCCGCAAATCGCGGTGCCGTTCGGCGTTCACGAGCGCCTCTGGGCCATCAAGTACACGGCCTTCGTCGCCATCCTCGGCCTGTCGTTCTACTCAATGGATCAGGCGCTGGTGCTGGCCGAGATCGAGCCCTTCAAGACCGCCATGTCGATGCGCTTCATGCGGGCCTGGCCTTTCGTTCTATTCGTCGTGGCGCTTCTCGTCGCGGGACTGTTCATCGAGCGGTTCTACTGCCGTTATCTCTGCCCGCTTGGCGCGGCGCTGGCGATCCCGGCCAAGCTCAAGCTGTTCGACTGGCTGCGCCGCCGCCCCCAATGCGGACGGGAATGCCGGCTTTGCGAAACCAAATGCATGGTCGGCGCCATCGATCCTATCGGGCGGATCAATCCCAATGAATGCGTTCTTTGCCTGCACTGCCAGACGATCTACCACGATCCGAACACCTGCCTGGTGCTGAAGCGACGCGCCCGTCCGACGGCCCCGACCGCCGGGGAGAACACACCATGAGACCTTACCTGACCCGGCGCCGCTTCATGACGATTTGCGCCGCCGCCGCCCTGCCCCGCCAGGCTCTAGCCGAGGCGCCGGTGACACGCTGGCGTGGCGCGGCACTGGGCGCCGAGGCCTCCATGACGCTGATCGGAATAGGGGGGTACGCCGCCGACGAGATCTTTGCCGCCACACAGGCCGAAATCGACCGGCTTGAGGGAATCTTCAGCCTGTATCGCGCCGGTTCGGCATTGGCCCGCCTGAACCTTGAAGGACGGCTGGATACTCCGCCCGCCGAGCTGGTCGAACTCCTCGCCCTGTCGGATTCGCTCCATCGCGTGACCGGCGGCGCCTTCGATCCGACGATCCAGCCCCTATGGCAATTGCACGCTTTGGCCGCGCAGGAGCAACGGCGGCTCGAAGCCGAAGAGATTGCCGAGGCCAGGAAACGGACGGGTTGGGTGCATCTGCGTCACAGCCCGGACGCGGTCGGCTTCAGGCGCGACGGCATGGCTTTGACGCTCAACGGCATCGCGCAAGGGTACATCGCCGACCGGGTGGCGGCGCTGGTCCGCGCACGCGGACTGACCGACATTCTGATCGACATGGGCGAGATCGCCGCTCTCGGCCGCCGCCCCGATCGAACGCCCTGGCGCGCCGCGATCGCGACGCCGGACGGCGAGATCGTCGGCGAGGTCCCGCTCGGCGATCGCGCGCTGGCTACCTCGGCGCCGCTCGGCACGCAGTTGGACAAGGCGGGCCGTGTCGGTCACATCCTCGATCCGCGGACGGGGCGCGTCGAAGCCCGCTGGCGACTGGTGTGCGTGGCGGCGGACAGCGCCGCGCTGGCCGACGGCCTGTCGACCGGCTTCTGCCTGATGCCTCGCCATGCGATCGAAACGGTCCTGCAGGCCCATCCGAACGTATCGCTCGAAGCAATCCTTTGACCTGTGATCGTTGAGAGGCGCACGAACCAAAGACGGGGCAGTTCTTGACCTGCCTTGCCGCCGCCCACCAGTTCCTCAGACCGCAAGCGCGGGCGCAAGCTCCGGCGGCAGATCGAATTCGGCGGCGACGCGCGCGCGTCCCTTGGCCGACATCTTGCGCGCGGTCTTGACGACGATGCCGAAGATTTTTTCCTGGTCGTGCGTGGCGGCGAAATCCGCGAAATACCAGCGCAGGAACACCAGGCAGATCACGTCCTCCAGCATCTGCACCTCCGGGTCGCGCTTGATCCCCTCCTTGCGCAGCATCTGCGCCACGCGCGCGCCATCCGATTCGCTGTAGCCCGCCGCGATCATCAATTCCGCCACCCGCGCGCCATGCGCCAGCGCCTGCGCTTTCCGCCAGGCGTGATAGCCCTCGCGGCTGTTGGGATACGCGCTTCGCGGCAGCTTCCAACGCTCGATGTGCTGTCCGCGCGCCGCGATCCGCAGATGCTCGGAGGCACCCGGGCAGATTCGATCGAGCTCCCCTGCCATCCGCCGGCCATAGACAAGCGCCGCCGGTTCCCGCGTCTCCGCTTCCAGCGTCGGATCGGCGGAATTGGCCCTGTCGATCGCGACGATGACTGCCTCGAATCGCCCGCTCATTGGGCCTTGCTCCAGGCATCGGCGCGATCCTCTTCGACATAGGAGCGCAACCGTCCGACATCCGCGATGGCGGCGTGATTGTGGCTGATCGCCACGCCGCGCTGCTTCAGCCGCGAAAAGGCGCGGGACAAGCTTTCGGGCTTCATGCCCAGCCGCCCCGCGATCAGCACCTTGTCGTAGGGCAAGGTAACGGTGCATGCGCCTTCGGCGACGTGGCAGAGGTCGAGCAGGAATTCGGCCAGCCGTTGCGCGCCGGTCTGGGCCTTCAGTTGCTCGACCTGTTCGACCAGCGCGTGGAGGTGCTTGAAGGTCGCCGCCAGCATCGAGATGCAAAGCTCCGGCTGCGACTTCATCATCTGCAGCACCACTGCCGCGGGAACCTGCATCAGCCGGCAATCGGTGACCGCCTCGGCGGCGACCGGATAGACGTCGCCGCGAAACGCCACCGCCTCGCCGAAGCTTCGGCCCTTGGTGAAGGTTCCGACCACCGCCTCCGCGCCGTTATGCGCGATCCGGAACAGCTTTACCCATCCTTCCAGCACGATATAGACGCTATTGGCGGTATCGCCCTGCAGGAAGATCGTCGCCGAGCGGTCAAACCGCCGGACGTCGGACCGCGCCAGGATCATGTCGGCGACATCCTCGGGTATACTGGCCAAGAGGATAGACCCCTTCGCAATCTGCCAATCGCCTTCCCGGTGCATTGGTTTCTCCGGTTATGGTTTGGGATCATCGAACGCCCAGACCTAACACCAGATGCCGCCACGGGATCAATGCGGAGGAACCCAGAACCGGTCCCGGCAAGCGCGTGATGATCGCCGGATAGTCGGTGCTGGGAGCCGCGCCGAGGGCGGCCTTCCAGCTCGAGCCCGGTTCGGCAGAGTTCTCGGTCCTTGCGGTTGAACAAGGCCACTGTGAAATCACGTGCGGCCTTCGCCCCAACGCTTTGATTCAAACGGTTGAAAACATTGCCGGAAGACCGGCAACGCGTTGAGGCTACGTAATTCCCCTAAGAACATAACCGAATTTCGGGCGACCATGATCGGCGCCAGGGTTTCCCCCATCGGCCTCGGGAAACTTCTAAGCCGTTCGAACAGTCACGTGCCTGTTCGAACCGTCGCCGGCGTTGCATCGAGCACATCAGGGCGACGTTCCAGGTGTCGGAACGCTTCGCCTGTATTTATGATCTCAGGCATTGGCCAGGCGTAGGCCGTACCATGCTATGGAAAGGCGGAAGGGGAAGCTCGATCACCCGCCATTCCTCATCAGCCAGACCGCTCAGGCGGCACCACGAAAAGGTTGGGTTTGTCCCCGGCCTTTTCCTTAAGACGCCCATCGACTTGATCCATGTCAAACCCCGCGAACGACACCGCGCCTAGCGTCCACCGTGGCCAGCGCGCCAGCTCACTGACGGCGCGAATGATCCGAACGGGAGCGAATTCGATGGATCCGCGACTGCCCATCTTTGGATCCATCTCGCGGCACGCTTGGCGCGCCGTACTCCCTCATCGAAAGGAGACCAGCATCATGAAATTCCGGGTAACAGCCCTCGCGGCCACCGCGATTCTCGCCGTCTTCCCCGCCTTTGCGGGAGAGATCGACAGCAGCGTCGATGCGCGCGCTCTGCCGAAGGGCAAGACAACGCCACTCGGGCTCTACCTGACGCCCGAGGACGCGCACGCGGCCCTGACCGAGGAGCCAGGCATCGTCTTCATCGACGTCCGCGACCCGCTTGAAGTCAACTTTGTCGGCAATGCCGAGGGGACGGACGCCAATGTTCCGCTTGCCTTCGCCACGCACAATTTCGACCCCAAGCGCGGCGGCTATGCGATGGCGCGCAATCCGGACTTCGTCGTCGGCGTCGACGCCGTGATCGCTGCAGAGGGGCGGGACAAGGGCGATCCCGTCTTCGTGATGTGCCGCTCCGGCGGGCGATCTGCGGAGGCGGCGGCGGCACTGGCTAAAGCCGGCTACAGCAATGTATGGAGCATCGTCGAGGGCTTCGAAGGCGATTCCGACAAGGCGACCGGCCGGCGCGACGTGAATGGCTGGCAGAACGCCGGGCTTCCCTGGTCCTACAAGCTCGATGCCGAAATTGCCTGGCGACCGGCGGGAGAGAAATAGGGAGCCGACACATGCACAAGGCGACCATAATGGTGCGTAAGGGTAATCCGAGGGCATCGAAGACGCGCTGAGCCTGTCGGAGGACGGCGCTTGAAGCCCGTCACACCCCGGGGAAACCCGCCGGGAAAGGCGTACCATGCGGATGGTCACAGTACGATCGGCTCGGCCCCGACGGCGTCCGGTTGTGATGCTGGGCTCGCGCCGACCGGCGTTCAGCCTATTCGTCGGCGTGTTCGCCGTCCTCGCCCGGCGGTGCGGTGTAATGCCCCCTTCACGGAGATTGAAGCAGATCAAGACGATCAGATGAACCATTTATGGGGACGCGCCCCAGGGCTCCGGCAACCTTAAAATCGCTATCCGCTGAGCTACCATGCCGGAGACACGGCCTCGACACCGGCAGAATCGGAACCGCACCGCCAAATCTTGCACGGCACCTCGGATACGGTGGCGTCCAACTGTTTGAGAAATATGGTGGGCCCGGTAGGACTCGAACCTACAACCAAGCGGTTATGAGCCGCCGGCTCTAACCAATTGAGCTACAGGCCCCACGCGCCCTGCCCTAGCGCATACGCCGCAGCGCCTCAAGGCGCCAAATACCTCGGCGCCGGCTTTTCTTCCAATCTCCGCTTTGACGCCGCAATGGCAGCCTAGCAAGATCGGCGATATCCTTCGAACCGGAGTTCCGCGCCCATGCGAAACCGTCACCGCAATCTGATCGCCGCCCTCCTCGTGCTGGCGACACCGGCCTTGGCCAGCGCGCAGGAGCCCGCCGCGCCCGCGCCGCGCACATTGGTCGTCACCGGCACCGGCGAGGCCACGATGAAACCCGATCTCGCCATCGCGTCCTTCACCGTGCTGCGCTCGGCCGAGACGGCGCGCGCCGCGCTCGATCAGGCCAATGCGGCAATGAGCGAGGTCACCGCCGGCATGCGCGAACTCGGGGCCGAGGACCGCGACCTGCAGACCTCCGGCTTTTCGATCGTGCCGCAATATCGCTACGATAACCAGCGCCCTGACGGCGTCCAGACGCCGCCGACGATCGTCGGCTACGAGGTCCGCAACACGCTGACCGTCAGGGTCCGCGACATCGCCAAGCTCGGCGAAATCCTCGACCGGGCGGTCACGCTCGGCGTCAACCAGGGCGGCGACATCAACTTCGACGTCTCCGAGCCGCGGAAGGCCCGCGACGCGGCCCGCAAAAATGCCGTCGCCGACGCGGCCGCGACCGCCGAACTTTTGGCAGAGGCCGCTGGCGTCACGCTCGGCCCGGTGCGGGAGATCAGCGAGGATCTTGGAGTGGTCCCGCCGATGCCGCTCAACCGGTCGATGAAGATGATGGCGGCGGAAGCGGCGCCGAGCGTTGTTCCCGTCGAGACCGGCGAGAACCTGTTCAGCGCCAGCGTCCGGATGGTCTACGACATAAGCGACTGAGGCGGCGCGGGCGTCCGGGCGACGGGGGAAATTCGCCTGCGGACGCCCTTGCCGGACCCAGGGCTTAGCGGCGGCGGAAGCTCAGCACCGGGCAGCCCGGCTCGCGGGCGAAGCGCACGATGGCGCGGTCGCCCCGCGAGCGGCCGGCAACCACGACGGCGCGGCGATTGGCGCGAATCACTCGGGCCCGGTTGACGCCCATGCGGCTGGCCTTGCGCACGGCACGACGGGGCTGGCAGGCCGGCCGGTATTCGCGATAATCCCGGTAGTCACGCTGGCCACGATAGCTCCGTCCGTGAACCGGCTGGGCGCGCTCGCCGATGGTGATGCCGAAGCGGAAGCCGTCGGCGGCGGCCGGCGCGGCGGTGGTGGCGACGCCGCCGGTGGCGAGTGCGGCAACGACGATGATCGAGCGGGTCAGGGACTTGAACATGGGTTGGTCTCCATTCGGGTCGGCGCGATTTCGACTGTCGCGGACCACGGTTTCGCGGGGGGCGATCGCCGCCGGTCGAGCCGGCCCTGCGATCATTCGCCAACACTTCGCCGGTGAATGGTGAGACCCTAGGCGATGGCGCGTGAATGCCCCCGGAACCCGGCGTTCATCCGAGGTTCAGTCTTCCCACCAGTGACGGGTCAGATGCAGGAGAAAGGCGAACATGCCGACGACGGTCAGATCGGCCGAGTGGGTCCAGTCGCCCTGGCACAGCGATTGTGGATCGCGCAGAATCTCGGTCTGGCAACGGCCGGTTTTCCGGCAGGCCCGGGTCCGGCAGGACGGCGGCAGCTCATGCAAATTCGCTGCGGTCCGTACCGCCAGTTCCAGCGCGTCTCGGGTGATCTCCGGCCAGGTCTCGAGGCCGTCGACGTCCGGCTTGTTCGCGGCAGATTTGGTCATGGTCAGGGCTCCTTGAAAAAATGGCCAAGCGCCTTCGTCTTCGCGCCCGGTTGTCGGGGCAAAGGATCGGGAAGCGGACGCATGGCGAACGTCGCTATGCTGATGAGTGGGTGACGCTTGCCATGCGCCCGCCGGCTG
>LAZR01000649.1_pt1 | contig 25303 bp, 27 predicted proteins | sample 329461 | NCBI WGS metagenome assembly LAZR01 (sample SAMN03002196, study PRJNA259156) | marine sediment metagenome | biome: sea floor; feature: Hydrothermal impacted sediments; material: marine sediment; isolation source: Loki non-amplified sample from Loki's castle hydrothermal vent sediment ...
GCGAGCCGCTGCTCAGGCTGATCGAGATACGGCGACCAGCGACGATGGGCGCGCCGAAGACTGGCGAGCGCCTCGACTGGGTCATCGTTGGCGGCGAGAGCGGACCGAAGGCGAGACGGTGTCGCGTGGACTGGGTCGAGGGCCTCATCCGACAGTGCCGCGAGGCATCGGTGCCGTGCTTCGTGAAGCAGCTCGGCGCCGATCCTCGAACGTCGATCGACCAGGTCCCAGACTTCGCGCCGCTCGTCAGTCATCGGGGCAGCGACCCGGACGAGTGGCCGCCGGAGCTGCGCGTGCGGGAGTATCCGGCCGAGAAAGCCGTGACCCCCAGCAAGGCTTCTGCTACACTCGCCGGCTGACAGCGTCCCTTCTTTCAGGAGGACCTCGATGATCCGACTCCTCGGCAGTGTCGCGCTCGTGGTGCTCGTCTTGTTCCTGACCGCGTGCAACCCACAATCCCCACTTCGACCGTCCGGCGACGACAGCCAAGAGGTCGACATCGACATCACGATCACGGCCAACCCTGTCGGCGACCGCGGCGGCAGTGGCATCACGAACCAGGCGCCGCGACTGACGGCACCGGGCGACCAGCAGAACACCGCCGGGGATGCGGTCGTCCTGAGCCTGACCGTCATCGACCCGGACGGCGACCGGGTCACGTGGCTCGCCGGCGGGCTGCCGCGGACCCTGACGATTGACGACACCGGGATCATCTCGGGGATGATCTCGCCGTCGTCGGCGGCCGACAGTCCGTTCGCCAGCATCGTCGCGGTCTCCGATGGCCAGCTCTCCGATTCGATCACCTTCACCTGGGTCGTGGATCCATGAGGGCGCTGCTGATCACGCTGCTCGTCCTCGTCGCCGTGCCGGCCTGGGCGCAAGACGATCCCGTTCCGGAGGAACGCGCGGAACTCCCGGCGCTGCCGAATCCCTTCGGGCTCGGCTGGGGCGCCGGCATGGGCCTGTCGGACAACTTCATCGGCGACCCGCTCGTCGAGGAGGGCGACGCGTTCATCGATGGCAACGACATCGTGCGCGTCACGCGGTTCCGGGACGTCAAGTCGCGGCTGATCCTGGAGAGCCATTACACGTTCCGCCTGATCAATGGTTCGCTCGGCGTCGGCCCGGTGATGTTCGTCCAGCCGGGCGGGAATCTCTTCACCGCGGCCGGCGGCGGGCTGCTGTTCGAGTTGGGCGAAGGACCGACGTCGTTCAACCTGATCATCGGCGGGCTGCTCGACTTCGACGTCACGCGCCTGCATCCCGACTACATCGACGGCTTCGAGGCACCGACGAGCCAGCTCGCGTTCGTCACGCGGGAGGAATTGCAGTTCTTCGTCGGCTTCGTCATCGGGAGATGACGTGACCCTAGCAACCGACCAGAGGCCCACGCCTCGGACGACGAAGCGACCGGCCTCGGATCCCGTAGTGCCGATCTCCTGGGAGTATCTCCAGTTCCATGCGCTGCTCGACGAGCTGCGTCAGCTCCGCACGTCGATCATGGCGCTGGTCTCGATGTTCGCGGTGCTGATCGTCGTGAGCATGATCGCCGTGGTCGGTGCGTTCGTGCACTGGTTCCTCTGATCTGTTGGACGTCTAACAATGGCCGACGACACCGACACGGGCCGCATCGGCTTCGCCGAACTCGGGCGCAGCGGCCTCAGCCAGTGGGGCGGGTTCATCGCCGAGGAGTTCCTGCGCGAGCTGCAAGGCCGCCGCGGGATGCTCACCTACCGCGAGATGAGCCTGAACGACGCGACCATCGGCGCCATCCTGTTCGCCTTCAAATACCTGACACGTCCCGTGACGTGGCGCGTCGACCCGGCGCCGGACACCGGGACCAAGGGCGAGGAGGTCGCCGACTTCATCGACGGCGCGCTCTTCAAAGATATGAGCTGGTCCTGGTGGGAGACGCTCAACGAGATCTTCTCGATGCTCGTCTACGGCTGGGCCTACTTCGAGGTCGTCTACAAGCGCCGCGGCGGGCCGGTCCTCGATGCGACGCAGCGATCGCGGTTCACCGACGGGAAGATCGGCTGGCGCAAGTGGGCGATTCGGGGCCAGGACTCGCTCGTGCGCTGGGACCTCGACGACCACGACGGCATCAACGGCATGTTCCAGCAGGCGTTCCCGACCTTCAAGCAGGTCTTCATCCCGATCCAGAAGGCGCTCCTGTTTCGGACCGACACCGAGCGCAACAACCCCGAGGGTCGGAGCATCCTGCGCACGGCGTATCGGAGCTACTACTTCAAGCGGCGCATCCAGGAGATCGAGGGCATCGGCGTCGAGCGCGATCTCGCGGGCCTCCCGATGCTGACGCCGCCCGAGAAGGTCGACATCTGGAACACGAAAGACGCGAAGATGGTCACGCTGAAGGGCGAGTCTGAGCGCCTCGTCCGATCGATTCGGCGTGACGAGCAGGAGGGCATCGTCAAGCCGTACGGCTGGACGCTGGACCTGCTCACGACCGGCGGCCGGCGCCAGTTCGACACGAACGCCATCATCACCCGCTACGACCAGCGGATCGCGATGTCGGTCATGGCCGACTTCCTGCTCATCGGGCACCAGAAGGTCGGGAGCTTCGCGCTGGCGTCGAGCAAGACGAAGCTCTTCGCGACGGCGCTCTCCGGGTTCCTCGCCGGCATCCGGGACGTCATCAACCGGCACGCGATCCCGAAGCTGGTCACGCTCAACGGCTGGGCGGAGGAGCTGAGCCCGACGCTCGCGTTCGGCGACATCGAGACGGTCGACCTGGCCGAACTCGGCAAATACATCACCGACATCTCCGGCGCCGGGCTGCTCTTCCCCGACAAGGAACTCGAACGCCATCTGCGCGCCCAGGGGAATCTCCCCCCACCCGAGGAAGGCGTCGACGCACCACCGGAACCGGACCCCGAGCCTGAGCCAGAGCCGGGCCTCCCTGACCCTGATGACGAGGACGAGTGATCCTCGCCGCCATCGCGAAGGCGAAGTTCGTCGACGTCGACGCTCCGTCGGCGGACTGGCGCCTCGTCCATCGGCAGAGCGACGCGATGGTGCCGGCGGTGCGCAGCGTGTTCGAGCGGGCCGTGCGCGCGGTGTCGCTGGCGACGCCCTGGGACGACGTCGAAGAGCGGCTCGCCTCGGGCAACCTCGAGATCGAACGGCTGATCCCCTGGGACTCGGTCGGCGTCGACGCGCTGATGAATCCGCTGACCAACCTCTTCCAGATGACGTTCGCGCGGACCGGACAGCTCGCCGCACGTCAGCTCCAACCGCTGATCGGGAAGCGCGCGACCAGGCTGATCTTCAAGCAGGTCGGGGCGGTGTTCGAGGTAGGCCACCCGCGCGCCTCGCGCTGGGCGGGGGGCAACGCGGCCGAGCTGGTCGTCGAGGTCACCGAACAGACGAAGTTAGGGATCCGGGCCGCGGTCGTCGACGGGTTCGAGATCGGCATCCCGCCGCGGGTGCTGGCTCGCGACCTCAAGCAGATCGTCGGCTTGAACTCCCGGCTGGCGCGTGCCGTCGTCAAGCGGCGGGGCGACCTCATCGCCGCCGGGCTGAGTGCCGAGCGCGTCACGCGCCTGGTCGATCGCTACGCCGCCCGGCTGTTGCGGTATCGCACGCAGAACATCGCGCGCACCGAGACTATCCGCGCGAGCGTCGAGGGGCAGCTCGAAGCCTGGCAGCAGAACCGGGACGCCCGCATCATCTCGCGGCAGCTCGTCAAGGAATGGATCGTCACACCGGACGATCGCCTCTGTCCGATCTGTGCGCCGCTGGCGAATGTTCAGGCCGACGTCGACGGGCTGTTCGATACGGCGGTCGGACGTCGCCGCGGGCCGCCGGCGCATCCGAGCTGCCGCTGCGCGATCGGGCTGGCGAACCCACGCGCCCAGATCGCGCCGCCGGCGCCGCGTCCGCCACCGCGTCCGCGGCCTCGACGGGTCGTGTCACCCGCGCGCGTGCGCCTGCCGTTCACTCGGCCGGGGCCACCGGTGATCGGGCCGGCGCCGCCGCCTGCGGTTCCCAGCGGGCGTGCGCCGAGACCTGCGCGGGGCCGAGTGGTCCGGGGCGTCCCGGAGAAGTCGCCGCTCCGGAGCGGGGCGAAGACCTCGGACGTGCCGCTTGTGGGTGGCGACAATATCAACGAGACCAGGAAGGTGGGCTTGCGGACAGCGACCGGGAAGACGGACACGGTGATCTTCAAGCCGGAGGCCGGCGAGCGGTTCCGCGGCACGCGCCGCTCCATCACGAACGAGAAGTTCCGCCTCGCCCGTCGCGAGGACCTGGCCTGGAAGGTCGACCGCGCCCTCGGCACGAACAACGTGCCGCAGACCGTCTGGCGTAACCTCGACGGCGAACCGGGATCGCTCCAGCGCTGGGTGCCGAACACCACGCCACAGATCGCCTGGCAAGGACGCGCGCTGACGGTCGAGGAACGCTACAAGATGGTCGTGCTCGACGTCGCCATCGGGAACACGGACCGGCATCGGAAGAACTGGATGCGCATCACGCGCGGTGCCAAGAGAGGCACGGCCGTCGCCATCGATCACGGCTACTCGTTCCCGTTTGGGACCCCGCGCGATCCCGGTGGCTTCCGCGAGTTCCGATCAAGGCCCGCCGCCGGCGTGAGTCTCACGGAGAAGATGCCCGAGGGGATGCGGCGGACGCTGCTGAAGAATCTCCAGGAGACCAACTGGGAGGATCTGATGGGCGGCCTGGACGCGAGGGAGCGTTCGGCGATGCGGTGGCGCTTGAAGTGGTTGGAGCAGCGGCTCCAGCGGAACGACTTCGACGTGGTCTTTCGAGATTACAATGGGCGGCTTGGCGGCTGGCGCGCAGGAGTGCCGCGGGAGTAAGCGATGGCTGGGAACGTGGTCGAGATCTGGCGGCTGACGGAAGACACGGGAGAAGACCGGCTCGATGGTCGCGTGCGCCTGGTCGACGGCCGGATCCGCTTCGAGGGACTGTCGGAGACGTTCGTCGCAAATCTGCACGAGGACGGCATCCTCGGCAAGCACGCCGACCGCGGCGAGGTCTTCCCGAAGGATGGCCGGAAGTTCCTCGACGCGCTCCCGTTCGAGTTCTTCAGCGCCTATCTCCGGGCGGTGTTCGCCGACGAGACACCGTGAACACGACGACGCTGGTGCTCAAGGAGATCATCGGGAAGGTCGAGAAGCGGCGCGACGAGATCGACCGCGCCACCGACCTGCGCGCCGTGGTCGTGACCGTGCGCATGAAGCCGGGCCAGTTCCCCCCGCAGATCCAGTTCTCGACGACGATTGTCGAGAAGGGTTGACACCGGGATTCGAGGCGCCTACAGTATTCGATTGACAAGCAGGTCGGCGCCAGGTCGTCGGGGGACCTGAGTCGCCGGCCTATTATTTCTGGACCGCGACAGCATGGACGCGGCAACCGAGCACACCGCTCGGGGGCCGGGTCCTTTTTTTTGGCCCATGCCGGTCGGACCGTATGCCACGTTCGGGGAATGAGTCGCCTCGCAGCGCCGGCGTGGCCGGGGCCAAGAATCAGCGCGTCGCATCTGCGGCGCGATAGAGCAGCAGATGAGCAAGGACCGCCTCGGCGCCGTCCGCGAGCTGTTCTCCGGGCTCGCCAAGATCCTCGGTCCGGATCCAGACGTCCATCTCCCCGCCGACCTTCGGCCCGACGAGGGCTACTTCCAGATCAAGAAGTTCAACGACGAACAGCAGCTCGTGTTCGGCTGGGCCAGCGTCTCGATGCGCGTCGACGGCGAGCTGATCGTCGATCGGCAGGGCGACATCATCGAACCCGACGAGCTGGAGAAGGCGGCCTACGACTTCGTCCTGAACTTCCGCGGCTCCGGCGTCCAGCACGAGGGCGACGAGCAGGGCCAGATCGTCGAGAGCGTCGTGTTCACACCGGAGAAGCTCGCCGTGATGGGCCTGGCCAAGGACGCGCTCCCGCTGGGCTGGTGGATCGGCGTGAAGATCACCGACGCGGCTGTCTTCAAGCAAGTGAAGGAAGGCAAGCTGCCGATGTTCTCGATTCAGGGGTCTGCGGAACGTGAAGAGGCAGCCTAGTGGCGAAGCCGAAGCCGAAGCACTTGCGGAAGCTGCGCATCACCCGCGTCGACCTGGTCGACCGCGGGGCGAACCAGGACGCCGACGTGTTGCTGTTCAAGCGCGACGACAAGAAGTCGCCGCCGAAGGAGCCTGACATGAAATTCGACCTCACGCTGGCGCGCACCCACGCAGGCGACGATCGGGAACTCCGGAAGGCACTCGACTGGATCGATGACGTCCACAAGGGCCTCGCGTCGGTGGTGCAGAAGCAAGAGGCCGACGGCCCTCGCGACGGCACGTTCAACGACGTGATGGCGCGCCGCGGCGCCCGGAAGGTGATGATGCGCGTCCAGGAGTTCGCGATGGCCCTGGACGAGACCATCGCCCGCATCGCGGACGGGAACGCGCAGCACAAGGACGGCGACAGGAAGACGCTGCTGAAGGACGCGGTCGAATCGTTCGTGCGTGCCGTCAAGGCTGACCTGCCGAAGTTCGTCGACGCTGAGATGGGCGGGATGTCGAAGCAGGATCGCGAGCGTCTGGAAGACGTGGCGAAGCTCATTCGTGGAGGAGAACCGACGATGACTGACACGAAGAAAAAGACCGACGACGGCAAGAAGCCGGCCGCCGACATGGGCGCGCTCCGCAAGATGTTCGCCGGGTTCGCGCGGCTGATGGGTGCCACCGAGGACGACGTCAGCAAGTTCGATCCGTCGAGCGGCGACGAGGACGTCTGGAAGGGCGTCAGCCCGCAGCTCCGTGCACGGATCGAAGCGACCGACGCGGCGACCAAGGTCGCCGCCGCGGCCGAAGTCACGAAGCGCGAGGCCGCCGAGAAGCGCGTCGCGAAGCTCGAAGAGGAGCGCACCCTGGCCGCGGTCACCGCGGAACTCCAGACCTACAAGAGCATGGGAATCGATCCGACCAAGGACGCGGCCCTGTTCTCGAAGATCGTCGGCGGGCTCTCGAAGGAAGAGGCCGATCGCGTCCGCGAGATCTTCAAGAGCGCGGACAGCACGATCGAGACCGGCAAGGTGTTCGCCGAGCTGGGCGCCCGGAGCGTCGGCGTCCCGGCGGGCGATGCCGATGCGGAGATCGAGAAGCGCGTCACTGCGATCCTGGCGAAGGCCGAGAACAGCAAGATGACGCGGGACGAGGCGCTCGATCAGATCATGCGCGAGGACCCGGCGCTCTACGAGAAGTATCGCAAGGAGAACCAGGTTCGCGTGTAGCCGAGCCGCGATGCGCGGCTGCGCTCGTCTACCCCGGCCACTCTGAAGGAGAGCAACGATGGCAATCGACTCGAATCTCTACACCATTCCCGGCCTGAAGGCCGAGAAGGATCTCTCGTCCCATCAGTTCAAGGCGATGGAGCTGTCGGGCGCGTTCCAGGTCGACCTCCCGGACAGCGCCGCCGACATCGTGGTCGGGATTCTTCAGAACAAGCCGGCCGCTGCGGGCCGCGCGGCCGAGGTGCGTCAGTTCGGCATCACGAAGTGGAAGGCCGGAGCCACGATCACGGTCGGCGCCCGCGTCGGGACGACCAGCGCCGGGCTGGCCGTGGTGAAGACGGCGAACAACGACTGGTTCAACGGCATCGCGTTGTCCGCTGGCGACAACGGCGAGATCGTCGAAGTGCTGTTGACCGGCGGCGGCTACTTCGGCACCTAGTGCTGAGCGCGGCGCGTTGCTGACTGAAGGAGGCAACACGCGGCATTGAAGGAGAGAGGACACCATGCTCGTTCCCAGTCTGCTACGCAAGGCTCAGCCGACGGCGTCCGACCTACACATCGATCGGCTGCTGACGAACATCTCGATCGCTTACATGAACACGGCCTACATCGCGGACCAGATCTTCCCGATGGTCCCGGTGCAGAAGCAGAGCGACCGGATCCCGCTCTTCAACCAGAGCTTCTGGTATCGGGATGACCCGCGCGTGCGGGCGCCTGGCCAGAAGTCGGTCCGGGGCGGGTTCGACGTCGACAACTCGGCCATCTACTTCGCCGACCGGTTCTCGCGCGGCTTCGAGATCCCCGACGAGGTGCGCCGGAACGCCGACCTGCCCTACAACCTCGACCGCGACGGCACGCGGTTCGTCACCGACCGCATGATGATGCGGCGGGAGGTTGCGTTCGCGACGGACTTCTTCACGACGGGCAAGTGGACGACCGACAAGGTCGGGACCACGGACTTCACGAAGTGGTCGGACTTCGGGGGATCGACGCCGGTGGTCGACATCGACACCTTCAAGGACGAGGTCGAGGCGCTCTCGGGCGTGGAGCCGAACTTCTTCGTGATGGGCAAGCAGCCCTGGGTCCAGGTGAAGAATCACCCGACGCTGATCGACCGGATCAAATACACGCAGCGGGCGCAGCTCACGACTGACCTCGTGGCGTCGCTGTTCGAGTTCCAGAAGCTCCTGGTCGGCCGGTCGATTCAGACGACCGACCCGGAAGGCACGGCCGAGGGATCGGTGAGCTACAGCCGCATCTGGGGCAAGAACGCTCTGATGCTCTTCGTGCCGCCGGCGGCGTCGCTGCTGACCCCGGCCGCGGGCTATACCTTCGTGTGGCAGGTCGTCGCGAATGCGCTGCAATTCATCAAGCGCATGCGGGACGAGGAGCGGGAGGTCGACATCATCGAGGCGAACTCCTGGTTCGACCAGAAGATCACCTCGGCGCGCTCCGGCTTGTTCATGTCCGCTCTCGTCGCCTAGCGGCGAGCGGCGGCACGGAGGATCGGTATGGCGACACGCAAGCGCAAGGCGGCGAAGACTCGCCGCCGGCAACCTGTCCGACGCCGGAAGGCGGCGCCGACGCGAGCGCCGGTGCCGGTGCCGGTGCCGGAGATGACGGACGACGCCGCCCAGGCCATCGGGCGGCAGATCGCTGGCCCGGAGCCGGGAGGGTCCGGACCCGAGCGCGAGGCGCCGCAGACCAACATCGACTACTGGGCGACGCGGCCGATGGGCTACGGCAACGTCGACCTCGATCGGGGCCAAGTGTTTCGGCTCGTCGGCCTGCGCAACGACAAGCTCCTCGTCGATCTCGACTACTGCCAGCCGGTGCGCACGAGCGACCGCTACCCCTGTCGGGCGTGTGGGGCCGCGTTCATGGATCTCGGCTCGCTCGAAGGGCACGGCCGGCGCCGACACGAGCCGGCGCGGGTCGGGCCGCCGCCGCCGATGCGGATGGGGGACGAGACGGAGGTCGCGTATCAGGCGCGACTCGACCAGTGGGCGATTCAAGCCGGCGCCGCGACGGACGCGCAGATCGAACGGGAAGACACGCAGGCCGACGCTGTGCACCCGCTGAACCTGGAGAACACGGCCGCGAGCCGATCGGCCTAGCGCCACTAGCGCCAAGGGAGACGTTGACATGACCCAACGGTTTACGCACGACGTGGGATTGTTCGGTGGGATTGAGACCGATTCGCTGAAGGTCGCCGGAGCGTCGATCCTTCCGTTCCTGACGGGCAAGTCGGTCTTCTGCGACCCGGCGAACGGGAGCGACCTCTTGTCGGGGCGCACCCTGGCGCAGGCGATGCAGACGATGCCGGCGGCCTATGCGCTGATGACGGCCGGGAAGAACGACTTCATGTTCCTGGTGGGCAACGGGCAATCCAGCGGGGCCGCGCGCCTGACCGAGAACTTTGCGTGGAACAAGCACGCCACGCATCTCATCGGGATCGGTGCGCCCACGAGCTTCGCAGGACGGGCTCGCATCGCGCCGACGCTGGCGACGACGGCGTTCGCGAATTTCGTCACGGTCAGCGTGGATGGGTGCATCTTCTCGAACATCCACGCCTTCCAGGGATTCGACACCGGCACCACGGCTCAGATCTGCTGGACCGATACCGGTCGTCGGAACTACTACGAGAACTGCCACCTCGGCGGCATGGGCGATGCGGAGTCGGCGGCGAACGCCGACAGCCGATCGCTCCTCTTGGGTGGCGCCTCCGGCAAGGGGGAGAACACGTTCGTCCGGTGCACGATTGGGCTCGACACGATCCAGCGCTCCGTGGTGAACGCCAACCTGGAGTTCCAGAACGGCACGCCGCGGAACCGGTTCACCGAGTGCATCTTCCCGGTCTGGGGAGACGCCGGTCAGGACCAGCTCGTCATCCTCGTTGACGGGGCGAACGCGGTCGACCGCTATCAGTTCTTCGAGCGGTGCCTGTTCTACAACGTGCGGCACAGCGGGGCGGATCAGGCCGCCGTGGCGACCTTCACCAGTGCAGCGGCGAACGGTGACTTGATCTTCAAGGACTGCACGCGCATCCGGATCACCGACTGGGGGACGGACGCGACCTCGAACGCGCAGATCTTCGTCGGAGGAGCCTCGGCTGGCTCCACGAATCACGCCGGCGACGACGTCGGGCGTGGCATTGTGGCCGCAGCGTCGTAACCGGAACCGGGAAGGGCTGACAGGCTCCTGCGATTCGCCGGCGTCATGCTGGCCGGGGGCCTGTCGCTATTTAAGGGGACGTTCAGATGGCACCTACGCTGCCGCGCTACGGCTTCAACATGCTGCCGTCGACGACGATCGGCGCCGCCGGCACGGTCACCGGCATCCCGATCCCGCTGCGCGACGTCAAGCATCTCCAGGTCCAGGCCGTGTTCGTCCGGGCCGCCGGCGGGACCGACGTCAAGGTGTTCATCCAGACCAGCCTCGACGCCGGCGTGACCTGGATCGACATTATGAACCTGCGCTTCACGACGTCGACCGCGACGAAGGTGAGCGCGGCGCATCGCGACTCGCCGCTCGCGGCGGCGATCACGCCGACCGATGGCAGCCTGACGAACGACGTCGTCGTGAACGGGTTGATCGGCGACCGCGTCCGCGCGAAGGTCGTCTCGACGGGCACCTATACCGGCGTGACGACGCTCGCCATCGAAGCGGTGGCGCATCGGTGAGCTTCAGCTACTCGGGCGATCCGTCGGCGAGCGATCTGGACGCGGTTCGGTTCCTGATCCAGGACACGTCGACGCCGGGCGAGTTCCTCCAGGACGAGGAGATCACCTGGCTGCTGACGCAGGAGGAGAACATCTACACGTCGGCCGCGGCGGGCGCGCTGCTCCTGGCCGGCCGCTCGCACAACGTGAAGACGAAGAAGGTCGGCGACCTGACGATCACGTTCGGCGCGGAGATGTGGAAGGCGCTGGCCGAGTGGCTGCGCGGGCGCGGCCAGGGCTACCGCATCCCGACGGCCGGCGGGATCAGCATCTCCGACAAGCGCACGATCGAGCAGGACGACGATGCGGTCGCGCCGGACTTCTTCCGCGGCCTGCATCGTGACCCGCGGGCGCGCACGGTGGCGCGGGGGCATCACGACCACGAGCATCAGGTGTTGCCGTGAGCTTCGAGAACGACTTCCTCGACTGCATGCCGCACACGGTGCTGATCGCGCTGCCCGATGGCTCGTTCAGCGATCGCGGCAAGCCGAACTTCGCGGCCGACGTCTCGTTCACCGGGCGCATCGTCGAGAAGAACGAGAACGTGATCGACGACGAGGGACAGGAGCGCGTCTCGCGGCTCTCGATCTGGCTGGCGACGACGACCGTGATCACGCCGGCGGCGAGGCTCACGATGCCGGCGGGCTACACGCCGACCCAACCGCCCATCATCCGGGTCGAGCGCTACCCGGACCAGGAGGGCGATCATCACGTGGTGCTCCGGGTGAGCGCACGTGCGGCGTAAGGAGCGAGAGCGATGGCGCTGATGTCACTCCAGTTCCGGGGGCTGCGCGAGATGGAGCGGCGCATTGGGAACCTCGCCGTGCAGCATCCGCGCGTCGCGCAGCGGGCGCTCGTCAGCGAAGCCGAGATCGAGATGACGGAGATGAAGAAGCGGACGCCGGTCGATGTCGGCACGCTCCAGGACAGCGGCCGAGTCGAACCGATCCCGCCGCTCGGCATCAAGTGGGTCTTCGGTGGCGCGGCGAAGGACTACGCCATCGCGGTGCACGAGAACCTCGGGGCGTTCCACACGACGGGCCAGGCGAAGTATGTCGAGAGCGTCGTGCTGGAGTTCATCCCGCACGCGGCCGATCGGGTCGGGCGGCGCTGGGCCGCGGAGCTGGGATTGCGATGAGCAGCGCGAGCGTTGAGCTGGCCGAGTATCTGGAGGATGAAGGCGTGGGCACGGTCGGCACGGACATCTTCGTCGACAAGCAGCCGCTGGGCGCGGTCAACTCGCTGCTCATCGTCACCTATCCGGGCGCGCCGCCAGAGCATCGGATGGACGGGACGAGCGACGTGCGCTTCACGTTCCCGAACGTCCAGGTGCGCGTGCGCAACACCGACGACGCCACGGCGGTCGCGAAGGCGAACGCTGCCGCGCGTGCGCTCGGGAAGGTCGCGAACCAGACGATCGAGGGCACCTACTATCGGAGCGTGAACCTGATCCAGCAGCCGGGGCTCATCGAGCGCGATGAGAATGACCGGATGATTCAGGGCTTCAGCGCGCAGGCGGAACGGCAGGCGATTCTATGACGGCCGAGGCTCGAGACATTCTCCTCTTCGGCGGGAGCAACGACGGGCGCAACGCGCAGCTCGCGCACTGGATGACGAACTGCCCGGACCTGCACGCGTTCATGCCCGACTACCACCGGCTCCAGCTCGAACGCTGGATCTGGGACCGCCGGGGGGATCTGCGCGGTCGCGTCCTGGACGTCGGGGTCCAGAACGCGCGCCGCTGGATTGGGCCGCACTACCGCACGGTCGGACTCAACGGCGAGGACCTGCACGCGGACCTGCGCGCGCTTCCGGTGGCGAGCGACGAACTCGACGCGATGATCGTCACTGAGGTCCTGGAGCACTGCGAGGATCCGTTCGGGGCGATGCGCGAGATCTACCGGGTGCTGAAGCCGGGCGGCCTGCTGCTCGTGACGTCGCCGTTCTTCTGGCCGCAGCATGCGACGCGCGACTACAACGACTTCTGGCGGTTCACCGACCAGGGCTGGGCGCTGCTGCTGCGCCCGTTCCATGACGTGACGATCGAGCCGTGCCAGTGGACCGTCGAGGGCGCGCAGCTCTACGACCTACTGCGTCGCTTCGAGTGCTGGGGCAACGCGGCCAATGTGCAGGCGGCCACGGCCTATCTCTGCACGGGGAGGAAGTGATGGCGGGAACGACCTGTCAGAAGTGCCACCGGGCGGTGTTCGAGGCTGACGTCGACGCGGCCGGGCTCTGCGTCTTCTGCCAGGGCAGCCGGGAGCCGGCCCCGCCGGCGGCGGCGCCCAGACCCGCCCACAGGCCGGCCAGGCGGGGCGCCACGAGGCGATCGGAGGGCTCCGCGGCCCAGGAGCCGACCCTGGCGCCGGCGACGCCTGACGGCGGCGCTGGCGGGGGGGACATCGGGGAGGACGACTCGTGATTGTGGGGCGGACCTGGGCCTGGGGCCACATCCCGAAGACGGGCGGCGACGCGACCCGCGCGATGGTCACGGCGCTGGGGCTGGACGTCGAGCTGACGCCGGCCGCGGAGCGCGAGAAGCACAGCCCATTCGGCACGCATCTGGACCCCGACGGCAAGGACCGGATCTATGCCGCCAACATCCGTCGGCTGCCGGCCTGGACGATCAGCGTGCTCGTCCACCGTCGGGTCTTCGGCTGGTTCCCGCCGGACGCCAGCCCGCGCGCGGTCTCGGTCGAGGAAGCGATCGAGGGCGGCTGGGGGGACGAGCGGCTCGGGCTCTTGACGAACGACGGACGCACCGCCGTGAACCGCTGGCTCCGGACCGAGGTGCTCGCGAGCGATCTGCTCCGGTTGCTGGCCGAGGTCGAGCCGGTCGACGTGCTGGCGCGTGAGCAGCGGCGGCAGCGCCTGAGCAGCTTCCCGCGGGTCAACGCGATGACTTACGACCACGATCTACGGCAGTGGTTCACGCGGGCGCAGGTCGATGCGCTCTACGCGAAGAACCCGCAGTGGGTGGACATCGAGGACCGGATCTATGGTCGGGTCCAGGCGGTCGCGGTATGAAAATCCTGTTCGTGTGGCCGGCGGCCGAGTTCTCCGTCGCGGATGTGGCGCGGGGCTACCGGCTCGCGCTGACGAAGGCGGGCCACGACGTCGCCGACTATCGCCTCTCGCGGCGGTTCATGTATCACGTCCGCGCGCTCGGGGAGAAGAAGGCGCAGGACATGGGGCTGGTCGCGCGTCTGGCGAGCGAGAACGTCCTGCTCGAAGCGATCCGGAACCAGGTCGACCTGGTCATCATCGTCGCGGCGCTCTACTTCCATCCCGACGGGATCTGGTTCCTGGCGCGCTGCGCGCTGCCGACGGCCGTCATCTTCACCGAGTCGCCCTACTGCGATGATCGTCAGGCCAAGTTCGCCCAGGTCTACCCCGAGATGATCTGCGCCACGAACGAGCGCACGTCGGCCGCGCGCTACGGCTGGACCTATCTCCGGCCCGCCTATGACGCGGACATCCACAAGCCCGTGGCTGCGGACCCCGAGCAGGCGTGCGACGTGCTGATGATCGGCACGGGCTGGAAGGAGCGGATCCGGCTGCTCGAAGGCGTCGACTGGACGGGCATCAAGCTCCGGCTGCTCGGCTTCTGGCAGGCCGCCGGGTTCCTCGGCAAGGACAGCCCGCTGCTGCCGTTCGTGGTGGACAAGGCCATCAGCAATCTCGACGTCCCGCGCTACTACGCGAGCGCGAAGATCTGCCTGAACTCTCACCGCGCCGGCGACGGCGCCGAGAGTGTCAACCCGCGCGTGGTCGAGGCGGCGGCGTGCGGCGCGTTCCAGCTCAGCGATGCGCGCGCAGAGATGAGGGAGATGTTCCAGTGGGGCGGATCGTGGCCGCCGATGGCGCCGGTCATCCCGACCTTTGATGACAGCGAGAGCCTGGAGACCTTGATCCGCGAGTATCTCGCCGCCGACGAGCGGCGGCGGTGTCACGCCGCGCAGGCGCGGAAGTGCGTGCAGGGCGAGACGTTCGATGTGCGGGTGGCGACGTTGATGGAGGCGTTCGAGCGACGGCGCGAGAGCGTCGCCGTCTGAGAGAGGGAGGAGACCGATGGGGACCATTCACGGAAAAAACGCCGTGCTCTACATGGCGGGGACCGCAGCCGGGAACGCCGTGCAGATCGCGGAGGCGGCCGAGTTCACGATCGACACCGACCGTGACCTCGATCCGGATCCCGCACTCGGGGACGAGTGGGAGACGAAGCTCAAGGGGCTGAAGCGCTTCTCGGGATCGTTCAACGGGAACTTCGACGACGCGCAGAAGGTCGTCTTCGACGCGGTCGACGCAGACGACGACGCCGTTGGGTTCTATCTCTACCCCGCGGTGAGCGCGGTGACGCGCTACTACTACGGAGACATCTTCCCCGTTGTGTCGATCTCGGGCGGCACGGGTGGGCGGGTGACCTTCGCGGTGACGTTCGACGGGCAGGGACAGCTCGCCACGAACCCGTAGGCGTCTCGATGCGCGCGCAGGGGATCACTGGCGAGCTGCGCGCCAGCTATCACGTCGCGGCTCGCCTCGGTCGGTGGACGATGGAGTCGATCCTGACTCTGCCGGTGCGCCGCTATGCGGTGAGTGCGCAGGTCTACGACGTCGACGCCTACTGGATCACGCAACCCGTCGCGCTCATTCTCTACATGGGTCGTGAGAGCTGGGTCTGGGCACCTGCGCAGACCCAGCTTCGCGACCGTCTGCCCGACAACGTGCTGCTGCAAGTGCTCGATCGTCCGTTCACCTTGAAGGAGGTTCCATGTCCACACAGCGCAGTGATGACTTTAATCCGTGGGTCTGCCAGCCCGAGACCGTCCAGCTCGACCTCGAATGGCGCGGTCGCGCGTTCTACATCCTGATCAAGAAGCGGCTCAACACCGGGGAGGACCGGGCCGTGCGCGGCGCGGCGATCCACGGGATGCGCGGCTTCGCCAAGCCAGGGCAGGACCCGAAGGACGTCGACCCCGAGCTGCTCCTGAATTGGAAGCTCGCCGGCTACACCCGGCTGGAGACCTACATCGTCGAGTGGTCGCTTGCGACCGACGCGGGCGTCAAGCTCCCGATCCCGTCGAAGGATCGCGGGCAGCTCGAAGCGCTCGACTCGGCCCTGACCGACGTCATGGAGGATGCCATCACGGCGTTCATCGAGGCGCGAGACGCGGCGGAGGAGCCGCTAAAAAAAGTGGGGAGCAGCTCGATCGAGACGAGCGCAAAAAAGCTGAGCGCCTGACCGACCTGCGGCTCATGCAACGGATGCGCTGCTCCTATCCGGAGCTGATGGCCTTGCCCCTCGACTACTACGACGAGGCGATCGAGATGCTCAACGAAGACGACCGCCGGCAGCAAGCCGCGAACGAGCGGGCGAAGATGCAGGCGCGGCGTCGAGGCTAACTGATGGCGTTCTCTGCCGGCGAGATCGAAGCCATCTTCAAGATGCGCGATCAGCTCACGAAGGAGCTGAAGCGCGTCGTGGTCGAGCTCCGTCAAGCCGGGAAAACCGCCAAGGACGTCGGTCGACAATTCGAGACAGTCGGGACGAAGGTGCAGTCGGCCGGGTCGGCGATGCTGCCGTTCTCGGCCGCGCTCGCCGCCGGTGCCATCGCCGCGTTCAAGTTCGGGAACGACTTCGACGTGTCGATGACCAAGATCATCACCTTGGTCGGCATCGGCGCGACCGAGGTCGACGGGATGCGGAAGACCGTCCTCGATCTCGCCGGCGCGACGGCGAAGGCGCCGCAGGAACTCGCCGACGCGCTCTTCGTCGTGACCTCGGCCGGCGCGCGTGGGGCCGAGGCGCTGGAGATTCTTGAGGCGGCGGCGAAGGCGTCGGCCGTCGGCCTCGGGGCGACCGAAGATATTGCGCGCGCGGTCACGTCGGCGCTCACGGCCTACGGGAGCGAGAACCTCAGCGCGTCCCAAGCCACGAACGTGCTCTTCAAGACGGTCCGCGAAGGCAACCTCAACGCGGGAGAGCTGGCCAGCTCGCTCGGTCGCGTCATCGGTGTCGCGGCCGAGATGGGCGTGTCGTTCGCCGACGTCGGCGCGGTGGTCGCGACCTATACCCGCCTGGGCGTCAGCGCGGAAGAGGCGACGACGGGCCTGCGGTCCGTGCTGACGGGGCTGCTGGCGCCGACCACGGAAGCGGCGAAGGTCCTGGAGTCGGTGGGGCTCTCGGCCGAGGGGCTCCGCAAACAGATCAAGGATGAGGGGCTGCCTGCGACCCTGGTCGGGTTGTCGAAGGCGTTCAAGGGCAACACCGAAGCGCTCGCCGGCGTCATCCCGAACGTCCGCGCGCTGTCGACCGTGCTCGGCGTCGCCGGGTCGCAGAGCGAGTCGTTCCTCCAGATCGCGAAGTCGATCGCCAGCGAGAACGACGCGCTCGCCGAAGGCTTCGCGACCGTCGCCGACACCGTCGACTTCAAGTTCAACAAGGCCCTGACGGATCTCCAGACAACGGCCATCTCCACCTTCGAGGCGTTCAAGGGGCAGTTCGCGTTCATCATCGAGGGCTTCACGACGATCGTCGGGGCGCTCCAGCGGGCCGTCGACGTCCTCGAAGTGCTCTCGCCGACGGCGAAGAACGTCGTCGCTGGGCTCGTGGCGCTCGGGGCCGTGGCGGCGCCGGCGCTCATCGTGCTCGGCAGTGCGATCCGTGTGGTCGGCTTCGCCATGCAGGGCCTCGGGGTCGCGACCGCCGCGGGCGGTCTCTCGTTCGCAGGCTTGACCGCCGTGCTCATCCCGCTCGCCACCGTCGTCGCGATCGCCGCTGCCGCGTTCGCCCTGTTCAAGTTCCTGGAGTGGATCGGCCTGGTCGATTTTCTGAGTGATTCCATCGAGAGTCTGGCCGCGAGCATGGCGGGCGTCACGGACGCCGAACTCGCCGCGACGCGCGAGGCGCGGGCGTTCGCCGAGGGCCTGGGGAGCACGGCCACCGTCGCCGAACGCCTGGCGACGCAGCTCGGCGGCGCCGGGCTCATCAGCGACATGAGCATGCTCGAAGGGTTGATGATCAACCTCGCCCAGGCGGGCCTGCTGGACGCCGCCGCGATGAAGACGCTCGCCGATCGCGCGAAGGACCTCCAGGCGGGCGGCCAGGAGTTGACGACGGGACTCGCGCGTGTCGTCGCCGAGATGGATCGCCAGGCGTTCAGCGCCGACAAGGCGGGGGCGGCCCTGGTGCGCGAGAAGCAGGCGTCGGCCGATGCCGCCAAGGCCGCGGGAGAGCTGGAGAAAAGCCAGACGGCGATCAACGCGGCGTTCACCGAGCTGGGCTTCACGACGATCCCGGAGGTCACGAAGGAACTCCGATTGCTGGAAGCGGTCGAGCGGAAGGCCATCGCCGCCGGCACGTCGGAGCGGGACGTCGCGGCGCTTCTCTCGGATGCCTACACCGAACTCGCGGACCGGGCGAAGGCGTCGGGTCTCGGCATCGACGCGCTGACCGCCGCCGTCGACCGGAACCGGGGCACGATCCAGCAGACCATCGAAGTGATTGACGTCGCGGCGGTCGGGGCTGGCGTGTTCGGGGTTGCGATGCAGGGAAGTGCCGGCAACGTCGAGGGGCTGAGCGAGTCGGTGCTCGACGCGCGGCAGAAGGCGGCGGACATGGCCGACGCCTACAAGCTGCTGGGGGTGACGACCACGTCGTCCCTGACCGAGGCGCGCATCGCGGCCCAGGAAGCGTTCACCCTGATCAAGGAGAGCGGCACGGCCACCAGGCAGGAGGTCGAGGTCGCGATGATGGCGCTCGCCGACGCGGTCAAGGCCGAGACCGGACGGGCGGCGACGTTCGGCAGCCAGGCGTTCCGGACGATGGCGACGGCGATCGAGGGGAGCTTCGCGCAGATGACCGCGGGGACGAAGAGCTTCGCCGACGCGTTCAGCGACATCTGGAACTCGTTGAAGGCCGGCTTCCTTGGCGGCCTGACGGAGATGCTCGGCGGGTTCCTCGGGAAGTTCATCCCCGGCATGAACCAGGGCTTCTCGTCACTGAGTGGAACGGCGTCGACGGCACTGACCGGCGGCGGTGGGGTCAGCAGCATCTTCGGCGGCGTGTTCAAGGAGGGCGGCAAGCTCGCCGGAATCATGGGCGCGTTCGGCGGGCTCGCGGGGACCGCGATCACGGGCGGGCTCCTCGCGCTCGCGCCGCTCGCGGCGAAGGCGCTGGTGCCGCTGGGGAAGGCCGTCTGGGGTGGCCTGAAGAAGATCGGCGGCTTCTTCAAGGGCATCTTCGGCGGGCCGAACGCCGCCGAGCTGGCCGGGCGCGAGATCGCGGAGCAGTTCACGGCCACCGCGGGGTCGATGCTGAACGACACGGCGCGGATCGAAGCGGGGAACGAAGCCTGGAAGATCGACGTCATCGCCGTCCGCGACGCCTACCTCGCGCTCGGCCTGTCAGAAACGCAAGCCCTGGCCGACGTCGAGGCGATCTGGGACGCGACCGCGAAGGGGCCGGAAGCGACGCAGGCGGCCGTCGAGAAGGTCATGGGGCCGATGACCGAGGCGCTCCAGCTCGCCGAGACCGTCGGCGCGCCGAGCGTGCAGGCGCTCCGGGACGCGATCATGGACGCGGAGACGCGCGGCGTGTCGACCGCCGAGGTGCTCAACCAGCGATTCGGGACGGAGATCCCCGAGGCGCTCGCGCAGTCAGTGGAGGCGATGGTCGGCATGAGCGATGCGATCGTCGCGACGGGCGAGACGACGAAGGAAGCGACCGGCGTCATGGCCGAGGCGGTCGCCGCCGTGGGCGAGAACATGTTGGAGGTCGGCAAGACGACGGCCGACGTGACGGCGGGGATGAGCAAGGACGCGCAGTTGGCGACCGACACGTTCGTCGCCGGCACGGGCGAGATTCAGGTCGGGCTCGGGCTCGTGAAGATGTCGTCGGACGAGCTGCTTCAGGGCATCGAGAAGATGAGCGGCGGCGCGCAGGGTGAGTTCGAGGCCGTGCAGGGCGCCATCGGCTCGACCGGGCAGCTCTCCGACGAGCTGCTCGCGAAGATCCAGGCGCTCGACGCGCAGGATGTCGTGATCGATGTCTCCTTCGACGTGGGGAAGTTCCCGAATTTGCCGGGCCGTCTCTCAAGCGAAGTCGAAAGGCTTCAACGCGGCGGCATCGTGCGTCGGCCGACGCTCGCGCTGCTCGGTGAAGCCGGACCCGAGGCAGTCATCCCACTCGACGGCAGCGGTGGCGGTGGCGGCGGCGCCGGCGAGGTGAACGTCGAGATCAACATCAGCGCGCTCGATGGCGCAGATGTCAAGCGGGTCTTCGACCGGAAGATCATGCCGCTGCTCGTGAAGACGTTGCGCGGCAACCGGGCACACGGACGGTCCGACATCCGCGACGCGATGAACGTCAACGAGGAGAAGCGCTAGCGTGGCGAAGCTCCAATACATCAGGCCGTCGGACAACCCGGTCGGCGCGCTGCTGGCCAGCGCGTTCACCGTCGAGAGCGGCGGCGAGGATGGCGCGTTCCCGGCCGAGAACATCGGCGACCTGAACGTGGCGAAGCCGGCGAAGCTCACGTCGACGAGCGGCCGGTGGGAGATCGACCTCGGCAGCGCGCAGGAGATCAACCTCGTCGCGCTCATCCATCACAACTTCGACGCGGGCCTGGGCGTGCGCATCCAGGGCAACTCGGTCGCGGCGACCTGGGGTGCGCCGCCGCTCGACGAAGCGATCACGATCCCGGCGTTCGACCTCGACCGGTTCAGCGTCAACCCGTTCGTCGACCTGACTGGCGTGAGCCCGCGGACGTTCCAGTATTGGGCCGTGGAGATCGTCGGCGCCAACACCGAGTTCCCCGCGCTCGGCCAGGTCATCCTCTCGGGGGCGTTGCGCTCGTTCGGTCGGAACGTCCTGTTCGAGTCGAGCGAAGGCGAGATTCTGCCGGCGCGCGCGAACACGACCGACCTCGGCGTGCCCTGGGCTTACCGCCTGGGCTCGAAGTGGCGCACGCGGAACGCGTCGTTCTTCCGCGGCGACAGCGGGGTCGACTTCGCCGACTTCCTCTCGCTCGTCCGGGACGCGAACGGGATCGCCCAGGCGTGGCTGGAGATTCCCGACCCGGCCGTGAACGATGCGCGGTGGGTGCGCTTCGGCGGCGACTCAGTGACGGCGGCGCGCCAGCGGCTCGGCTCCCGGCGGGACCGGTGGCCCTGGGTGACCGAGGAGGTCAGCCGCGGGCTGACGCTCTACAGTTCGAGCCAGTAGCATGGCAGTCTTCCGCGACTTCACCGGGATGGAAACGGGCCTTCAGGCCGCCGGCTGGACGCCGTCGCCGGGGTTGATCTTCTTCGTGCGCACGGCGCGGCGCACGGGGCAGTTCGGTCTCAATATCCTGAAGGCGATCGCAGCCGCCGGCGGGAACTACCGCTTCGACCTGATCCCGAATCCTGGGCCAGCCGTGCCGGGCGCGCCAGATCTCATCGGGAAGCTCCGCTTCTGGGTGCGCTTCAACGCGTTCCCGTCGGCTGATAAGCACGCGGTCGGCGGGTGGACCTTCGGCGACGCGACCTTCATCCTCGCGGGGCTCTACATCGACAGCTCGCCGACGAACGAGGCCGAGATTTTCGTCAGCGTCGACGCGATCGGCTTCACGTCGATCGGGACCGTCGTCAAGAACCGGTGGTATCGCGTCGAGGTCGACACCGTCATCCACGACGACACGTCGGGTTCCGCGGCGGATGACTTCCTCCGGGTCACCGTGCGCGTCCACGGCGCCGACGTCCAGAGCGGGTCTGATCAGAAATCCCCGTCGGTCAGCTTCCGAATAACGTCGGTCGCGATCGGGAGCCCGAACGTCGTGCCGGTGGCGACGGTGGACTTCGACTATGACGACATCGTCTTCGAGGTCCACGATGACGGCATCGCGTTCTCGGTGCCCGTGCAGACCGTCGTCGCGCCCGTGCCGGTCGACGTGATCGACGATCCGCAGTCCATCGGGCAGACCGGTGACCGCGACGATCTCGACGAGCGGCCGATGGACTTAGCCGACCTGGACGTCGTTAGCATCCCCGCGAACGGCGACCAGGTCATCATTCACCACCGGCCGATGTGCGTGCGGGGCGTCACGGCGTGGAAGGTCAACGTCGTTGCCAACGGGACCTCCCCGACGGAGACGCACGCGATCCTGATCTCGGGCGTCGAGTTCCTGGTGACCGTCGGTCCGACGGGAACCTTCCGCGAGGCGACGCGCTACGCCGACCTGACCGAGGCCGAGTTCAACGCGCAGAACATGGGTCTGCGGAACAAGACCGGGACGACGCTCGGACTGAACGCCATCATCGGAGAGCTGCTCTGCACGCGCGCCGAGGCGCTGCTCACCTCCGAGGACGCGGTCCGGGGCGACACGATCCCGATGACGTGGGTCGAGTTCATCGACTCGAACGACCAGGTGCACGTCTGGGGTGCGCAGGACGTCGCGGCGCCGCCGGCCCAGCCGACGCTCCCAGTCGGCGACGCGCCGCGGACCGAGCAGGAGTTTCAGGAGGGACGCGTCCTCAGCTTCTCAACGATTGAGCGCGGCCTGTCCGACTTCGGCGGGCAGCCCGAAGATGTGGCGTTCGGCTGGACGCTGAACGACAGCGACCGCGAGATCCGCAAGCTGCTCCGGGCCGAGGCGACGCGGGCCTTCATCGGGCGCGATGTGCTGCTGCGGGTGCACACGATCCGGGACCGCTTCCTGGAGATCAAGCCGTTCACGCTCGGCCGCGGCATCGTCGAGCGCTACAACCCGAGCAGCAACCTCCAGTTCGAGTTCGAGGCGACCGGCGCCGTGCTCCGCACGGATCGGAGTGGACGGAACCGCGACCAGATCCCGAGGCGCCGCATCTCACCGACGTTCTTCGGCGACTGCCCCGAAGACAATCTCGACGGCCCGGAGCCGATCATCTATGGCTCGCTCAGCTCGTTCCCGGACGAGTCGCAGGGCGCCGCCTCCCCGGCCGGCGTCACGGTGCCGCTGGCGGTGGCGAACGTCGCAGCGAAAGGGGTCGCGCAGTCCGGCGCCGCGCCGAGTGGCGTCACCGCGGTCGCGACGCTCACGGCGGGCTATCAGCACGAGATCATCACCTACACGGGAGACGGCACGACAGGCCGGGCAATCACCGGCATCGGGTTCCAGCCCGACGTCGTGATGATCAAGGCGCGCAACGGGGGGAGTGCGATCGGGAGCGCGTTCAAGACCGGAGATTATGTCGGGCTCGCCTCGCAGGACTGGAACGGCGGGCTGATCGCGACGCAAGGCATCGAGTCGTTCGACGCGGATGGCTTCTCGGTCGGCAGCGACGTCCGGGTGAACCAGAGCGTCGTGGTCTACGTGGTGATCTGCATCTCGAAGGGCACGGAGGAGTTCTTCAAGCACGGCACCTACGTCGGCGACGGCGCCGACGACCGGGACATCGTGATTGCGGCGGGCTTCCAGCCGGCTTATCTGTTCGTCAAGAACGAGACCGGCAGTGCGGCCGTCTACCGCGGGCTGTCGCACAGCGGCGACGAGTCGACGATCCTGGCGTCGACGGCGCAGACCACCGACCTTATCCAGGCGTTCAACTCCGACGGGTTTCAGGTCGGGGCGGACACTCTCGTCAACCAGAGCACGGTGACCTTCTACTGGTTCGCGTGGAAGAACCTGAATAATGCGCTCGATGCCTTCATGGAGTCGGGGTCCTACGTGGGCACGGGCGGGACGCTGATCGTCAGCAGCCCGGTCCTGGCGCCGCTGTGGCTGATGCTCCGGCCACAAGCGGCCGGAAGCGGGGCGACGTGGAAGCACACGTCGCACCCGACGAACATTAGCTGCGATTGGGGCTCGCCCGCGGACGCCGCCGCCCGGATTGTGGATCCGTTCCCGACGGGGACCGGGTTCACGGTCCAGTTTGTCATGTCGATCCTCGGCGTCACGCATCACTTCTTCCTGTTCGCCTCGGCCTCGGTGACTCTGGCAAGCGCCGGTGGCGGCGGGTTGACACCGGAGAACCAAGACGTCACGCGCCACTACCGCGTGAGCGCCATCGTGGGCGGGAAGGAGACGAAGCTCAGCACGCGCGTCTCGGCGACGACGAGCAACACGCACCGGTCGATCACGGTCACCTGGAACGTGGTCGCCAGCGCGACCGAGATCCTGCTCTACAGCTCGACGCGCCAGGACTTCCGGCAGTTCGCCTTCTCGCAACTCGCGGGTGGGGCGACGTCGTTCAGCGACGACGACGTCCCACGGAATCAGACGCGCGAGCAATTGGCGAACGACGCGACGGGCGGGACGCGCGCGCTCGGGCTGCGCGAGAGCGTCAAGTATCTCGTCTACGCGCGGCTGGCCGACGGCGGCTTCAGCCGGCCCGGCGAAGCGATCCTCGATGCGCTCCTCGATGGGGACGACATCAGCTCCGACAAGACGAGCTTCGCGCCGCGCCACGGCGATCGGGATGCGCGGGTCACGTGGGACGCGTTCGCGGACGCGGTCGGCTACTCGATCTTTCGCTGGACGGCCTTCCACGCGGACGACCGGGGCTGGTTCGATCAACGGACCGATGTCGCCGCGACGGTGCTCTCGCTGCTCGACACGCTCGTCTTCGGGCGGCAACGTCCGCCGGTGCTCCTGCCGAGCGGCAAGCCAGGGAGGCCACCGAAGGCGCGCGACAATGCCGGGGCCGTGCCGCTCATCCACGTCGGGACCGAGGTCATCAGCAGCGTTCGCTACCAGCGGTTCCTGCTCGCGAGTCACGCCGTCAAGGAGGTCCAGGCGATCTTCAAGAGCCGCGCTGACGACGCGGGCGCCGGCGTCGACGCCGACGGCGAGCGGCCGGACGCCGACACGTTCCAGCAGGTCCAGGACGCCGAGATCGGTGTGAGCTGGCTCATCCCTGCCAAGACCGGCTGGCCGTTCGCCGACGACTTCCGCGACCTGACCGACGCCGACGGGAACGTGCGCCGCTACACGCTCATCTACACGACCGAGGACCCGGTGCCCGAGAGGGTCCTCGCGAACGTGCTGGGCATCGAGGACATCGGCGACGGCTCTGGCATGCTGATCGAGCGCGTGCTCCAGCAGTTCAAGCACTGCGCGGCGAACTTCCTGGTCGGCAACTATCAGAGCGGCGGCTGGGGCGTAACGCCGACGTTCCTCATCGACGGCGAGGAGCAAATCGATCTCGACAGCTTCGACGAGGCCGACGATCAGACCGCGCTCCGCATCGACGGCGGCTATGTCGGCGCCGGCATGCTCGGGAACGAGGGCGCGTTCACGTCGATCCGCGCGGTGCTTGCCGAGTTCGCGCAGAGCAGCGACGTCGACGTGGGCATCAACCACGT
>LAZR01000650.1_pt1 | contig 25285 bp, 28 predicted proteins | sample 329461 | NCBI WGS metagenome assembly LAZR01 (sample SAMN03002196, study PRJNA259156) | marine sediment metagenome | biome: sea floor; feature: Hydrothermal impacted sediments; material: marine sediment; isolation source: Loki non-amplified sample from Loki's castle hydrothermal vent sediment ...
ATTATTTCCATCTTTTCTTTTCATTTATTAGTTTTCTATTATTCGAGATTTAGGGATTGAAGGATTTAGGGTATAGACAATAGCTTGCAAATATGAGGGTTCTTTTGGTTCACCAATTGAAATCGTTCCCGTCATTATTTGTTGGCCATTTTTCAGCTCACCCCACGCTTTAAACTGCACATCATTTGTAGCAATGGGTAGCATCTCTTCAGTTGTATCGGAGGGCATTTCAATGATTGCTCTTAATTCTTCTTCTTCAACTGTAGCAAATGTATAATACATACTTATAGATCCTTTCTCAAACCATCGATCACCAAATATTTTTTGACCTAAAGGTGAGAATAGACTCAGGTGAATTGTCCCTGGAATTGTCCAAATAACTGCCTTGCTTCACCATTTTGACTAATATATGAAACCTCAATACTATCTTCTGGTGGGGAAATAGAGATTGGATCTCTGCTTCCAGGCATAGAAATAAATTCATTATTAAAAGAATGTGAATGTAATTCAAGATTTTCGATTGGAATTATAACTCAACCTCTGTTTTCAAGTCTTTAGTAACAAGTCATATATATAAATCTTAATAGTAAGTGGATTAGGAGTGAAGAAGTATTAAAATTTAAGTCTGGTTTAACCATATAGGATCCTAGAAAGCCTTAAAAAAAAAGAAAGTAGAAATTTAATATTTGACTTTAAACTGCTTCAGTTTATTTTTTTGCTTCTTTATGAGTGAAAATGTTGATACCGTAGCAAGTGCTATAACAATAGGCAGTAAGTATCCCGGAACTGCAGGATTCTGAGGGGTTGGGGGTGCGTCAATCCCGAACATGTTGTAATACTTATAATTCGCATGTTGCTGATGTCTTATACTATTATTAAATACTCCGAAAACCCAGAAAACTTCATTAGGGAAAGTCATGGTCCCATATCCACCAACCATAATTCCAATTTCCTCGCTTGAATTATAATGTTCAAGTTCCGTTTTTGGAATTCTTATTTCGAACATTCTATGATCGGACATGTTGTTTTCGCTAGTTCCAAAGCTCCATTGAATATCATAATTAGAAATCGAAGAGTAGGCACTCAGCATAGCCCCACCAAAAGTATTGGTGTAATTATATCTTATTGCAAACTCGATGTATTCGAAAAGAGTCTTGAAAGGTGCGCTATTGTTACCTATAATGCTAAATTTTATTATATGGTCGGATGATAAGTTCGCAAGACCGTAATCAAAAGATTCTTGAAGCCAGCCCGTCCCAGTATTAATTGATCTAGTTTGTTGAGGATCGTTAGAATTCATCGTTCCATCGTTGTACCAGAACACTACTTTATGGTCATCGATGGTTATGTTGGATCTACATTCAATCAAGAGTCTCATTTCGCTTATAGCATCAGCATAAATATCAGGAAAAAGTGAAAACCATTCTTCAATATCTACAGAAAAATCTAACTGAGTTAAATTATCACCTATGGTTAAAGCAGATGTAATATTGAAAGTAGGTATATTAGAATCATCAAAGAGTGTGTAATCGCCTTGAGTAGTACCATGAACGGCGTTGAATTCACCGTCATTATTAACGTCGTAACCAGAGTATAGTGAAGTTACTTGATTTCGGAAAAATGGGAGAGGTTGATCGTTTTCTACATCGTGAAGTAAGGATTCAGTGCCATTATCAAGATAGGAAGCCCAAGTTGTAAGGGAATCAAATGATCTATTATTCACGTTCATCCAGATGCCTAGCCATTCGTCTGTTGGATCCCCCGTTTGATCGCTGATCAAATCGAGACCGACATAAAAGTTAGTATGATCTTCACCGAGATACATATAATTGGCGCCGTCTTTATCTGGTGGATTAAAAGCGTCGTCAATATCCAAATGGAATTCAATTTTCCAATCTCGATCCGCCCATTCTGCTTCATTAATTACTCCATCGATGACAATATTCTGCATAGGTGCTGAACCACTAGTTTTAGGAACTTGTGCTGAAACACTGAACGAAAATATACTTAAACCCAATAGAATTGTTAAAAAGAACAGCAATGATATCGTTTTAAATTTTCGATTTACCATTATCTTTTCATTTTCAGATTTTAAATTAGTTTAAAGATAGTATTCAATTTGTCTATATAAATTTGCTGATGTTGTGAATTACAATCTTCAATTCCTTAAATCTCTTAATGATGAGTTAGTGATAGAAAATTTTAATCTCAAGAAATGCATATTAGAAGAGACAGTTTTTGGCGATTTTTTCTCAATTATTTTTGTTACTTTTCCTTGGGTAAGGTAACCTTTATTCTTGAAGATACTCTTCAACAATTCTGGTGTTACTTGTTCTATGTCAGTAATTACTTTATTTTCTATCATCTTCCTACTCTATTTAATTTATAATTTCCTTTTTACTCCATATTAATTCTAATGGCTTAGGTAAATTTATTTTCGTCATTTTTTTTCGATTATTTTTGCTTTTGGCGAGAGAAATGTTCAATGAACTGTCCTAACACGAAGGGATTAACTTTTCCCATAGATTCATTTAAATTAATTTGTATTGATGATTCTCGCTCTACCACTACTATCAGTTAATTTTGAATTTTTAAATTAAAAATAACATTTATAATTAATCATGAAAAGAAAATTGTTATCAATAAATATCAAATATAAACTAGGATTATTTCTTTTAGGTTTAGATTCTAAAACCTAGATTCTTTAAAGATGATATTTTTCTCTATGAGAATTCTAATAATTGGAGTTAGATTTTATAAATGAAAAAAGTAAGTTTTGACCTTAAAGAAGTACTGATTAACGATCCTTTAACATTTTTAGTAGGGGCAGGATGTTCAATCAATTCCCCATCATCTCTTCCTGCTGGACGTGCTATGATGAATGTTATCATCGAACATGTGAGCACCAGAAAGGATTATAAAAAACTCGCAAATTTATCAGAACTTCGATTTGAATCATTAGTAGAAATTGTCAGAGATAATGTTGACCCAACATTAAAAACCATTGATTATTATGCAGAATGCGATAAACCAAATTTAATTCATTTTTTTTTAGCAAAAATGATTGAAAAGGGTAATTTCGTCATGACAACTAATTTTGATTTATTGATTGAGCATGCGATGATTAATTCTGGAATCCCAAACGAGGATATAAGAATAGCAATAACTAGAAAAGATTTTGAGATTTTAAAAAATCCAAAGAGATTATACGAAGAAGGTCAAAAAACCCTATATAAAATCCATGGCTCTACAAAAAATTTGCTTACAAATGAATCAACTAAAGATAGTCTGATTGCAACTATTCAAGCTTTTGGTTCGAATAAACAAGGGCTAAATGTATTTCAAGTGGAGCCCTTTAAGCGCGAACTATTTGATAATATATCTAAGGGGCGTACATTAATAGTCATGGGATATTCTGGGAGTGATGATTTTGATGTAGTCCCTACACTTAAAGTTCTACATGAATTAAAATCAGTTATTTGGATTGATCATACAAACTCAGCTGATTCAAAAATTTATGAAGTGGAGAGTTCAAGCACCGGAAATGGAAAGAAAGTAGATCAAATTCTAATCGATATTAAAAATAAGGCGAATATTCCTCATGTGTATAAAGTTGAGATGAATACATTAGAATTTGCCAAACTAATTCCCTCTAGTGGTTATTCTATTTCTAATGTTAACTTTAATCTAACACCTCAAGAATGGTTGCAGGAAAATGTTGAAGTGGAAGAAGAAAGTATTAGATTCCTCATACCTCAACAAATATTTCATGATTATAACCTATACGATGATTCTTTAAGGTGTGCTAGACAACTTTTAGAATTTGCTCAGAAAAATGGTAACTCAACTTTGGAGGTAAGAGCAAGGATTTTGGAAGGGAAAGTGCTAAGTTCGAGTGGAGCCCATACTGAAGCCTTAAAGATATTCAAAAATGCTCTTTCGCAAGCTAAATCTTTGGAAAGTGAGGAATGGACTGCTGCGGCCTTAAATAATATTGCAAATGTATTAAATAGTCAGGCAAGCTATTCAGAATCGTTAAATTATTTCAAACAAGCATTACAAATCTTTGAATCTCAAGGGAGCTTAAATGAACAAGGGATTATTCTTAGAAATATAAGTTCTATACTTAAGAACTTAAATCAAAATTCAGATGCTTTGGATTATTCATTGAAAGCTCTTAGGATCTCAGAAATTCTAGGGAAACTCTCAGATAAAGGGGATCTTTTGATGATTATTGGAATGATAGAAGTTAGTATGGGGAAAATTGAAGATGCTACTAAACATTTCGAAGAATCTCTTATGATAAATGATCAATTGCATGATTATGATGCAAAAATAGGGAGCTTAAATGTATTAGGGGATCTAATGATGAAACTGGGAGATTTTAATCAATCATTAATATACTTACAAAATGCCCTAACAATATCCAAAACAATTAAGGACTCCTCTGGCGAAGCATCAACATTAAATAATCTTGGAATGCTTTACACTAAATTGTCTAATTTTACGGAAGCCATGAATTTTTTGAATCAAGCTCAACAAATCGCGAAAAATTATGGTGATCCTCTTACTGAAGCTAATAGTTTTGCTAATATTGGGATCGTATATTACTATCAAGGACAGATGGACACTGCATTAAAAATCTGGGAAAAAACCGTTAAAATTTACGAAAGGTCTGGTTATGAGTTTGGTAAAGCGAGTATTTACATTAATATGGGAGATGTTTACTATCAAAAACAAAAATATAAAAAAAGTTTACAAGTATTAGAAGAAGCATTAAAGATCGGTAGAAAGTCTAATGATTTAGCAATTCAAACAAATTCCCTTCAGAAATTAGGAATGATTTTACAGGACCAGAAGGATTTCAAAGGCGCCACAGAATTTTATTCTCAAGGGTTACAAATTTGCCAAGAGTTAGGAGATTTAGTCGGAATAGCCACTTTAACAAATAATTTAGGCACCATTGAGTTTTATGGAAAGAACTATAATTCAGCTCTAGAGAAATATAATGAGGCATATAATAACCTTAACCAAATTGGTTTGGGAATTTGCTGAGGATATCTTTACAATCACACCAGAATTATATAGAAAACTAAGAAAAACAATGGAAAAAGAAGAATAGCAAATAATTTAGATTCTACAACTTGGAATTTGATGGGAGTATTTACTCCTTTATAATAAGAAATATAATGAAAACGGAATAGGTTAAAAAAAGTGAGATTTAATAAATAAAATAAACATAATTATTTTGTTGGGTTATAAAAAAGTTAATATTTGTTAACTTTATAATACATATAGAAGAGTGGTAATGAAAAGTATAGAAAAGGCTATATTTTTTATCTGTTTTTAATAATAAAAGGTGGCTAAAAGTGTCAGAATCTTATATTGAAATAATAAATTCACTTCTTGATGATTATATTGAAAGAAGAGAACTTGGAGATGAGATATATGACCCATTAAATATATTATTATCTGAAATTCAGGACTTTTTGTCTGAAGTATATCTTGATTTTAATAATAGCTTTCTAAAAAAATCAAAAAATGAAGATATCACAAATTTTTTATTTTATCATAGTACAAGAAATCTTAGATTAACCACTATCAAGGTAATAGATAGTTTCAAATTAGCAAAAGTAAAAGCGTTAAATCCTAAAGTAGCAAGGCAATTAAGATCGTTTATAGAACCTTTGATAAAATTCCTAATGTTTTTAAAATTAATGAAACAAGAAACTTTGCCTAAAATAGATATGTTATCAGAAGAACTGGAAAAGTTCAGGAGTATTGCAAAAGAAAATGATTTTCTTTGTAATATCGACGAAGAACTAAAATATGACAAAATCACTCATAAAGAGTTTAGAAGTTTAATGGATTCAATACGAGAAATTAATCTTGCAGAATTCCACTAGATCATTATGAAATATTTCCGGTTTTCTTGCGATACTAACATATTAATTTCTAGCACTTTTTATTATAGATTCAAAACATTTCCCGAGATTTTCCGTGAGGGTAGAGTTTATGATTTCTCAATATTTATAATGAGATTTTTTGAATATTATTCTGAAAATAAAAGGATGAATTTTGGGATTTTAACTCCTTCAACTCTTAAGGAACTTAATTATATAAAACCAAAAATCATTCTTAAAAAGTTAGAGGAAGAATTTAGTAATAACCAAGAAAAATTCATGAAAGCAATTAATGAATTATCTTCTCTATTAAATAAAGTAAATGATAATCTAAAAAGAGTTCTAAAAGTATTCGATATAGGAAAAGCGTATTTCAATGACAGCAGAGTTAAAAAAATATATAAAAAAGTCGATAATATGTATAAGAATTTCATGATTCAATCTAAAAACATGAAAGAAGATATTAAGAAAAGAGTTGAAGGTCATATTAATAATTTCGTTGCAAAATATTTTCAAGATATGGAAGCACTTCAGGAAATTGAAGAAGCTAAAGAAACTGCACTTCAAACACAAATTATAAGATTATCTAAAAAAAATAAAGCTATTAAAAATAATGATAAAGAAATTTTATCCGAAATAATTTATGAACGAAAAAGATGTATCCAAGAAAAAACATTCTTTAGAAATAACTTAGATTTTTATTTCATTACAGAAGATACACATTTTTCGAGAAAATATATTAGGAGATTTAATTTTTACTCAACACCAATAACAACAAAAATAAAAAATTTGTTTGATATAGACTGTGTAAGAGCAAAACAATTCGCCCGACTTCTTATCGATAGAAAACTCAATTTTGAAAAATAAACTTTATAAGAGCATAGAAAAGCTATTGAAATTTGTCAAGGGGATTAGAGACAAACCCTTATCTCTCAATATGGGGAAATTTGAAATTAAATTTGGATTGACTAAAAAAACTATATATCAGTAAATGAGATATATAATTAATTTTAGTTCTCAGGGGGATCATCATTTCTTTTTTTTATTTAAATCTTTGGGTTAGTAAAAAGTAAAAGTCCATCCTGCCTCTAGCATTTGTAATATTTTCCATACGTAATACAGAATAATTAATAATAGAATCCCTATGATGGTTAGAGCACAATAAATGTTATTAATACGTTTTTTAATTTCATCATTTAAATGTTTTTCATATGTTTTTCGATAAAATCGTATAAAAAACGATAAAAAGTTAAGATTTAATAGTATGAAACTTCTACTATTATTTAAATTCAAAAAATTGAAAAATAATAATTATAAATTTATACAATTATTACTTGAACTTTATAATTAAATCTATTTAATTATTTAGTATCATAGAAAATGTCAGATTTTCTACCAATGTAACCCGGGAATTTTAGAAGGTAAACCTATCATTAAGATTTTATAAAAAATAATAAAAAAAAAAATATTATATTAATTATTCATCTTTATAAAGTGAAGAGCCAGCTTTCATATAACGATTCAAATGGCGCATCGATGCGACAATTTTTCCAGTTTCTTTTTCTTCTAATGTGGAATCAAGCCAAAAATATTCCGTTTTACGGGAGACCCCTACACAAGCGACTTTTCCTTTTGCAATATAAGGAACATCTACTTGCGTTGGACCATTGATATTTTTTATTTCCGTAGCGCCAAAAAAAGCTACACCTTTATCCCACTTGGGGTCATGGTCTTTTGTAAAAAACGCCATAGTGCCATACATAGCAGTAGGTGACAGAATTGCATTGCCCCATGGTGATTTTCCCTTATAATAATCAAGTCGATCAGTTATTGATGGCAATCCCTTAGTTGCCGCTTCTTGAGTAATTAATATTTCTTCAGGAGCAAGTATATCTCCAACTTTATAATCTGCTAAAATACGTAAATCCTCTGGCTTACTATTTTTTAGTTCAATAGCTTGTAAATATGACGCTTCTTTTGGTTCACCAATTGAAATCGTTCCCGTCATTATCTGTTGGCCATTTTTCAGCTCACCCCACGCTTTAACTTGCACATCATTTGTAGCAATGGGTAGCATCTCTTCAGTTGTATCGGAGGGCAATTTGATGATTGCTCTTACTTCTTCTTCATCAACTGTAGCAAATGTATAATACATACTTATCGCTCCTTTCTCAAACCATCGATCACCTAAAATTTTTTGAGCTAAAGGTGAGAACAGACTCAGGTGAATTGTGCCTGGAATTGTCCCGCCACGCATCCCTACGCTCTTTGCAGTAGCATCGTCATGAATTGAGGTTTTCATACCCCTATAGAGATTTTGAGGTTTCCGCCACCCTCCATACATTTTTCCATCCTTAACTTCAATATCATCAGACATATATAACATTTACCTCTTTTTCTTTAATTAAAAAAAAAATACATCTACTTGATAAAAAGATTCATATCTATATTAAGTTTAAATCTTAAAAAAAATAATCATTTTGAAATCATTTTTAAAATGTGGAAAAGTGATCAAACAAAGAAAAGAGAATATTAATTCTTGAAAACCTAATAAAGCTGGTAATTATTTAACTTTTGTGTTATTCTACAACGTGATGGAGCATCATTTCTAGCTTTCCATTTGTAGAAGCTCGATTTTGTACTAATTATTTTTCATTAACTATCCTTGTCTTACAGCTTTCGCAATATATCGTTTTATCAATAATAGTTGCCCCACAATATGGACACTTTGGTTCATTTGATTCTTTAAGTATTTCATTTTCCTCTACTGAAGCAAAAAATTCTGATTTGATATCAGGCAAATAGTTTTCTTTAGGACCTTTAATATATTTTTGATATCGGTTTCTTTCAGCTTTATCTCCATAGAAAATTACCCATACCCAGAACCATAATCCTGTTCCGATCCATAAACACACAAAGACAATCCCAATGATATATATTGGATTCAGAAATAAATTATTTGGAAAAATTAAATATGATAATAAGACAAAAAGAATTGATATTCCAAGATCATCAACAGAATTTATTGAATTGCTTCATTGTGAATAAAAATTCAAAGAACCAAAATAAATATCGGATAAATATATATCTAATACCTAAGAATGTCCGATTAAATGTTTCTGAACTTTTGTTCTGAAACATAATTATAATTATTATTAATCTAAAAGAATCTTACTTATAGAACCTAAATTCTACTATTTTGTTAAATTTATTACCGTAAACAATATACAAAATGCAAAAAAAATAAATTGTTAAAAAACCTTTTTTTAAATATGTCTCTCGATAATTTTCCCGATATAATCAAACTACCAACTAAAGATAAAATCTTGCTTGTGGAAAATCTATGGAATAGTATTAGATCTGAGATTATTTCTAACCCAATACCCGAAAGTCATAAGCAAGAACTAGACCAACGTCAAAAAACGCTCAATAAAAATAATCTACTATCAATCGAAGATCTGAAGAATCGATTTAACAAATGAATAAACATTATATTTTAAGATTTCACCCTGATGTCGAAGGAGATATTCTAAAAATCTACTCTTGGTATGAGGAAAAACTGGTTGGTCTTGGAAATGATTTTCTTCAAATACAATCAGGATAACCAGTGCAGCCTAGAAATCTTCCATACTTTCCAGAACGTTCCTGAAGTGGTTTCCCACATTCTGGACATGTTTTCGGAAACTCGGTATCTTTTTCATTTTCACTCATAATTTCTATTGGACCTCTAATTAAAATATCGGATAAATTTTTAATAGTTAGTAATTATGCATCTTTTAATTTAAATTAAATATAATTCTACTTGAAATTCATTTAGTTTTCTTCCAAATTGTTTCGTTTTCATTAAAATTTTTGACTATAAAGCCTTTAAGTTCGAATTTCTTTAATTTGAGCTTAAGATAATTAATATCTACTTCATTAGTTAGTTCTAATCTATTTACAAGTTCACGTAAATTTTGTCCCTCACGAGTCAGGGCACCTAATATATCATCACCCGTAACGTTAAAGCCATATCCATCTGGTAAAACTAACTTTTTTGACTTGATTTATGAGGCATCTATTATTGATGTTGCAGGACCTATTGTTACTGTTTTAGTTAAACAGGCATTGGGTGATTAAATTTTTATACTTTTATTTTTAGTTCTCTGATGCTGGTGAGGAAATATGGCCTTGTATGATCAGCCATTCATCACCCACTTTTTTCAATACTCCGGTTATTCTTGCGGGTAGACTCAATTTTTGGCATTCAATTGTCAGATTGACAGTAGTTTCTGCTACAAACCATACAATTTGAACATGGTAATTTAATTTCTTCCAATCAAAAGTGTTGGGGATTTCCTCGAATGAATTTTGAAGTATCTTTTTTTTGTATTATTATGAAATTTTAAGCAATTAACCAATCAAGGTTTAGTTCATTTGTTGTAGTGACACAGAAATGAGTTAATTATACATAAATATATAATAATGAAACGCTATGTGATTCCCGTTTAAAGTATAATATATTATCTTATAAACAAGATTAAGGCGTTGAGTATTTGTAACAAGAGAAGAGTTAGTTTAATCTTAATGTTTTCAGTTTGTCTCTTCATTTTCCTCTTTGATTTTTCCTTAAATCATGAAACTAATACATTTCCTAGTCATAAAGAAAATAGAAATTCAAATCTGAAAACTTCTTTTGGAGAATCACCTTTTGACTCTGAAAATTTATTCCAAGATTCAAACTTTGACAGCGGACTTCCCTGGATTTTTGAAGGATCTGATAATTTCTTTGCCCAATGGAGCTCATCTAATAGGAACGCTAATATAACACTTTCTAGTTCTGCTTCTAAAATCATATATGGGAATTCTATTCAAATTTCTCAAGCTACATATGAAAAATCTGGTTCTGGTCCTGAAGATAGAACAACTGAACTTAGGAACAAGGATGGCAACAAATTAGATGTATATAGAGATGACTATTTAGACATTACATTTCCAGAAAATTTAGATAATGGGGATATAATCACATTGTATATATTGAGTGAGATTTATGATGCTATTCTTACAGTCTATGATGAACATTCTCAAGATCCACCGGGTGGATATGGACAAGTCTATTACGCTGGAAATGTAGAAACTTATTTAAATATTACCTTAAGCGGGGTGCAATCACCTCAAAAGGTCTTCAATATCAATTTTTCAATGGATTCATCAGGAGATAAAGTACTAGTTGACCAAATTACGTTCTACAAAGGTAATCAGCAGCCTAAAATTTTAACAGAAAAAGCATATGTCAATCAAACTATAACTATTGAAAATTCATGGGATTTAACATATGATTTGAACTTCACAGTTATTATACAAGAATTCCAGAATATCTCCTCTAGTACATTATCTGTGAAAGTTAACAATAGTATTATCTGGTATACAAATTTTTATACAATCTTAGCTCCTACAATATTTTCGGTTTCAATTCCAGATTTCGTTAAAAATGGGGGTGATTATCTAATATCATTTGAAATTGGATTAAGCGTTAATACAACAGATCCTTCCACATTTGAATTATTTATTGATGATGCTTACTTTTGGAAATCTCCTTTAAAAAATTTGATAAAAAACTCTGAATTTACTACTCCCGAGTATTGGCGCAATTCAACATCTAGCTCAAATTATTCAGTTTATCATCTACCTACCGAGGAATATTTTATTCTTTCTACTTATCAAAATCAAATTGGTTTAGAAGATGGTTGGGGTGCATTAAATCAAACTTTTTACAAAAATTCGAATCAGTCAGAATATAAATTAGTCATGGAATATCAAATCTTAAATAACACAGGAGTTCAAGATTTACAATGTGAAATATTTTTTAATGAAACATTGATATTAAATAAATCGAATCTACAAATTTCAAATCAATGGAAAGAAATCAGACTCAATATATCTAGTCCTCTCGTGAGTAATGGATCTTACGAATTATATCTTAGATTTTCTATTTTTTCTAATAAAAGTACAAATTTAATGAACTTAACATTATTAATTGATAATATTTTTCTTTATCCTTTATGGAATAGTCAATTTTCCATTTTTGAGGATATTCAATCTGACTTAAATGTGGGTGAGGTAACTCAAATGTTTCTCTACTATAACACTAGCTTCACCGGGGAACCGATAACTGATGCTATAATTAAGGTATTTAACAATGATACTAAGAATGAATGGGGTTTAGACTTCTCTTCCTCACTAAGATATCAAGTAGTTAACCAATTTAATGGAAATTATAGCGTAATTATTTTAACATTTGATACGGAACTGAAATTATATAATATTTCTATCGAAATTTATCATCCTAATTTCCCAGATATCGCTATTTTCAGGCAAATAAACATGACTGGAAAATTTTCAAATTTTACGATTGTAGAAGGTGCTTACTTTAATAATACTTACAATTCCTGGATTATTTCCGAAGATAATCTCCCATACATAAATGATACATCAAAATTTATTACAGTTTACATTTGGGATGTTTCAACTTTAAATCCTTTAGAAAACGGTTTTATTGAAGCATATTTAGGCACGAATGTTTTATCTTGGTCTGAAATTTTTAAGACTTCTAAAAATCCATTCGATATTGGGTACTACAAAATCTTTCTTGATACAACAGGTTTACTCCCTGTACACAATTTTTTAGAATTAAATCTAACAGCAAGCATGTCAGTAGAAACCTATCTATCCTTGTCCTTTAGCATATCAACTCTAATCAAACCTATTCCAACAAATTTAGATATTAGTGAAATTGAACCTATCTATGAAGATTCTACAATAATCGTCTCAGCTGTCTTTACTGATACTTTCCATAATTTACAAATTAATAATGCTAATATTTCTTGGAAAGTTCTTGAAAAACCAGAGATTTATGGAGAACTTACTTTTATTTTCCAAGGATTTTATCAGAGTGAGTTAGATCTGTCAGTTTTAGATTCAGGAAATTATAGTCTACAATTTATTGGACAAAAAGATAATTTTGAAATATCTACAACTATAACCCAATTGCAAATCATAGCAAAGTGGAATATTAGTGCAACAGTCGTTATTTCACCAACAGAGATATATGAAGGATCAGAGTTTTCACTCTCGTGCAATTTTTCATACGTTGAAAAAGTTGAACCCCTTAGTAATGTTCCCATTGATATCTCCATATATTATGAAAATAATTCGTTTTTAGAATTTTTTACAGTATACACTGACGAATTTGGTTTCATTCATCAAAACATTAATAGCTTATATGATGAAACAAATATTATTCTCAACATTTCTTATAAAGGAACATCGACTATAAACTCCCAATACTACTATAAAAATATTACAGTAATTCTAAAACATCGATTAAATATCTCCATAATAACAAGAGATTTCCCCAATTTAATCACTGGTGAGACATATCTTCAAATATCTGCTATGGTATTTTATGAAAAAAATGATTCTGCTGCTGCTAATATCCCGCTGATTTTCAGCATAGGTTCTTCTGAAATAATGACATTTTCTGATGAAACTGGATTAGCAACAGTGACCTTAAGAGTTCCCTCTGCTTCAGGAGAGTACGAATTGACAGTTACTTTTGAAGAAACAAATCAGATAAAACAAGCTTCTTCTATACCTATAACGTTGAATGTAATTTCCCCAATGGAACAATTCTGGAATACCATCTTAAATATATCTTTTTATGTAGCTACCATAATGTCCATATCAGTAATTTCTTATATTACAATAAAACTTAAATTTATAAATCCTAGAAAGCGACAAAAACAGAAAACCCTATTAAAGATATTAGGTGATTTTGATGATTCAAGGAATATCCAATTATTAATGATTATACAAAAAGAATCTGGTCTGAACTTGTATTCAAAACATTTTACTGAAACTCCTATTGATCCAATCCTTATAGGTGGCTTTTTACAAGCTATATCTACTTTTGGCACAACTATGGAATTCTCTTCAAAAAAAATGGCTCGTAAATCTCTAAATGAACTTTCTTTTTATCATTTTCGTATTATAATCGATGAAGGGAGATATGTTAAATCTGCTGTATTATTACTTCGCTCACCATCTCAAAAGCTTAAAGAATCAATTGATGATTTTAATAAAGAGATTGAATTTGAATGTAAAAATGTAATTGAAAATTGGAAGGGTGAAGTCTTACCTGATGAGTTAGTAGACCCAATTATTGAAAAACATTTTAATATCTCTTTGTCTTATCTCCACAAATTAAGTCCCGTTGAGATTGAAGATAAGAAATCGTTAAGTAAATGGGAAAGAATTATTATTAAACAATTTCAGAAAGAGGGGTTCATAAGTGGAAAACACATTGATAAATTTATTAGCGAATATGCTCATATTTTTTACCCAAAAAAAGAGCTAGAATTTATTCAGGCAGCTATTAGCCTCAAAAAGAAAAATCTCCTTCAACCGCTTATTCCTATCTTTCAAAAGCTTTGAAAAGAACTCGAAAAATTGGTATAGAATTTTATAAAAAATAGATGACTAAATCAGGTTGCTTAGTACAATTTTAAAGAAGCTGTTCTTAAATATAAATTAGAATAAAATTAATTATGACGAGTTTCTTATATTTAATTAATAATTATGACTCAAGTTAAATTAGATAAAGCCCTTGCAGAGGATTTAATTACATCTAAATTAAGAATTTTGCAACGATATATTGATGAGATACTAACAAAATATAATGAATCCTCCTCTAAGGACTTCTTAGAGAAAACACGTAATGGAATTTATCAAAATGCAGAAGATGATGCAGTGGAATTACGTCAATTGCTTTTAGATTATTCTAAATTGCAAGAGATATTAGATAATTTATAATAATTTCCGTTGATATACATATGGATTCTAGAAGGAATCCTGAGTTAGCTCGAAAGTTCATTATTGCTAATTGTAATGATTATATAAGAGATATTTTCCTCGATAAAGACAGACCCGTCATAAAAATTGTATTTCATAAAGAAATCTACCTTTATTTACGTTATAATGATTACGGAGAATATTCTTATAGCACTATCTTTTCCCCTAATCCTGATGATCAAATAAGATTTGATAATTATGATGATATTTGGAAAGTAAAAACACGTCCTCATCATTTTCACATTCGAGGAATGAAAAAAGTTATAGAAAGCCCTATGAAAGGAGAACCTGAGCATGATATTCCTATTCTTTTAACTTTTGTGTTAAAAAATAGTAAAAATTAGTTCTTAATATCTTGGTTATTTTACGAATACGTTGTACCTTCTCTTTTTTAAATCAGCTCCTATAACTATTTCAGTTAATTCTTATTTTGAAAACATAAAATATCATTTAAGTAGTGAATGGGAGCTCTATTCTTTATTTTATAATTCTAACCGTTTCAGGAACTACCACTACTAATTATTAAGGTATAGGTATTAAAGCTTGTATGACACTTTATATGATTTTCTGATAGCTTTAGCAATCTTTCAATAGCTATTTAAATCTATTAAACTATATAGTATCATAGAAAATGTCAGATATTATTGAAAGTAATCCGAAAATTTTAGGAGGTAAACCTATCATTAAAGGAACTAGAGTTCCTGTTGCTTTAATTTATGAATTAATCGGATTGAACTATTCTATTTCCGATATTTTAAAGGAATATCCCCATTTGAATCGGGATATTGTTGTAACTATCCTTAATATAGGGAAGGAAGCAAATGAAAACCTTATAAATGTTGACATTGATGCGATTATTAGCAAAGAGGATTAATCCTTGAAGTATCTTCTTGATGATCATGTCCCTATTTCTATAAAAGATGTAATTCATTTATACACCATTCTTAATATAAACACAAAAGCTAAAAGGATTGAAACCCTCTTATGTTGACTTGATATTGAAGCAAATAATCAAGATAATGAGTAAAAATTAATTCTGCTTAAAAATTATATGGAGAATCATTCTGATGGATTTAATAGAAAAATTAAATGAATATTATGATAAAGGACAGTTAGATTCATCTGAGAAAAAAGAGTTCTGGCTATTAGTTTCTAATTTTAAGATCAAATATGAGCATGTGCCAAAAGAATTAGCTGACAAATTTGGTGAAATAAAAGCCAAAAATACTCCTTGGAATTTATATTCAGTAAGAAGTGGAACATTATTAGGAGCGATAACTTTGCTATTAGGAATTATTGCTTGGATTTGGTGGTTTTTATTTTATATAGTTACTCGTTCTACGCCATTAACTATATTTGAAATTGAATATTGGATGGGATTTTTGTTATGGATGGGATTTATTTTTTTGATTATGGAAGGACCACATGAGTTATCCCATCTTATCACAGCATATTTATGTAAGATTAAATTTAATGGATGGGGTATCTATAAATTTCAACCTACATGGGATATTGAATATTCTTCATATATGCAATCAAGTTTTAATAAACGTGCATTAACCCATTTAATTGGGACACCAATTAATCTGTTTCAGTATTTATTGCATCTTATAATTACTACATTCTTAAATAGTAATTTTTGGTTACTTTGGATCCCTTTTCTATTGATTTATACATGGTTAATCTGGAAAGGAGTAAGAGAAGGATATGGTGATTTACCCAGATCTTATAAAGAACTTAAAAGAAAAAAATTACATCAAGAGAAGATGTAGAAACTTATGAACGTATCTTGTATTGGTTCAATTATTCTCGGATTCTTTAATTCTTTTTCTTCATTTATTACCTCTTGTTTAAAAAACTTAGATTACTATAAACAGATAAAGGTACTTATTTATTACCCAAACATTGTTTAATAAAGAGACATAGTGGTTATTGGGTTCTTGGAGCTTATATGGGATTTGGAGAAAACAGACGGGTAAAGAAATGGGCAGAAATAGAATCAACTTTTTGGATGGCGAAAATTAAAAAGGAAATTGGGGAATTGTGAACTAGTACAATAAATCGCACTTCTCTCCTGATCCTTTAATTTTACAATAACTGGTTAAAAATTTCATTACTGCTGAAATTATGAAACGCACTTGAATTGGCTTCTAACCAGTCAACGATTACTATCCTAATAAAATATAAAAATTTACAGAAAAATCTCATTTTTTTTTAAGATTAAGTATGAGATATATTATACTATATTAGACATAGCAATAAATAGCTATTTTTTTAAGATATTACAATACAAAAAAGTCAAAATACAAAGTCAAAAGTGATAAATTTGGTTAGTATAGAAGAAATATCTGAGATTGATGCTTCAGCTGAAACCGTATTCAACATTTTGAATGATAACTTAAATTATCCAAAATGGAGCTTAGGAGCTGAAGAGATTAAACAAATTGGTGAAGGTAAATGGTTGACAAAATCAAGAATCGGTGAAACTACAGTTACTCGGAAGGAAGCAGTACCAAACGAACGGCTTATATTCACGAATGAGGGAAGCCCATTTAGTGAAGTTGGAGAGTTTATCACACCGAAAGGTGATGGTGTAGAAGTTATGGTAAGGGGTACTTTAAAGGATGACTCGATGTTAGAGAAGGTGAGAAAACCGACCCAAGAATTTTTGAAGAGTTTGAAAACTTATGCTGAATTTCTCGAATCTGGTGGCAATCCCGATGACTATAATAAAAATGAATTAATAACAATTCAATAATTTTCCTTTTTTTTCTTTGTTATCATTATATCAATAATTATAGTGCTTCTTTCACCTTTCGTATGATTATGCTAAACATTTAGATAAAATCTATTTCACATCTTAATGTAAATCGAAAATATATATCGAAAAGATTTCCCACCTAAATAGATATTTCATCTTATCCTAAATTAGTTAAATATAAAATATAAAGAAAATATAAAGACCTAATTAGGCTCTGGTTTATAAAGCTTTATTGAGGTCTAAAGAACTGTATGACAATGGATTTACTTTCTACTTGCTCAAGAATACTTAACTTTTGTTTGGGATTAGGACAAGAACGAGAAAAAGAAAAGCTTCTAGTTTTGTTTGACAAATCTACTCTAGAGCTTGCTGAAAGTTTTGAGCGGGCAGGTAGAGAATTACAAGGAAAAACGCACATACATGAATTATCTTTCGGACAAAAACACGAGAATTTTCCAGAGAAGGCTATTCAGGTGCTTGAAGATTCCACTGAAGAAGATGCTATCATTATTCTATCTTCGGTCAATCTAATATATAACCTTCAATTACACACAGTCATATCACCTTTTACTCGATTAAAGAGTATTACCGCTCGTACTCTTTATTTACCCCCCATCCCAATTGAATCTTTAAACCGAATCATGTCTGTAAATTTACCAGAATATTTAGAATATCAAGAATTAGTATTAAATGCCTTTAAAAACATTACTAAAATAGAACTTCGAACTGATGGAGGAACAGAAGCTACATTTCGATGTCGAACTTTTGGTTATAATCCTTATCGAGCTCTTAACCCAGGTAGTCAAGCGCTTTTTCATTTGGGAGAGGTATGGACAGCAATTATCGAAGATTCAACTGAAGGAACTCTTGTTTATGATACTTGTTTGGGTATGGGAAAAATCCATAGTAAGCTTATCTTCCAAATTTCAAGAGGGAGAATTTCTAGCCATGAGATTGTTGGAAAAGCGGATCCTGTGATTAAAACTTTTTTAAAGGAAATGTTTAAAGCAGATGAACATGCTCTTATTCCAGCTGAATTAGGAATTGGATTGAATCCTCAAGCACAGATTTCTGGTTGCATAATGGAAGATGAGATGGTGAAAGGAACCTGTCATATAGATTTTGGGGATAATATAGCCTTTGGGGGAGCAAACAAAAGTAATTTTCATGGGGGAGGGATAATGAGAAATCCAGTATTAATGGGAAATGGTGAGAAAAAAATCGAAAAAGGGCAACTAAGGTTAAAATAACTAATGAATTTTAACATTTTTTGTTAGAGTAATTTCTGAACTTCCTCTCCTTTAAATTATCTTATAAACATTTTAAATACAATGACAATAATAAATGAGGAAATTACCTAAAATTTAGAGTGTTTTGTTTGTGCTCTTAAAATTAGTATAATAGCAGATAAACAAGAATCTAAATATAAAATGTTATAATGACACTAAGATGGCTGAATGTGATTATCTCAAATAGAAAAAACTTAAAAAGCTGATATAATATGAATTTCAAAGCAAAGAGATTTAAAGAAATTGCAAAAGAGAAATGGCAAATCGAGAATTTGCAATTTATGCATGAAAAAGATCCATTTGAGATTTGCTTGGATTGTGATTTTCCAAATATTGGAAAGCTTTCAATTGTTCCTTTTTCAAAAAAATACTTTAAGCAATTTGGCCAGTTTTATGATGGGTGCGATCCGAACTGGGATCTTTCTGCAAAATCCCGTTCCTTGTCTGATCAGCATGATACAAATATGGATACACTGTATGATATAGAGAAGCGGGTTACATCCAAACAAGATGCAAGACATATAATTATCACGCAAGACCATGTGATCGGCTACCTTAATATGGAAGAATTGGATTTAATCAAATCAGGAAAGAAAAATTATTTTGGGGAAGATAAGCATGCCATGATTGATATTGCCATTTCTGATAGATTTCATGGAATTGGGCTTGGTTCATTTTCAATTTTATTTTTAAAACTTGTTGCTGCAATTGCAGGGGTGAGTCTTTATTTGGTTACAGATGATGAAAATATGCGCGCAATGCAATTCTATTCAAAAAATGGATTCCAAAAGGCTGTACCAGGAGAAATTTTTATACCTGAAAATTTAATGGATAAACCTTGGTATATTCTTAAAGATAACGAAAGTTTTATTTATAAAAAAAAATGAAGATTGGATTGAGGTTTACCCAATGGTATTAGCAATGTTTGAAAGAGCAAAACATGGGAAGACGGTGTATATAAAGGAATATGGTCTCAAAAAAATGGTTGAAGGTGAAATAGCAAACGGGCAAAAACTTCTATTGGTTGATGATTTAATCTCCAGTGGTTTTAGTAAACTCTTTGCCATAAATGCCTTGAGAGAGGAAGGAGCTAACTTGGAAGATTTATTTGTTTTTATTGATAGAACTCTAAATGGTCTTGGAGATTTTGAGAAAGAACATTTGATTACAGAATAACTAATCAGATTGAGATATCTCTTTTAAAACTTTTTCTATATAGCAGTAGACATCTGAGGATAAATACATAATCTCATTAATTTTTTTCAGATATTGCAATGCCTCTGAAAAGCCAAAAATTCCATTTCTGTATAATTTGACAAGAATACCTAGCGTGCCAGATACTTTAATCCCTAATTTATAAGCGAAGACTCTAGCTTCTTCATCATCTAATAGAATAGTTTCAAAATTTGATTGTAAATAGAGTTTAATTGTATCAATTTCTGCTTCATGTAGCTTTAAACTAGTAATATTCTCATTGCCCTTTTTAACTGCTTCAATTTTAATTAGTTCATTATTAACAGCACGTTCCAGAATATAGGCATCAGAATCACTTTGCTCTTTTCCTTTTACAACTATATCAGCCTCGAACTTTTTTAGATACTTTTGTACACGATCCTTAAGTTGGGATTGATGATAAATGAGTGCCAGAAATAGATAGTATTCGAGCTTATGAAATGGATTAGCAGCGAGTTTCCACAATTCGATCGCATCTGAAACTGATTCCTCAAAGTGGGATTGGACCATATAGAATTTTGCTTTATATTTATGGAAATCATAACCCTTCAATTAGTTGATTTTTTTTAGAGCCTTATCAAACAAGTTGAGTGTTATTAAATCATCAATATCCATCAAATACACGATAAAAATCCAATTTAATATATTTTAGGATTTTTATTTGTATTTTACGTCTTTATGAACAAATACCAACCATCTTCATCAACAGAATTTATTGAATTGCTTCATTTTGAATAAAAATTCAAAGAACCAAAATAACTATCGGATAAATATATATCTAATACCTAAGAATGTCCGATTAAATGTTTCTGTACTTTTGTTCCGAAACATAATTATAATTATTATTAATCTAAAAGAATCTTACTTATAGAACCTAAATTCTACTATTTTGTTAAATTTATTACCGTAAACAATATACAAAATGCAAAAAAAATAAATTGTTAAAAAACCTTTTTTTAAATATGTCTCTCGATAATTTTCCCGATATAATCAAACTACCAACTAAAGATAAAATCTTGCTCGTGGAAAATCTATGGAATAGTATTAGATCTGAGATTATTTCTAACCCAATACCCGAAAGTCATAAGCAAGAACTAGACCAACGTCAAAAAACGCTCAATAAAAATAATCTACTATCACTCGAAGATCTGAAGAATCGATTTAAAAAATGAATAAACATTATATTTTAAGATTTCACCCTGATGTCGAAGGAGATATTCTAAAAATCTACTCTTGGTATGAGGAAAAACTGGTTGGTCTTGGAAATGATTTTCTTCAAATCTTTTATTCAAGTACTAAATTGATTATGGAAAATCCCCTTCAATATTCTAAAATATATAAAAATTATCATCGTTACTTATTTCGAAAGTTTCCATATGCGCTCTATTATATCATCGAAGACAATTTAATTATTGTAATGGGTGTCTTTCACCATGCACGTGATCCAAGAATGATAAAATCTAAATTAGGAAATCGAACAGATTGATATCATTATAATGCATTCATAATTTCCCTTGTATAATTATTTAATGAAAAATAGTAAAAAGAAAAAAATAGGGTATAGAATACCTGAAGGCAAGCGAATCTTCGTTCAAACTATTCTAAGTAGCTACGAGTAAAAACTTAAATTCCATGATCACCTAAAAAGACTTATACCCAAAAATCGTTATTTTCGGTTAAATTAAAGCTCTAACATCAATTTTAAAATGATAACCATTTCACGAGAAGATCTTTTCGATAAGCTATATTTTTAGGGTTAATCGCTTTAATTGCTTTCAGCTTTGAATTAAATCGTTTTGAAACATATTAGGTATATATTTACAAAGAATTAATGTAAATATTTAGTTTTTTGATCTTTACTTATATTCTCTTAAAACCTTAATATTTATGTAATATTTAATTATTGTATCTTATTTATTTGAGATTTCGTTTATCGTCCATAATGAGCAACATCGATACCTAAATAAGTACTGTAAGTTTGATTTGAATTAAATTCTCCATTTCTATCATCATCATTTTCTCTCTCTTTAATCAAACCAATGAGGAGGTGGATATTTTTAGTATCTCTTAAGCTTTCTTTAGGCGTTTTTCCTCCTAAAAGGGGAATTTTTTGATTAACCCATCTTTTCATTAAATAATATCTCATCATTCGCGATTCTAAGTGTAATGCCCATTTAGATGATTTTGTAAAGATACGTAGGATTGAAGTAAGAATGGCAGAAAGAATTACATTTGTAGCAGTTAAGGAAGCAGTAATAATAAGGAATTCTGACCAATTAGTGAGACAGTTAGAAAATCGTATTATTACTAAGGGTGATGTCTTAAGTTTTAACGCCATAGGAAAAAGAATTGATTTTGTCATTGTTGATTATTTTCCTAAAGCTGATGCAGTTAGGATTCATTTGGGTACAAGAATTATTATTTCTGAAAAAATTTTTCAGGAATTTGAGATATAATGAATATGTACCAATATAATAATTAAGAAAAAAATAGAATTATCGTTACTGTATTTTAGATTCCATCCACTCAAACAAATTAAGCTTGTGTTTATTTGCTAATTCTAACATATCCTTATGGTTAATTAAACCAGGTGTACGGGGTTGGTTTACTTCATTGTACATTAGTTGATGCCACATTGAAATGACTAGCCATTCCTTTATTGGATTTCGATCGTTTGCTAAATATGCGTATACTCGTAAAATTTCATTTCTCGGATTAAATCCAAGGTCAAGATATCCTAAATCTAGCAATAAAATATCTAAAGGTTTTTTCAGTAACCATGAATTTAAACCTAAAACATAACCAAAAAGAAGATTTCCAAGGCGCTTCCTCTCAGTACCATGGATACGATTGGTGATCTGATTGTTTGTCATAGTCCCGATTTTATAAAGAACACTTTCAAGAAATCGAAAAAGATTATGATGGCATGTGGACAAACCGGAAAGATAATAATCACCACTGACGGAGCAAATTAGCAGAAATTTTTGTTTTTTTTGGGGATCATTTATTGTTTTAAGCTTTTTTCGAACCTCATTCCATTTGATTCCCGTAATTGGTGGTAAATCCCCTAATTTTCGGATTAGTTCATCAAATATCCATCCCTTTCCTCCGATGTTAAACACATCTTCCATCATTTTTTTATGGTCATCAATTCCGTGGGTGAGATAGGGAAAACTTACCAATATTCGATTTAGGAGGAGTTCTTGTAGTTCATCTAGATTCCCTCTAGATGGGAACCAAGAATAAAATCGGCGGATAAATCCTTCCATGAAGCTGTCAAGTTGTTTAATTTGATCCGTAATTGACATCCCTTTTAAGAAATTAACAAGAACTTTTTCGATATAAGCCATGGATCGCTGCCAATCAGGTTGAGTAGATCTTTTCCCAGAAGACATCCAGCAACCTAAATGAAAGAGGCGTTTTTCATCATAATAATTGCTACCAATAAAATCAAGTAATTGATCAATGGTTGTAGGTATACCTTGATCGCATAGCACAAGACTACCGATAGCACTCCTGATATACCGTGTAGTATCGTCCAATTCACCAAAATTCTCTTGAATTTTATTAAGAATTTTTATTTCATTTGTCCACTGATCTGGTTTGTAAGAAAGGGTCCAAAAAGAATACTTCATGTAGAGATTTCCCAAGTTATCACTCCCGATAAGTAAATCGTCATCGTTGATTATCCAGTCATCTAGAGCACCTTTATCCTTTGTACCTTGATAAATAGCTTCAAATCCGGGTGAAACTAATTCGTATGGCACTAATTCTTCTTTTTTAACCATAATTCTCACTATGAATTATCTTGTTATTTTTGAAAGAATTAATGTATCAACAGGTAATAAACTTATTTAGTGTAAATTACTACCCATAAGTGTTTATGATTCAGCCCAACGAAAAAAACCCAGCTGAGATCTCCGATAAACTGATAGCCTATCTGAGAGATGAACTCCGTGATTCCAAGTTAGATTATGACTCACCCTTAACTCAAATACAGGAAGGTTTTGAAACATTCATATATCGTTTCAGGCTCAAGAACGTTAAAGAAGAACTGAATCAGCGCTTGGTACTACGATTATATCCTGAATATTATGGTCCTGAAAAGGCCGTCTGGGAAAGCAGTATACAGAATTCTTTAGCAGATGAAGGATATCCTGTTCCCAGGGCTCACATTATTTGCACTGACAAGTCGATATTGGGTGGTGCATTCTTTATTATGGAATTCTTGTCAGGGAAACCCATGATGACAGCTTCTAAAAATGTACCTGAATTATTGGGAAAAGTCCATATTGCTCTTCATAGAATTGATCCGAAGCCTGTAATCAAGGCTCTAAAAAAACAAGGTTTTAAAAAGAATCAATATCTTTTCAAAAAAACATTAGATAATGATTTAAACACCGCAAAAAATTCAGAATTACCCTGGGTTCTTGACATTGCAGAATGGCTTATAAAGAAACGTCCACCTGAACCGAAGAGTCTCGTAATCTGCCACGGAGACTTTCACCCGTTTAACATTCTCATCCAGGAGGGGAAAATAACAGGTGTGTTAGATTGGGGGGGCACTCTCATTGCTGATCCAGCTATGGATATCGCCAATACAATTAAGCTAATTACAATTTTTTCAAAATATCTCCCCTTAGGATCAGAATATGAATCAGTTGATTGGGAAAAATTATCACGACTATACTTGGATGCATACCGTGCACAGATTCCCCTGGATGACACAACATTAGATTACTATGGAGTTGTGCGAAGTCTTAGAAGTCTCTTAGAGGGAGTAGGGGGGAATCAAGTATTACGTCACCCTCCACTTGTAAAGGATTTACTCGAATTTATTCATAAAATCACGGGAATACGAATACCAGAGTCATTGGAATTGGATATTAATCTATAATCATGGATGGATTACAAAAAAAATATTCAAAAAGCTAACTGTAGAAGGATTCGAAGAATTTGAGAGTTTGATCTCCTATTTCTATTGATAAATATTTAATAACGCTTTCTTTCACTTTTTTTAAAAGTAGATAATATTCCCTTTTGCAATATAATGTACATCTACTTGAGTTGGCAAATAGTTTCATTTTAGTTTTTTAACTGCTTAATTATAATATTCGGTTATTCTGCGAATTTAGAAGCGATTAAATGGGTTTAATCTTTAGAAAATGGTTATAAACTAGAATAAAAATATATAACTACAAAATCTATTC
>LAZR01000651.1_pt1 | contig 25253 bp, 27 predicted proteins | sample 329461 | NCBI WGS metagenome assembly LAZR01 (sample SAMN03002196, study PRJNA259156) | marine sediment metagenome | biome: sea floor; feature: Hydrothermal impacted sediments; material: marine sediment; isolation source: Loki non-amplified sample from Loki's castle hydrothermal vent sediment ...
GACTTGGGGTGATCGGTGGGAACGGTGCTGGTCATGGGGTAAACTCCTTTGCCAGACCAACCGCTCGGTTCCTGTTATGTTCCCTAACTTGCGGGCGGGCGTGCGGCAGTCGTGTCAGCGGCAGGGATAGGTCCGGGTCAGCGCGCGCTGCCAGGCGTCCGCGAGCGAGAGGGAACGCCGCTCGCTCTCGGGCAGACGCCCCAGCATGGCGAGCACGGTCCTGGGATCGAGCCCTTTCTTGCGCGCGGCTTCGGGGACGCAATAGAGCGGCTGGCCGCGCCCGGTGGCCGCTTCGTTGACGGCCCTGGCCCGCGCACCGGCATCACGCATCTGCGCAAAGCTATCTTGACTTAGGAAGAAGTAATCTTGTCCATCCACTTCACCTTCACGTGGCAAACGAGTGGTATGTGACACTGATAATCGAATATCAGCTTGCTGTGCAACTAAGGCATTTACTAAGCTCGTTTTGCCCGCACCCGATGGTGCTGCCACAATAAAAAGACTACCCTTTGTCATTATTTTCTACCTATATAAAATTGCTGAAAATCAACAAATGTATTTGAATTGCTGGCTACTCTATCAGTGCCGCTATCGATCAAGCGCCGTATTGCGAATAAGACATTATATTTAAGTTGTAATCGGTGAGCCAATTCTCTGTTCAGCGTTATCGTATAAGCTTAACTTAGATAGCCTCACCGTTCTATTCTCTAATATAAGATTTTAATCTCGATCGTCATCATTAATTAGTTCAATGTAGCAATGCCACAATCTCTCGTAAATGATCAATGATCTGTGTTTTTCCTGTTAACCCTGTTTTTTTTGCAATCATCGCCCAATCGCGCTGTTGTAATATAACCAATACTGTCAGTTGCTGTTGTGATGTCGATAATTGTGCAAATTTATCTTGCGTGATTTGTGCTGATAACCATAAAAATAGAGCAATTCGACTCGACTCATAACTTCGTTGTTGCTGGAAAAATGCTAAAACAGCCTGTGTATCCCATGTCGAAAGTACTGATGCTGGAACCTTGATTAATGTTGATAATTTAATAATCAGATCTGGTTCAATCTGTTGAAACTCTTGCTGCACTAAATATGGCCAATGCTGTTGAAATTGTTGATGTGCTGCCGCCAATACAGTTTGGCCATTATTACTAATTGCATGCAACATCATCACCGCGTGACCACCACTGACATCATCTTGCTGCACCCCCAAACGCACTGGCGTAAATTTCGATGTTGACCAAAAGCTAAGTAAATCGACAGTCGCGGCAAAACTGCTACCTATGATGTCAATATTTGAATGCTTGGCTTGTTCAATAATATTATCTAATAGAGCATGACCAATTCCGCGATGTTGTATCGCGGGATGTACAGCCAGTCGAATGATTCGTTGATAATGTAATGAACCCGCATGAGTAATGCCGACATGAGCAAGTAATGATTGTGGTAATAAATGCCCTTTTAAACGCCGAGTTCCGCCATGAATAGCTGAGGCTAAATCATCATCCAAGCCCCCTTCTTGAACAAGCCAAGCACTCGCAACAATATGACCTTGATAACGCATGGCATACACAGATACGTCATCGTGATCTAACATCCACTGTAAATCAGATGGGCGTGTTCGATAATGTGCCAACACCATTAATCCAAACAATTCGGCTAAGCTAGTTTCATCTTCAAGCAATTGTCTGCGATCTATTTTTTCAAAGACACACGCTGTTGACTGACATTGCTCAATTACCTCATCGGCGACCGGAATCGCATCAAGTAATAAAGCTTTAAAACTAAAAGCTTCTAACACATCATCTTCAGACCAACGAATTGGCGTGGTCATATTTAAACTATGCCAGTTCGGTGTGTGCTGATTTAAGCTTTCTTTAAAACGTATCGCAAAACCAAGCCCCGTACCTTCATATCCATGTAACGTAGTGGCAAAAACGATGCGTGAAAACTGATGAAGCAGTTGTTCCAATATCGGTGCTGGAATGGCGGCGGCTTCATCAATCATTAATAAATCGGCTTTTTGTTCAGATGCAATCAAGGCATCTGGTGCCATAAATTTTATTTCTGCATTATCAAGAATTAGGTGACCTTTTGACACTTGGGCATCGGGCAATAAGCGAGCCGCGTGGTCAAAAACTGTAACTACCGTTGCTATACTTGGCGCGGTGACAATGATTGTTTTTTTGCCTTGTTTGAGCAGCTCTGCTGCTGCGATACCTAACACCGCTGACTTACCGCGGCCTCGATCTGAAGATAACACTAAAGGCCGACGGCGATGACCATGAACCACTTTTAAAATACCGTTAAGTGCAATTTCCTGATCGGCTGTTAGGCTGTATTTTGTCGGTTCCGAGTTTAGTTTAGGCAAAGGCAGCGACGGCAATGCCTCACCTTGTTTTATAACTTGAACACACGAATATGAATGTGCATGAGCCAAGCTAATTTGATGAAAACGTTGCAACCACAAACTGTCAGGTAAAACCGGCGGCATGAAGATAATCAATACACCGCTCGCCTTTATGGTACCGACGATGGCACCAAAGCTATCAGGATTAAAGGTCTCTAAAGCATCAAATATGGCAGCATCAAATTCTTTACCCAATTGTTGTTGGGCTTGTTTTTGAGTAATAGTTTTGTAACCACTGTCAGTATAATTTGATAAAAAAACAATCTTATTTTTATCAAAACCAGCCAATAAAGCTTGTGCTGAAGACTGACACCAAGCGCGATCACCTTGCAACATAATGCATTGGCGTTGTTGCGTATTCAAGCTAGCCACGTTTTACAAACCATACATAATTTAACAGGTAATCGATGCTAGATAACATCGTTCACAACTACAACTGGACAGAATTTAAACTCAATAGTGCGGTGGCAACTCATGCTGTGATCCCGATTCTTGCTGACTATTCGTTTGCATAGAATTCATTTGAATTTTCATCGTTTCAAGCATTAATTCGATGCGTGAGATTTGTTTTTGTTGGTCGATAATCACTTGGTTTAAATCTTCTAACAAACTATCTTGAAACGACACTTTCATTTGTAATTCGACAATCTCATCATTCACAGTGCTCATTAATCATCACCATCATAAGATAACGCAGGCCCCAACCAACGTTCTGCGATATCCATAGGCCAGCCCTTACGTGCTGCATAATCTTCCACCTGATCTTGATCAATTTTACCCAAACCAAAATAGCGTGATTCAGGATGAGCAAAATAGAATCCACTGACGGCCGCCGTCGGCAACATAGCAAAACTTTCTGTTATCGTCATACCGGCATTTTTCTCAGGTTCAAGTAACTGCCACAATAATCCTTTTTCAGTGTGATCAGGACAAGCAGGATAACCAGGTGCAGGGCGAATTCCTTGATATTTTTCATCAATCAAGGCTTCATTATCTAAGGCTTCATCAGGCACATAACCCCACAAATCTTTACGCACTAATTCATGTAAACGTTCGGCAAACGCTTCAGCTAAACGATCGGCCAAAGCTTTAATCATAATGCTTTGATAATCATCATGATCATCTTCAAAACGAGCGACATGTTCATCAATACCGATACCCGCAGTCACTGCAAACGAACCAATATAATCTTTTACACCACTGTCTTTCGGTGCCACAAAGTCAGCTAGTGCCGCATTTGGTCTTCCCGGAGGACGTTCTGTTTGTTGACGTAAACTGCGTAATGTCATCAATACTTCGTTGCGATTATCATCGGTATACACCTCGATATCGTCATCGTTGACACTATTTGCAGGGAAGAAACCAAACACAGCACGCGCCTTCAACCATTTTTCATCGACAATTTTGGTTAGCATCGCTTTTGCATCACGGAACAAATTCGTCGCATGCTCGCCAACAACTTCATCGGTCAAAATTCGTGGATATCGCCCCGCCAATTCCCAAGCTTGAAAAAAAGGTGTCCAATCTATCCGTTCAACCAAGTCACTTAAAGGATAATCATCGAAGGTTTGTACGCCGAATTTTTTAGGTACCGTCGGTTGGTAAGCTTGCCAATCAATTTTAGTTTTATTAATACGTGCATCAGTAATAGTTAGTTGACGACGCGTGTTTTTACGTCCTTTGTGGCGCACACGTTTATCAGCATAATCTTCTTTAATTTTAGCGACATAGTCATCACGTGTAGCGACAGTCACTAAATTTTGAGCCACGCCCACTGCACGCGATGCATCTTTCACGTAAATAACTGCACCGTGGTAGTTTTGATCAATTTTAACCGCGGTGTGTATGGCTGATGTGGTCGCACCACCAATCATCACCGGCAATTTAAAACCAAGACGTTCCATTTCTTTTGCAACGTGTACCATTTCATCGAGCGATGGCGTAATAAGACCTGATAAACCGATAATATCGACTTTTTCTCGTTTAGCGGTTTCAAGAATATCAGCGCATGACACCATGACGCCCATATCAATAATTTCAAAGTTATTACACTGCAACACCACGCCCACAATATTTTTACCGATATCGTGCACGTCACCTTTTACAGTGGCCATTAAGATCTTGCCGTTATTGGTACTTTCATCGCCTTCTTCTTTATCATCTTCAATAAAAGGCATTAAATAAGCGACAGCTTTTTTCATTACACGGGCTGATTTTACGACTTGCGGTAAGAACATTTTACCTTCGCCAAATAAGTCGCCCACCACGTTCATGCCGTCCATCAACGGACCTTCAATAACGTGTAATGGTTTTGCGGCATTTTGACGAGACAGTTCAGTATCTTCTTCGATATAGTCGGTAATACCTTTAACTAATGCATGTTCTAGACGTTTTTCTACAGGCCAACTACGCCATTCGAGATCTTCTACTTTCTCTACTGTTTTGCCATCGCCTTTATATTTTTCGGCAATATCTAATAAACGTTCAGTCCCATCTTCACGACGATTTAAAACAACATCTTCTACACGTTCTCGTAACTCTTCTGGCAAATCATCATAAATCGCTAATTGACCGGCATTAACAATCCCCATATCCATGCCCGCTTTAATCGCATGATATAAAAACACAGCATGAATGGCTTCACGAATTGGATTATTACCACGAAATGAGAACGAGACATTCGAGACACCACCACTGATCATCGCATGTGGTAATGATTGTTTAATATCTTTAACCGCTTCAATAAAGTCAACCGCGTAGTTATTGTGCTCCTCAATACCTGTCGCAATCGCAAAAATGTTCGGATCAAAAATAATATCTTCAGGTGGGAAGCCAACAACTTTAGTCAAAATTTCATAAGAACGTGTACAAATTTCGCGTTTACGTTCACGTGTATCGGCTTGGCCAACTTCATCAAATGCCATGACGATCACTGCCGCACCATAACGACGTACTAATTTAGCTTGTTCAATGAATTTTTCTTCACCCTCTTTCATACTGATCGAGTTGACGATGCCTTTACCTTGAATACATTTCAGGCCAGCTTCAATGACTTCCCATTTAGATGAATCGATCATGATGGGTACACGACTGATATCAGGTTCAGAAGCAATAAGGTTCAAAAAAGTCACCATCGCTTCTTTCGAATCCAACATGCCTTCATCCATGTTGATATCAATAATTGGCGCGCCACTTTCAACTTGCTGGCGAGCGACATCCAATGCTGTGTCGTAATCACCTTCTTTGATCAATCTTGCAAATCTGGCTGAACCCGTCACATTAGTACGCTCACCGACATTGACATACAAACTTTCAGGCGTAATGGTGAACGGTTCAAGACCGCTTAATCGACAATAATGCTTATTTTTAGGTGGAATACGCGGTGCAACATTGGCAACGGCATCCGCCAGCGCTTTGATATGGGCAGGTGAAGTACCACAACAACCACCGATAATATTCAAAAAGCCGCTTTCTGCCCATTCTTTAATATGAAACGCCATCGCTTCCGGTGATTCATCATATTCACCAAATTCATTTGGCAAACCCGCATTAGGATGCGCACTAACAGGACAGGTCGCGACTCGTGACAGTTCTTCGATATATTGGCGTAATTGCTCGGCACCTAACGCACAGTTCAAACCAATACTGAGGGGTTGTACGTGAGATAGTGAATTCCAAAATGCTTCGGTTGTCTGGCCTGATAAAGTACGGCCGCTGGCATCGGTAATGGTGCCCGAAATCATAATCGGAAAATGCACGCCATGTTGGTCATAGTAAGTTTCAATCGCAAACAATGCGGCTTTAGCATTGAGCGTATCAAAAATCGTTTCGACTAATAATAAATCTGAACCGCCATCAATAAGGCCGGATATAGCTTCAAGATAAGATTCGACTAATTCATCATAGCTTGTATTGCGAAAACCTGGATTATTTACATCGGGTGAGATACTGGCCGTACGATTTGTTGGGCCTAAAACGCCAGCAACAAAACGTGGTTTGTCAGGATTTTGGGCGGTAAATTCATCAGCAATTTTGCGTGCTAATGTTGCTGATTCTTTATTTAACTCATAAACCAAATGTTCCATTTGGTAATCAGCCATGGCGATAGAAGTGCCATTAAAGGTATTTGTTTCAACAATATCTGCGCCAGCTTCAAAATAGGCCCGATGAATATCGCTAATAATTTTCGGCTGGGTGAGTGATAAAAGATCATTATTACCTTTCACATCACAAGGATGATCAACAAACCGTTCACCACGATAATCAGCTTCTTCGAGTTTGTAACTTTGGATCATCGTCCCCATAGCGCCATCGAGGATAAGAATACGTTGTTGTAAAAGCTGATGAATTTGGTGTGTTGATGCAGTCAAAGTGAGCGTTCCTTTTGAGGGAATATCTTAAAATTAGTCGGCCATTATATCAGAACAAATCCTCCTTAAATCATCACAAAAAAAGTTATAAATATCGCTTTCAATCTGGCCGCAAGTTAGATCATAATCAACTCGGAAACCAACTAGAGACAGTCTTAAATTTAATAGCTAAGGAATAATCAATGATTAAACGCGCTATCGATGGTAAGCGACTATTTGTACTTGATACCAATGTTTTAATGCATGACCCTACTGCTTTATATCGCTTTGATGAACATGATATTTTTCTCCCCATGGTGGTATTAGAAGAGCTAGATCGCGGCAAAAAAGGCTTATCTGAAGTCTCTCGTAATGTGCGTCAAGTGAGTCGATTTCTTGATGAGTTAATGCTGCAAGCAGGCAATTCTGATGCTATTGCCAAAGGCATACAATTACCCACTGTAGATAACCGCGACACGCACAAAGCCCCAGTCAAAACTAGAGGTCGCTTGTTTTTCCAAACAACTCAGATGACCTACGATCTCCCGAAAGATTTACCCGGTCAACTAGCTGATAATGCAATTTTAAGCATCGCTACCAGCTTGCAAAATTCATATCCAGAAACCACGGTTATTTTGGTGTCGAAAGATATCAACTTGCGCATAAAAGCCACCGTTTTAGGCATTCATTCCGAAGACTATTTTAATGACAAGGTACTCGATGATGTTGATTTACTCTATAAAGGCTCAACAGAACTCGTTGCTGACTTTTGGAATGATCTGAACCGACTGGAATCATGGACCAAAGAAGGTCGTACCTATTATGAAGTTGAAGGTGATGTTGTTCAAGATTGGTATCCGAATCAACTTATTTATTCGCCGGGCGAAGGCAATTCGATTGAGGCGGTCGTCCACAGCATCAATGATTCAGTAGCGGATATTAAATTACTGCACGATTATCGAAAAGATAATCATTCTGTTTGGGGGATTACGGCACGAAATCGCGAACAAAATTTTGCACTTAACCTATTAATGGATCCTGATGTTGATTTTGTCAGTCTGTTAGGCCAAGCCGGGACAGGTAAAACATTATTAACACTCGCCGCCGCCTTAACACAGACGATTGAACATAAACGTTATGCAGAAATTATTATGACGCGTGTGACAGTTCCCGTTGGCGAAGATATTGGTTTTTTACCAGGCACCGAAGAAGAGAAAATGACGCCTTGGATGGGTGCATTAATGGATAACTTAGAAGTCCTCAATAAAACAGATGCCAGTGCAGGTGAATGGGGTAAACAAGCAACCAATGACTTATTGCAAAGCCGTATTAAAATTCGCTCGCTCAATTTTATGCGAGGCCGAACGTTTCTTAATCGTTTTCTAATTATCGATGAGGCGCAAAACTTAACTTCTAAACAAATGAAAACGCTTATCACGCGTGCCGGTCCAGGCACTAAGATTGTGTGTTTGGGTAATATAGCCCAAATCGACACACCTTACCTAAGCGAAACCACCTCGGGGTTAACCTATGTCGTAGATAGATTTAAAAACTGGGAGCATAGCGGCCACATTACGTTATTACGAGGGGAACGTTCTCGTTTAGCAGACTATGCCAATGAGAACTTATAGTCATACTGAATATTGAAGTAACGTTTAGCGTTGATATTTCCCGCTCTCGCGGGGATATCATCGCTATATTTCAATGTATCTAATTCATTTTCAGCATGGATATAAAATAGAGATTATCGCTCACTCAAATATCAAACCTTGCCTTACTTTCAAGTTCAATAAATAACGCCGACTGAATAATCCTAAAAGCTAAAAATCTGGCATAATCACTGACAAATACACGTTAGCTTATTACCTTTTTACATTATTTTTTGTAATCCGTTTTATGAGACTACGTTTTAATCGCTACATATTAATAATGCATCAAGCTTAATTTAGGATTTTCACAATGGAAAACATGTCAGAATTCAATGATCGTCGTAATTTTTTTCGAATTAATGACATAGTTTATATTGATGTCACTGAACTGAATCATGAGGATGCGACAGAGGCAACAAGCGCAATCAAAAATCCTCCTTCTGATGATAATCACAGTCAAGAAAAGCAACAACTCAGCACGATTCAAGCTTCACTCACTCATCTCATTGAACAAATCAACCACACTGATCGCCAAGTCGCACGGGCATTACGCTTGCTCGATGATAAGATCAGCATTGTTTCTAATTCGATTCAGCGTCAACAAAACAACATGGATACACGAAAGATGGTTGAATCTAATTTAAGCGGTGGTGGCATTGCGTTTTTAACCGCGCATCAATATGCCCACAAAGCCACGCTTGATCTTCGTATTGAATTACAACCTTCAGGCACGATCATTCACACCATCGCTAATGTTGTTGCCTGTGATAAACATGATGATTCGCCAGCCAATACCCCTTATTACCTTAGATTGGTTTTCACCCATATGAGTGAATATGACCGTAATTTCTTAGTGAAACATATTCTTTCACGTCAAGCTGAAATGCTACGCACAACTGAAAAATAAGGTCGCAGGTTCCCAACAAAGTCAGTATGTTCATTACAATTAATACTGACAATATGATCGATCGCTTATTAATTATTCAACTAAATTAAATATAGTGAACTGCTGACAGTATTATCTCGTTAGCAGATCATGTTAAAAATTATGAAATAACCGGAGAAATCAGGATGAAATTACAGCAGTCATTAATTGCCGTTTCTATTTGTTTAGCGATGGCAAGTACCTCATCATTTGCCAGTGATGCCGAGCGACTAACCACATTAGACAACCAAACATCTGTCGCGGTCACTATTTATAATAACAATCTGGCATTGGTGAAAGACCAACGCAAACTTACCTTAGATAAAGGATTTAATAATCTAGCATTTCGTGGGGTAAGCGCCTTAATTCGGCCAGAAACGGCTCTACTTCGTAGTTTGACGGCTAATAATCAACTTCATGTCTTAGAACAAAATTTTGATTATGACTTATTAACGCCCCAAAAAATGCTGGAAAAATATACTGGAAAACAAGTACAACTCGCCACCATTAACCCCGCAACAGGCATTAAAACGACTCAAGTAGCGACGATACTTAGCACTAATGACGGTGTTACGCTAAAAATTGGTGACAAAATCGTCACCAATCCTCAAGGTAGTTATATCTTTGATCAAGTGCCCGATAATTTGCGTGACCAACCGACATTAGTAACTCAATTAACTAGCTCTAGCGACCAAGAACAAACCGTAGAGTTAGGCTATTTAACCGGTGGACTTGGCTGGAAAGCTGATTATGTCGCTGAATTAAACAGTGATGAAACACAACTAGATTTAACCGGTTGGATCACACTAACTAACGACAGTGGTACTACATATAACAATGCCAAGCTACAACTCGTCGCCGGTGATGTTAACCAAGTTCAGCCTGAGTTTGCTAGAGGCTCGGTGCCTCGTGAAGCCATGATGAAAAGTATGGCGGATACTGCCGTGATTGAAGAAAGCTTATTCGAATATCATCTTTACAGTCTAAATCGTCCGACAGATCTCGCTGATAAACAAACAAAACAAGTAACCTTACTTTCAGCGAACTCAGTGCCTGTTCAAAAAGAATTTGTATTGCAAGGCAATGATTATTATTACAACAGTAGCTATGGCGAATTAGGCCAAAAAATGAAAATCGCTGTATTTGTTGAATTTAATAATGCTAAAAAAGAAAATTTAGGCATGCCTATTCCTAAAGGGATTGTACGTGTGTATAAAAATGACAGTAAAGGTAGCGCTCAATTTGTTGGTGAAGATCGTATCGATCACACACCTAAAAATGAAAATATTCGCCTGAAACTCGGCGATGCATTTGATGTGACTGCTGATAAAAAACAAACTGACTTCAAAAAAGCTAAAAATTTCGCACCACATAGTGTTGCTTATGAAAGTAGTTATGAAATCGTATTAAAAAATGCCAAAACGGTACCTGTCACTATTATGGTTCGTGAACCCGTGCCGGGCGAATGGAAAATCTTACAAGAAAGCCATCCACATTCCAAAATTGCATCAGGCACTGCTCAATGGCAAATCACCATTCCAGCAGAAAGCAGTGAAACCCTGAGTTATAACGTATTAGTTCAATATTAAAGTAGTGCTCTATTAAAAATGCATCAAGCAATTTTATATAGTTTTCGACGCTGCCCTTATGCCATGCGGGCACGCATGGCAATTGTAAGTAGTGGCATGCAAGTAATATTGCGTGAAGTTCAGTTACGTGACAAACCACAATCATTACGCGATATATCACCAAAAGCAACTGTGCCAGTGCTGCTTAGCGCAGATAATGAAGTCATTGAGGAAAGTTTAGATATTATGTTGTGGGCCTTGCGGCAATCTGATCCTGATGCGTGGCTGAAGGACATCAATTACCTATTGATTAGAAATAATGATGGCCCATTTAAACAATGGCTTGATAAATACAAATATGCTGATCGTTATCCTGAACAGACTCAGCAATTTTATCGTCAACAAGGTGAACAAACCTTGTTGATGCTAGAACATGCCTTAGCGGATTCTGATTTTTTATCGGGCGATACTATCACAATCACCGATATCGCCATTTTTCCTTTTATTCGTCAATTTGTTTCCGTCGAAACGAATTGGTTTAAACAAGCACCTTATCCTAAAACAAGACGGTGGCTAGATTATTTACTCGCGAGTGAATTGTTCCAGACAACAATGCATAAATACCAACCGTGGGACATGACTAATGAATTTCCAGCATTGTTCCCTGCCACTACGATTTCCTAAAACAGTATTATTAGTAGATTATTTATAAGAAAATTAGACTTTTATGTCTAAGATACTTCCTATCATATCGCGGCTTGTTTCAATCACTTTGCTAGATGCTTGTACTTGTAATTTATCACTCAACATATTGACCAGCGGCGTTGTTAAATCACCCGTAGATTGAGCATTGGCAATTTTAGATGCATTTTGATTGAGGCTCTGCATGCCCGTTTGAATGCCTGTTATTGCTGATTGAAAAGCAGGAATAGTACTCATAACCATCTCCAAAAATAAACATTATGACTTAGTGAGCTGTTTCAACTGCCTTGCATTTAATCGAATAAAAATAATTGAAGCGCTAAACGTCATAAAACTAAATAATACTTCCAAACTAGCATAAATATCAAAAGCTTGCGCACTATAAGCTTCGCCAATGCCATGAGAAAAATAAAATAACATTAAGAATCCTGTCCAGGCATGCGTATAAGGCTTCCCATGTAATAATCCACGTAAAGGAAATAACAACGGCACTAAGGCAATAATCAACCAAGCTGCGACAGGATAATTAGCACTGTGTTCAGCCAAGGTTATCCAGCAGATTAAAGTAATCATTAAACCGAAAAAACTAAACAACGATAACTGTTTAAAAAATTGAATCATGACGCTGATAATGCCTTTGCTGTAGTCGCTATTCTATGACCTAATGCACGACATAATAGTGCTTCGTTATCACTTAACAGTCGCTCATTATTCGCACCCGCTAAATGGCTAGCACCATACGGCGTTCCACCGTCGGCCGTCATCATCAAGGCACTTTCGCTATATGGCAACCCCATAATCAACATGCCATGATGCATTAATGGCAACATCATTGATAATAAGGTCGATTCCTGTCCACCATGAAGACTGCCGGTGGAAGTAAATACGGCGGCAGGTTTGCCAATTAGTGATCCTGAAAGCCAAACATCACTTGTTTGATCAATATAATATTTCAATGGCGCGGCCATATTGCCAAAACGTGTTGGACTACCTAATACTAAGCCTGCACAATTTTTAAGATCGTCATGACTCACATACAAATGTCCTTGTTCAGGAATGGCATCTTCAATCGCTTCGCAAACGGTTGAAATAGCTGGCACAGTTCGTAACTTGGCAACACAACCTTCAACACTTTCAACACCACGAGCAATCTGTTCTGCCATATTTCGTACATGACCTGAGCGACTGTAATATAAAACTAAGATATCGATCATTATAAAATCTCAAGCACCGCTTCAGGAGGACGTCCGATTTTAGCCTTGCCGTCACGAATAACAATGGGTCGTTCGATGAGCTTTGGATGCTCAGACATCGCTTGAATAAGTTGCTGCTCGGTAAGTGAATCATCGGCTAAATTTAAGTCTTTATATTCAACTTCGCCTTTGCGTAATAACTGGCGTGCGCTGATGCCTAATTGATTAATAATCTCCGTCAATGAAGCAACGGATGGCGGTGTTTTTAAATACTCAATTATTTCAGGCTGAGTACCATGTTGTTCAAGTAAAGCCAACGTCTCGCGTGATTTGCTACAACGAGGATTATGATAAATAAAAATATTGCTCATTTGGAAGAGTCCAATAAAGATTCTAAAAAAGAAAGATGAATTTCTGTTGGTTTGACGCTGCCCCATTGCTTGCAACCTGGACACTGCCAATGCATGCTTTTGCCAGCAAAACCGCATGACTGACAGGTATATCGATTACCGCGTCGTACCAAAGTATCGGTAATACCTTTAATTAGTGGCACCAACATGGGGTTCGATTGCTCTCCAAGCGAAATTAACCGATGTAATCCTTCAACAGATGGATGTTCACGTAATTGTGGATATAAGTAATCCTGTGCAGCCTGACTGCCTTGTTGTAACTGAATAACATGCGTCAACATAAGCCTTGCACTCGTCATATTAGGATACTCAACCAGTAAATCATGTAGCCATTGCTCGAATACGTTCAAATTATTCATTTGCTGATAGCAGTCTAATAATAACGGTAAGGCTTCTTGCAAATAGCGATGATCTTGTTGCTCAATAGCCAGTAATGTTTTACTCGCTTTTCGAAAATTACTGGCTTGCATATAAAGCTTCGCTTCAAGCAATGTCGCTCGCACACAATCATGATCATGGCTGTGTGCGAGTTTCAACAATGAAGCGACATTATTATTCGATGATTTAAGCTGTTGTTCCGCTAGTTCACAGTAGAATTGAGCAATGAGACTACCCATATTATCGCGACTCTGGCTTTGAACTTTTTCCGCCATTTCAATGGCTTTTTGCCATGTTTTTTCTTGTTGGTAAATGCGTAATAATTGTTTAAACGCTTCAGTAGGCGGCGAAGGTTTGCTTATCAAATCGAGAAAAAGTTGCTCTGCGCGATCCAGTACGCCAGCATTCATATAATCTAAACCTAATTCAACCAGTGCTTGTGTCCGTTTTGCCGCCGGTAGATTAGGCCTAGCAATAAGATTTTGATGAATACGAATGGCACGATCAATTTCGCCTCGACGACGAAACAAATTAGCCAATGCTAAGTGCGTTTCTACTGTTTCACTATTTACTTCCAGTAAGCGAACAAATACCTCAATCGCTTTGTCTGGTTGTTCATTCAGTAAGTAATTTAGCCCTTGAAAATAATCAGGGCTGACATTTGAGGTTTGTAAACGAGGGTTATATTTATAATGTTTTTTCGCCAATAACCAGCCTGATAAGGCGGCGATAGGTAACAGAAAAAATAACCATTGAATCATCGGAACCTATACCTTGCTAACATCAGTAATAGGTAAAATTCTTAAGCGGTCAATTTCTTGTTCTGTGTTCGTTAATTTTTTACGTAGTCGACGGTTTTCATATCTCAATCGCAAAATACTGGCCGACAAAACCAAAGCACCAAGTAAAGTACCCAAAATAATCGCGGCAATAATAACGATAGATAATGGCAAGCTCAACGTACCAAGATAATAATTAATATCAACGGGCATTAGATTAATTGCCGAGAATCCCGCACCCAGTATCAGTACAATAACAAACACAATAATCGTCATAATTCGACGCATGGCATATTCCTTAAAGCGTGGTTGAAGATATTTCTAATAACTAGATCATACCTTAAAAATGAAGCTTGCCCAGTTTTGACATAAATCATGTAAAATACTCGGTTATTAAACAGGTTCATCCTGTACAGATTGTGTTTTTGGAGAATGATCATGACCTTTGTTGTCACAGAAAATTGTATTAAGTGTAAATATACTGATTGTGTAGATGTCTGCCCTGTCGATTGCTTTCATGAAGGTCCTAACTTTTTGGTTATTGATCCGGATGAATGTATTGATTGCACCTTGTGTGAACCAGAATGTCCAGCGCAAGCTATCTTTTCAGAAGATGATTTACCCGATGAACAAATGGAATTTGTACAAATTAATGAAGAGCTTTCACGAATTTGGCCTGTACTTTCAGAAAAGAAAGATCAATTAGACGATGCTGAAGAATGGGATGGCAAAACAGGTAAGTTGCCATTACTAGAACGCTAAAAAGCTCAAAATGAATTCATAAAAAAGCCCGCATTTTATTGCGGGCTTTTTTGATTCTCAGTTTAATATCTTTAACTGATTACACCATTAAATGTTTTAACTTCTTCATCGCATTATTTTCAATTTGACGAATACGTTCAGCAGATACCTGATATTGATCAGCTAAAGTATGCAAGGTTGATTTGCCATCATCATTTAACCAGCGCTGGCTTACGATATCTCGGCTACGCTCATCAAGAGTTTCTAAAGCTTCCACTAATTTTTGATGTTGATCATCCTCATAATTGATTTGTTCCAATTCAATCGAAGGATCTGAGTTTTCTGGTCCTTCTAAATAAGCCGAAGGTGAGAAACTATAATCATCGTCATCAGTATCATTAGGCAAATCAAACGACGTATCAGGTTGTGCTAAACGACGTTCCATATCCATAACGTTATCTGGTGTCACGCCAAGATCGGCTGCAACCGCTTCAACTTCTTCTGGATTCAACCAACCAAGACGTTTTTTAGCACTACGTAAATTAAAGAATAATTTACGCTGTGCTTTTGTAGTGGCAATTTTTACAATGCGCCAGTTACGGATGACATATTCATGTATTTCAGCACGGATCCAATGCACCGCAAAGGATACTAAGCGAACACCTTTATCAGGGTCAAAGCGTTTTACAGCCTTCATCAATCCGATATTACCTTCTTGCACCAAGTCAGCAACCGGCAAACCATATCCGCTATAACCTTTTGCGATGCGATTTACAAAGCGAAGGTGTGACAGGATAAGGCGTTGTGCAGCATCAACGTCACCGTTATTTTGCAAACGTGTTGCTAAATCGTATTCTTCTTCAGCAGTCAACATTGGCGTGCTATGCACAAGATTCGTATAAGAATCTACATTACCAACAGATGCTAAAGCTAAATTGTATTGGGCTACAGATGTTGTCATTGAGCGGCCTCTCTAAAAATTAGTCTTCTAATCATAGCATTAAGTTTAAGAAATCATAACTCAGAGTGTAAATTTAGGAAAAAGTTCCTTTGGTCACTGTTTTTAAGTAGGCTCTATGGCACTTAAATGACGGCCTACAGCTAACCATGCCCCCATGACACCTAATAACATTCCGGTGAAAGGTAAAAACAACATCATAGAACCCGATAACCACGTTAACGTAAATTGACTATTATACTGAGATGCAAGCTCATTGATCGGCCCATTAATAAGCCCCATCGTGATAAGCAGGGTTATCCAAGCGACAAAACCACCTAATGTTCCATACCAAAATCCAGTGTACAAAAAAGGTCGGCGAATAAACGTATTAGTACCACCGACTAATTTAATGACCCGTATTTCACTTTGTTGATTAAGGATTGCCAAACGAATCGTATTACCAATCACCAGCAATACACTTAAAGAGAGCAACAATCCTAAAATACTAATGCCACGTTGGCCTGTTTCATTAATACTGCGTAATCGCTGCAACCATTCCATATCTAATTGAGCAAGCTCAACATCAGGTAAGGCTTCTAAACGCGAGACTAAGTCACCGATAACATCAGCTTGTAGGTTTTTGCCATCAGGTTGCACAATAACGACTGCAGGTAAAGGATTAGTTGGAAGTGTATCTAGCAAACTATCTAACCCCGATAACTTACGAAATTCTTCTAATGATTTACTGGCAGATTGATAACTAACATTGGTAATTTCTGGCCAGGCTTTAAGCTCAGTAGCCAGTTTTTGGGCTTTTTGATCATTGATATCTTGCTTTAAAAACAAGGAAATTTGTGCCACATCATCCCATTGCGTACTTACTTGTTCGATATTTTTTAGCAATACATACAAACTAGCCGGTAAGGCTAAGGCAATTCCGATCACCATAAACGTCATCAAACTAGCAAGCGGTTGCCGCCAAATCCGTCCCAGCGTAAACAACATGACTTGCAGATGGCGAAGTAGATAATTTTTAAAATTCAGATTAATCATATTGAATGCTCAGTCTGCTGAGACAAACGCCCTTTATGCAAAATAACTTGGCGATATGGCATCGTTTTGATTAAATCGAGATCATGCGTTGCAATAAACACCGTGACCCCAACCTGATTAAACTGCTCAAACAAATGCATGATATCGCGTGATAAATCAGGATCAAGATTACCGGTCGGTTCATCTGCAAGTAAAACAGGCGGACGATTCACTACTGCTCGAGCGATACCAACCCGTTGTTGTTCGCCACCAGATAAAGCTATTGGTAAATTGCGTTCTTTATTCAGTAGCCCGACTTTGTCTAAAGCCGCCCGAACACGTCGACCAATTTCCCGATGATTTTCACCCGCAATGACTAACGGCAAAGCGACATTATCAAACACCGTACGATCATGTAATAAATTATGATCTTGGAAAACCAAACCTATTTGACGCCGATAATAAGGAATTTTACGTGGTGGTAATCGAGTCAAATTTTGATTATTGACTAAAACTTGTCCATGCGAAGCACGTTCAATTAATGCAATAAGTTTTAGTAGAGTACTTTTACCGGCACCAGAATGACCTGTTAAAAAGGCCATTTCACCATCCATCAACTCAAAACTTAGTCCAGATAAAGCTTCATATTGATTGGTGTAGCGTTTATAAACATCGGTAAATTTAATCATTATGCGTCTTCACGACCTAATAAAGCATCGACAAATTCTTCTGACTGAAACGGTCGAAGATCATCAATAGTTTCACCAACACCAATATAGCGAATCGGTAAGCCCGTTTTCTTAGCAATCGCAAAAATAATACCGCCTTTAGCTGTACCATCTAATTTAGTTAACGTTAATCCCGTTACGCCGACGGCTTCATTAAATTGTATCGCTTGTGATAACGCATTCTGTCCCGTTCCAGCATCAAGCACCAACATAATTTCGTGCGGTGCAGTGGCATCTAATTTACTCATCACACGTTTAACTTTTTTCAACTCTTCCATTAAGTTAGATTGAGTGTGTAATCGGCCTGCGGTGTCAGCAATTAAAATATCAACCTTCCGTGCTTTAGCCGCTTCTAATGCATCATAAATAACTGAAGCAGAATCTGCCCCGCTGTGTTGAGAAATAACTGCAATTTTATTACGTTCGCCCCAAACTTGAAGCTGTTCAACTGCTGCAGCACGAAACGTATCGCCGGCAGCCAACATCACTGATTTACCTTGTTGCTGAAATTGTTTGGCTAATTTACCAATGGTTGTTGTTTTGCCAACACCATTAATACCTACCATTAATATAACAAACGGGCCTTGTTTTTCAGGGATCACCAACGGTTTGCAGCTCGGCTGTAAAATAGCAACCATGTCATCACGTAGTGCGGTAAATAATGAATTGGCATCACTTAATTGCTTACGTGCGACACGCTGAGTCAGATCCTGAATAATCGTTTGAGTAGCATCAATACCCAGATCGGCAGTTAATAACTGGGTTTCCAGCTCTTCTAATAAATCATCATCAATCGTTTTTTTGCCGAGAACTAATGATGCAAAGCCTTCGGTTAATTGATTACTAGTACGAGTCAAACGCTGCTTTAAACGACCAAATAAACTGACTTTTTCATCCACCAGTTCAGTTTCAGGCTGGTCCAAGGTATCATTCTGATATAGTTCAACTGGCGCTTGCTGCTCAACGGCCTGTTGAATGGCTTCTTCTTCAACGATTTTTGGTTTTTTTCTTAAGAAACTAAACATAATTATTACTTGTCTTTAAACTTCAATCACTAATTTTATCATGCCATGGAATTATAAATGCAGATGCTTAAAAAAATTAAACTAAGTTGTTGGTTATTGGTGACTATTCCCGCCATTACGATGGCTAATGTCACTGAATATCAACTTGATAATGGCTTAAAACTGATCGTGAAAGAAGATCACCGTGCACCTGTTGTCGTTTCCCAAATCTGGTACAAGGTGGGTTCAAGCTACGAGCAAAATGGCACAACGGGGATTTCGCATCAACTTGAACACATGATGTTTAAAGGGACTGAAAACCTAGGGCCTAATGAATTTTCACAAATCATCGCTGCTAATGGCGGGGATGAAAATGCGTTTACAGGTCGTGACTACACGGCTTATTTTCAAACATTAGAAAAAGATCGATTAGAAGTCAGCTTTCGCCTAGAAGCAGAGCGAATGCGCAAACTGGTTATTGACGGTAAAGAATTATTAAAAGAACGCCAAGTGGTAGCTGAAGAGCGTAGAATGCGTACCGATGATGATCCACAAGCTTTAGTCAGCGAAGCGTTTAATTCAGCGGCTTTTGTAAACAGTCCCTATCATCACCCCGTTATTGGTTGGATGACGGATATTAACAACTACGAAGCGGAAGATCTGCGTAAGTGGTATCAAAAATGGTATGCACCTAATAATGCCACTGTAGTAGTCGTTGGTGATGTGAAACCAGAAGCGGTTTTAGCATTAGCTAAAAAATATTTTGGTCCACTTAAACCAGAAACAACGGCGATATTAAAGCCACAAGTCGAAATTGAACAGACTGGAAAACGTACAATTGAAGTAAATGCACCTGCCGGGTTGCCTTATATGATGATGGGTTGGAAAGTACCCGTTATTAAAACAATAGATAAAGACTTAGCTTGGGAACCGTATGCATTAGAAATGTTAGCAGGCATTTTAGATGGCGGCGATAGCGCACGTTTTTCTCGTAACTTAGTGCGTGGTGAAGAAGTTGCTGCTGGCGTAGGTGCAAGTTATGGCTTATTTTCACGTTTATCAGATGTTTTCACGGTCGCGGGTACGCCGGTAAAAGGCAAAACCATCGCTGATTTACAGCAATCCATCATGAAACAAATCACTCAATTACAAACCGAACCAGTGAGTGAACAAGAACTTAATCGAATCAAAGCACAAGTCGTTGCCAATGCAGTTTATGAACGTGACACAGTGTTTTATCAAGCGATGCAAATTGGTATGTTAGAAACCATTGGGCTTGATTGGCACTTAGGCGATGCTTATGTTGCAAATGTACAAGCTGTGACTGCCGAGCAAGTACAAGCCGTCGCCAAAAAATATTTTATTGATAAAGGACTTACTGTGGCAGAACTCATTCCTATGTCAATGGATGGCAAAAAACCAGCAATGTCAGCAGGAGCACGTCATGACTTCTAAATTTCTTACTGTCATTATCAGCCTATTTATTGCCGGATCTTTACAAGCCAGTCCTAAAATTGAACATTGGCAAACCTCAAACGGAGCCAATGTTTATTTTGTAGCGGCACCTGAATTGCCAATGGTTGATCTCGAAGTTGTTTTTGATGCAGGTTCGGCGCGTGATGGCGATTTATCGGGCACTGCATTATTAACCAATGCAATGTTAAATGAAGGTGCTGCGGGTTTAAATACCAATGAAATTGCCGCAGAATTTGAAAATGTCGGCGCGCAGTTTAGCAACTCATCTGAACGCGATATGACGGTATTCAGCATGCGTAGTCTAACCGCTGATTTTGCTTTAAAACCTGCATTAGCAACTTTTACTAAAGTATTAACACAACCTGATTTTCCAGCCAGTTCATTTGAACGTATGCAAAAACAAATGCTCATTGGACTACAAGCTGAAAAACAATCACCTGCGGCAATAGCATCACGTGCTTTTTATACTAATTTGTATGGCAAACATCCTTATGCGGGCATGCCATCAGGCGATGAAGCCTCAGTTCAAAAGATAAATATTGCTGCATTAAAAGCATTTTATAAACAGTATTACGTAGCAAAAAATGCCACGGTTGTATTAGTCGGCGCGCTCAACACGCAACAAGCTAAAGATATTGCTGAGCAGGTTTTAAAAGGCTTGCCAGCAGGGAACAAAGCGTCGCCAGTGGCTCATGTCGATGAAATGATCAGCGCTCAAAACATCGTTATTCAATATCCTTCATCACAAACGCATATTGTGATGGGTCAACCTGGCGCCAGTCGCCATGATCCTGATTACTTTGCCCTGTATGTTGGCAATCATATTTTAGGTGGCAGTGGACTGGTTTCACAATTGAGTAATGAAATTCGTGAAAAACGTGGTTTGTCGTACAGCGTTTATAGTTTTTTCAGACCGATGCGTGAATCAGGTCCTTATCAATTTGGCTTACAAACACGTAATGATCAGGCTAAAGAAGCACTCGATGTGATGCAAAAAACACTTAATGACTTTATCAGTAAAGGTCCATCAGAAGCCGAACTCACAGCTGCTAAACAAAACATTACTGGCGGCTTTGCTTTACGAGTTGATAGTAATAATAAAATTGCAGATTACACTGCGATGATTGGTTTTTACGGTTTGCCTTTGGATTATTTAGAAAACTTTAATGCGAAGATCAATGCCGTCACCATTGAACAAATTAAAGATGCCTTTGCACGCCGTGTCCATCCCGACAAAATGGTCACCATTTTAGTAGGAGGCCAAACTGAATAAGCAACAACAAGCCGGTCAACTTCGTATTATTGGTGGTAAATGGCGTGGACGAAAATTAGCCTTTCCCGATGTCGAAGGCTTAAGACCCACCCCCGATAGAGTACGTGAAACACTGTTTAATTGGTTACAAGACAAGGTTGGTAGCGCTCGCTGTTTGGATTTATTTGCAGGCAGTGGCGCTTTAGGTATTGAGGCTGCTTCTCGCGGTGCTGATAGTGTGGTTATGGTTGAAAATAATCCTTTAGCTAGTAAACAACTGCAACACCATTGTCAGTCAATAATCGCTAATAATTGTCGTGTCGAACCTAAAACTGCTCAACAATTTTTAAATAGCACGTCTCAACAGTTCGATATCGTTTTTATTGATCCACCTTATAAAGCTAATATTTGGTCAGAGATTGCTGAACAATTAATATCACGGGCAGTATTAGCTGACAATGCCGCTATTTATATCGAGTGTCCGAGTAAAGGTGAGGTACCTGTTTTTCCTGCACAATGGCAATTGATAAAAGATAAAAAAGCTGGCGGTGTGCGTTATTGCTTGTTTAGCTATCATTCAGGAGAGATCGCGTGATCACAACAGCTATTTATCCAGGCACCTTTGATCCTATTACTAATGGTCATATTGATTTAGTAATACGCGCCAGTAAATTGTTTGACAAAGTTATTGTTGCGATAGCAATCAATCCTGGTAAAAAACCTGCTTTTAGCTTAGATGAGCGGGTAGATTTAGCTAAACAAACCTTAGCTGGATTAGATAATGTCGAAGTGTGTGGTTTTGAAGGTTTATTAATTGATGTTGCAAACCAAAAACAAGCCAAAATCATTATTCGGGGATTACGCGCTGTTTCTGACTTTGAACATGAATTTCAACTAGCGGGCATGAATCGACGAATGCGTCCGGAAATTGAAACTATATTTTTAACGCCGGCAGAACAATTTACTTATATTTCATCTAGCTTAGTGCGTGAAATTGCGGCGTTAGGCGGCGATGTTTCTGAGTTTGTCGCTCCATGTGTCATGACTGCATTAAAAGCTAAATTAGTCTAAATGGCTGATAAACGCTAAGATCATGCAATAACAAATTGAGTTGGAGTTTTAAATGTCTTTATTTATAACAGACGAATGTATTAATTGTGATGTCTGTGAACCAGAATGTCCTAATAGCGCCATTAGCCAAGGTGATGAAATCTATGAGATTGATCATTCACTTTGCACAGAATGTGTCGGCCATTTTGATACGCCACAATGTGTAGAAGTTTGTCCGGTCGATTGTATTCCGAAAGATCCAGACCATGATGAAACTCACGAACAACTATTAGGCAAATACACCATTTTAATGGCTGCTGGTAAATAGCGTATTTATTGGTAACTTAACGTCATCACACCGCTTTTCAACGTAATTCGACAAAACCTATCGGTGTTGCTTTTTAAGTGATTCTTGGCGTTGATTGTCACGTAATTGTTGCTTTGCAGCGCGATGTTCAGCAATAACTGCGGCCGTATCGGCACCAATATGTACTTCACCTCGTTCAGCAGCCAACATCATTTGCTTTTCGCGTTCTTGAAAACGCGCTTTTTGATCTGGTGTAGATTTGTCAAAACAATGTGGACAGCTAATGCCGTGTTGATACTTTTCGCTTAATTTATCTTGTTCAGTAATCGGCATGCGACAAGCATTACATTGATCATAATTGCCTTTTTCCAATGCATGAGTGACGGTGACACGTTCATCAAATACAAAACACTCGCCTTCCCACAACGATTCCTGCTCAGGCACATCTTCCAAATATTTTAAAATGCCACCTTCTAAATGGTAAACCTCTTCAAAACCTTGCTCTTTTAGATATGCTGTCGATTTTTCACAACGAATACCACCGGTGCAAAACATCGCTACTTTCTTATTTTTAGCAGGATCAAGGTTATCTTTTACATATTGTGGAAACTCGCGAAAATTTTCGGTATTAGGATTAAGTGCATGTTTAAACGTACCCACCTGCACTTCATAATCATTACGAGTATCAACAAGTACTACATCAGGATCACTGATTAAAGCATTCCAATCTTTAGGTTTAACATAGGTGCCAACGATGCGTTTAGGATCGATACCTTCTACACCCATTGTGACTATTTCTTTTTTTAATTTCACTCGGGTCCGTAAAAATGGCATTTCATCAACAAATGATTCTTTATAACTCACGCCAGCAAGACGTGCATCATTATTCAAATAAGCTAACAAAGCATCTACCGCTTCACGTGAGCCCGCGACCGTGCCATTAATGCCTTCTTGAGCTAATAATAAGGTGCCACGAAGGTCTTGAGCAAGCATAAGACTAAGCAAAGGCGTCTTTACTTGTTGGTAATCTTCTAGCGTGACAAATTTGTATAAGGCACACACAACCACATTAGCCATAACTATTCCTGCTTGTTAATAAATGTTAGTATTTTACGTTGGATTTGCAGATTTGTCCTGCGATATCCATATTTACAACATTTGAAAATAATGATGAATCTTAATTGCTTATGGAAAATTCACATCATTAAATCGTTGAAAAATTCAGATTTGTTGAGAGGTTTTTATGGCCAACAAAACAATCTTACAAGCAGAAAATACGCGTTGGCACAAAGAACATTTAACATGGATACAAGAAGCTGATGAGTGGCAACATGAGACGCGGCGCTTGCTTGCCTTGCTCTATTTGCTTGAGCGTGCCTTGCCAGAACATTCTTCTCTGTTAAATAATCATGCCATGTTGATAGCAAAGAATGAGCATCAGCTACAAAGTTATCAATGCGATATCGGGGAGCACACAGACCTTATATCTCAAGCGAAACAGAATGAGTTTCATCAAAGACTATCTGAGCTTCATGAACAAACGAAACAAGAACATTTGAAATTGAAACAGACCTATTCGAAAGAAATGGACAGCTTCAAGTCATTAGTGTTGAAATTGTTAAAAGAATGTCAGTGAGCGGTTAAGCTCCCCAATGACGGACACGCCCCGTATCTACATGAATAAAATTAGATTCAGGATAAAAGCCTACTCCACCCGCTTTTAAATTAAGCGCAATATCTCGCAAATCAGACAAGTTATATTCTGGTAAACGAATATCAATCGCTTTGCCTTGCATGTGCAAACTTTTCTTTGCCACACCCGTCGTATTTTTATTTAATGTCGCATTTGTTTTTGGCGAGCGGTAACCTGATATCACATGGAATGCTTGTTTAACTCCAGTTTTATGATGAATAAGGTTTAATAGTTCGATCAGATCAGTGTCGATTTTATGGACATCGCCAGTACGGAAATCACGTAAAATCTGATCAATCGCCTTTAACTCAGTGGTTTGATACTGACCCTCGGCCCAATAAGTGGCATTAATGCTTTCACCCGTATGTAAATTAAATAATGATAACTTCCGCTCAGGTTGTTTTAATAACTTAGCAAATGCATTAGGCATCACAAGTCCAGCCGCGACACCCAGACCTATTTGTAGCAAACGCCGTCTGGAAAATCTGTGATGATCTAAAACGTGTTGATCTGATTTAAATTTCATATCCCAACCATATCGCTACTGCATTAAAAACCATTAATTTTAATAACGTTATTGTTGTTTATTTCGTAGTGGCACTCGAACAAAGCTTGTCTGGTGACATTTTGGACAAGGTGGAATTCGGCCTGTTCGGTTGAAATG